>Ga0210016_1001626_pt1 | contig 20881 bp, 18 predicted proteins | sample CryGeyCG2014_300_FD_185454 | JGI IMG/M metagenome (GOLD analysis project Ga0210016, IMG submission 185454) | Groundwater microbial communities from aquifer - Crystal Geyser CG02_land_8/20/14_3.00 (SPAdes) (version 2) | ecosystem: Environmental > Aquatic > Deep subsurface > Groundwater | place... | reverse complement strand
TGGCGATGATCCCGTTCTACATCTACTACTCGATGTTCGGTTTCCAGCGCATCGGCGATCTGGCCTGGGCGGCAGGCGACATGCTGGCGCGCGGCTTCCTCGTCGGCGGCACCGCCGGGCGCACCACACTGAACGGCGAGGGCTTGCAGCATCAGGACGGCCACAGCCATCTGCTGGCGGCGACCATTCCCAACTGCGTGTCATATGATCCGACCTTCGCCTACGAACTCGCGGTCATCATCCAGCACGGCATGGAGCGCATGTATCACAAGCAGGAGGATGTGTTCTATTACCTCACCGTGATGAACGAGAACTATGCCCACCCGGCCATGCCCAAGGGCGCGGAAGAAGGCATCATCAAGGGCCTGTACAAGTTCAGCGCGAGCAAGGCAAAAGCGAAGAACAAGGTTCAGTTGCTCGGCAGCGGCACCATCCTGCGCGAAGTGATCGCCGCCGCCGAATTACTGGAGAAGGATTTCAATGTTGCCGCCGATGTGTGGAGCGTGACCAGCTTCAACGAGTTGCGCCGCGACGGCATCGACTGCGAGCGCTGGAATACCCTGCATCCGGAAGCCAAACCGCGCGTGAACTACGTCGAGCAATGTCTGGATGCGGACACGCCGGTCATCGCGGCGACCGACTACATCCGTGCTTACGCCGACCAGATCCGTCCTTACATCAAAGCGCCTTACAAGACGCTGGGCACGGACGGCTTTGGCCGTTCCGACACACGCAAGAAATTGCGCCACTTCTTCGAGGTGGACCGTTTCTATGTCGCGGTCACGGCATTGAAGGCCTTGGCCGATGCCGGCAAGGTTGACGCAAAAGAGGTGAGCCGCGCGATCAAGCTGTATCAGATCGACACGAACAAACCGAACCCGACAACAGTGTAAAGCGTGATGTTTTTACAGGTCGGGTTTCAACCCGACCAGTCGGACTGAAGTCCGACCCACCTATCGTGACAGCCAGGAGAACGACGTGGCACAAATCAACGAAGTAAAAGTACCAGACATCGGCGGGTTCAAGGGTGTGACCGTGATCGAAGTGGCAGTGAAAAAGGGCGACACCCTCGCCGCCGAACAGACACTGATCACGCTGGAGACCGACAAGGCGACCATGGATGTGCCCGCGCCCTTCGCGGGCGTGGTCAAGGAAATGAAGATCAAGGCCGGTGACAAGGTATCGGAAGGCGATCTGATCGCCCTGGTCGAAGGTAGCGCTGCCGTGAAGGCGGAGCCCGCACCGCAAACTGCTGCGCCGGCGGCATCTGCACCGGTTGCCGCAAAACCCGCGCCAGCCCCCGCCCCCGTTGCCGCGATGACCTCACCCGCGCCTGCTGCGTCCGGCGGCAGCGCGCACGCCAGCCCGTCCATCCGCCGCTTCGCGCGCGAACTCGGTGTGAACCTGACGCAAGTTGGCGGCAGCGGCGAAAAAGGCCGCGTCACCAAGGACGATGTGCAGAACTTCGTCAAGCGCGCGCTGGCTCAACCGCAGGGCGCGACGGGTGGCGGCGCACTGCCCGGCCTGTTGCCCTGGCCGGACGTGGACTTCGCCAAGTTCGGCGAGATCGAGACGCGCGCCCTGTCGCGCATCAAAAAGATTTCCGGCGCCAACCTGCACCGCAACTGGGTGATGATCCCGCATGTGACGCAGTTCGAGGAAGCCGACATCAGCGAGATGGAAGCCTTCCGCAAGGAGCTCGGCGCGGAGTACGCCAAGCAGAACATCAAGATCACGCCGCTCGCTTTCATGCTCAAGGCTTGCGCGCATACGCTCAAGCACTTCCCCGATTTCAACGCCTCGCTCGATGCGGGCGGCGAAAATCTAGTGCTGAAAAAGTACATCCACATCGGCGTTGCGGTCGATACGCCGAATGGCCTGATGGTGCCGGTGATCCGCGACGTGGATCAAAAAGGCATCGTACAACTGGCGAAGGAACTGGGCGAAGTGAGCGCCAAGGCGCGCGACCTGAAGATCAGCGCGGCGGACATGCAGGGCGGCTGTTTCTCCATCTCCAGCCTGGGCGGCATCGGCGGCACCGCCTTCACGCCCATCATCAACGCGCCCGAGGTCGCCATCCTCGGCGTGTCGCGCGCCAGCATGAAACCGGTGTGGAAGGACGGCGAGTTCGTGCCGCGCCTGATGTTGCCGCTGTCGCTCTCGTACGACCATCGCGTGATCGACGGCGCGGCCGCCGCTCGTTTCACCACCTACCTCGCGCATGTGCTGTCCGACATGCGGCGTCTTGCGCTGTAAGCAGTGAGCACCGCACCCATCGGTATCCTCGGCGGCACGTTCGACCCCATCCATCATGGGCATCTGCGCATCGCGCAGGAGGCGCTGGAACAGTGCGGGCTGGCGCAGGTCTGTTTCCTCCCGGCGGGCACGCCGCCGCACCGCGCCGCGCCATTCGCCCCGGCACAGGCGCGCTGGGAGATGGTGCGTCTGGCCATCGGCGGCCATCCCGATTTCCAGGTCGATGTGCGCGAGGTGTTCCGCAGCGACCCCTGTTACACGGTGGACACGCTCACCTCGTTGCGCGCCGAGTTGGGTGCAGAGCAACCGTTGTGTCTGATTCTCGGCGGCGACGCTTTTCTGCAACTGCATACCTGGCATGACTGGCTGCGCCTGTTCGGGTTGGCGCATATCGTGGTGCTGCAACGCGCGGGCGGGCAGCCGCTGGGCAACGCGATGGCGCAAGCGGATGCCGCACTGCAAGCCGAATATCAGGCGCGCCTCGCCCCCGGCGCGCGCGCGCTGCACGAAGCCCCGGCCGGACGCATCTTCGTCGCCGACATGCCCGCGCTCGACATCTCTGCCACCGACATCCGCCGCCGCTGTGCGGAAAAGAAAAACATCCGCTATCTCGTGCCGGATGCCGTTGCCCATTACATCAACACTCACTCACTCTATAAAAAACCATGCTGAACGCAAAAGAAAAGACCCAAGCCATCGTGGCCGCGCTGGAAGACATCAAGGCGCTGGACATTGAAGTCATCGACACGCGAAAATTCAACTCGCTGTTCGAAGCGATGGTGATCGCCAGCGCGCAATCCACGCGCCAGACCAAGGCGCTGGCCGACCACGTGGAAGAAAAGCTGAAGGAACTCGGCGAAAACGCCATCGGCATCGAGGGCGGAGACAGCGGCGAATGGGTGCTGGTCGATCTGGGCGATGTCGTCGTCCACATCATGCAGCCGGCGGTGCGCGCCTATTACAATCTCGAAGAACTGTGGGGCGTGCAGCCCAAGCTGCGCGCCCACGCCGCAAAATGAAGCTGCTGATCCTCGCGGTGGGCAACAAGATGCCGGCGTGGATCACTACAGGCTTCAACGAGTACGCCAAGCGCATGCCGCGCGAGGCAAAGATCGAACTGGTCGAAATCAAGCCGGAGCCGCGTAGCACGGGGAAAACCACGGCGCAGATCATGGACGCGGAAGCGCAGCGCATCCGCGCCGCCCTGCCCGATGCGGCGCGCTGCATCGCGCTGGACGAACACGGCGCCACCCCCACGACCAAACAACTCGCGCAGCAGATGCAAGGCTGGATGCAGGCCGGCAGCGATATCGCCTTCGTCATCGGCGGCGCGGACGGACTGCACGACTCGATCAAGCAGCGCGCGCAGCAGATGATGGCGCTGTCGGCCCTCACCCTGCCGCACGGCATGGTGCGCGTGCTGCTGGCGGAACAGTTGTACCGCGCCCACAGTCTGCTGCACAATCACCCGTACCATCGGGAGTAGGAAATGAACCGGATTTATCTTGCCTCGCAAAGCCCGCGCCGGCGCGAACTGCTGAAACAGATCGGCATCCGCTTCGACCTGTTGCTGTTGCGCAACGACCCGCGCCGCCAAATTGATGTGGACGAGTTGCCGCTGGCGCAGGAGTCGCCTGCCGCCTATGTCGAGCGCGTCTGCCGCGAAAAGGCACAAGCCGCGCAGGAATCCTTGCGCCTGCGCGGTCTGCGCACTGCCCCCATCCTCACCGCCGACACGGTAGTGACAATCGATGGGGAAATCATCGGCAAACCGGACAGCGACGCCCACGCGGCGGAGATTTTGCGCAAGTTGTCCGGGGGAACGCATGAGGTCATCACCGCCGTTGCGGTGGCGCTAGACGAGCGGACGGAATGCCGGGTCGTCACCACCCGCATCCGCTTTGCCGTGCTGGATGAAGCGCGCATCCGCCGCTATCTCGCCAGCGGCGAAGCGCACGGCAAAGCGGGCGCCTACGGAATTCAGGGCCAGGCTGCCGCTTTCGTGGCGCATCTCGAAGGCAGCTACAGCGGCGTGGTCGGTCTGCCGCTGTTCGAAACGGTAGAATTGCTCAAATCATTCGGCATCCCCACCCCATGAGCGAAGAAATCCTGATCAACGTCACCCCGCAGGAAACGCGCGTCGCTGTGATGCAGCAAGGCATCGTGCAGGAACTGCACATCGAGCGCGGCAGCCAGCGCGGTCTGGTCGGCAATGTCTATGTCGGCAAGGTGAAGCGCGTATTGCCCGGCATGCAGTCGGCCTTCATCGACATCGGGCTGGAGCGCTCGGCCTTCCTCCACGTCGCCGACATCTGGGAGAACCGCATCGACGGCAACCCGGCCAAGCCGATCGAGAAAGTGCTGTTCGAAGGACAAAGCGTACTGGCACAGGTCATCAAGGATCCCATAGGCAGCAAGGGCGCGCGCCTTTCGACCCAACTCAGCTTTGCCGGACGGTTACTGGTTTTTTTGCCGCAGGAAGCGCACATCGGCGTGTCGCAACGCATCGAAGACGAGGCAGAACGCGAAGCTCTGCGCGCAAAACTGCAACAGGTGTTACCGCCCGGGCACGGCGGCGGCTACATCATCCGCACGCTGGCGGAAGGTGCCACTGACGAAGAATTGCGCACCGACATCGGCTACCTCGACAAGCTGTGGCACAACCTGCAACAGCAATCGCAGCGCCTCGGCGCGCCCGCCCTGCTGTACAAGGAACTCGACATCAGCCTGCGCGTGTTGCGCGATTTTGCCAACGACGATGTTGCCCGCATCCTGGTCGATTCGCGCGACACCCACCTGCGCATGCAGGAATTCGCCGGCGACTACAATGCGGCCGCGCTGGTCAAATTGAATCATTACGTCGGCACGCGCCCGCTGTTCGATCTGTACGGCGTTGAGGAGGAGATCGAACACGCGCTTTCAAAGCGCGTCGAGCTGAAATCCGGCGGCTATCTCATCATCGACCAGACCGAAGCGATGACCACCATCGATGTCAACACCGGCAGTTTCGTCGGCGGGCGCAATCTGGATGACACCATCTTCAAGACCAATCTGGAGGCGGCACAGGTCATCGCGCGCCAGCTGCGCCTGCGCAACCTGGGCGGCATCATCATCTGCGACTTCATCGACATGGACTCGCAGGAACATCGCGACGGTGTGCTGGATGAATTCAAAAAGATGCTGGCTTTCGACCGCACCCGGATCAACGTCAACGGCTTCTCGTCGCTGGGACTGATCGAAATGACGCGCAAACGCACGCGCGAGAGTCTGGCGCACGTGCTGTGCGAGCCTTGCCCGGTGTGCCAGGGGCGCGGCCAGTTGAAGACGGCGCAGACCGTGTGTTACCAGATCCTGCGCGAAATCGTGCGCGAGGCGCGCCAGTTCAACGCGCGCGAATATCGCATCCTCGCCTCGCAACAGGTGATCGACCTGTTCCTCGACGAGGAATCGCAGAGTCTCGCCCAGCTTTCCGACTTCATCGCCAAGCCGGTCTCGCTGCAGGTCGAAACGCTGTACAGCCAGGAACAATACGACGTCATCCTGATGTAGTCCCCGCCGTGTCCGCATAAAACAAAACTGTGCCAGCCGGCTTTTTTGTATGATGCCGTCATGCCCGTTGCCGCATCCCCAATTCTGTTCCGCTTGCCGCTTGCGGTCTGCCTGTGCGGCGCGCTGTGTTGTCCCCTGCCATCGCTTGCCGCCAATGAATCGCCTGCGCCGGCCTTGATCGAATCCGGCATCACGGCAACCGATGCGACACAGGATTACATTTCCCGCCACTTCGTTTCCCTGGTCGGCAGCATCGATCGATTCTTCGGCGACGAGCGACACTTTCAGGAAAGCAACGACAGCGTGTTGCAGCTCGACTGGACTGAATTGATGGAGCCCGGCGGCGCACGGCAAGGTCGCCTGGCGGGTCGGGCGAAGTTGCATCTGCCTTCGACCGAGCAGCGTTTTCACCTGTTGCTGGAGAGCGATCCGGTGCAGAACACCACTTCCACCGCATCGGCCAACCAGCCGCAGACTGCCGGCACGTCGCAGGCCGCGGAAAAATATGCAGCCGCCCTGCGTTATGAAAAACGCGATGAACAGACCTGGCATTACAGCTCGGATGTGGGGATTCGGGTACAAGCCCCGTTGCAGCCTTTTGTCCGTGCCCGCGTCAGTCGTGACACACCGCTGCAAGCGTGGCTGATGAAAAATACCGGTTCGGTATTCTGGTTCAGCCAGATCGGTCCCGGGGCAAGCACGGGAATCGATTTTGACCGTCCGTTCGCCGCGCACACCCTGTTTCGCGCCAGCAGCAACGCAACCTGGCTGCATCTGCCGCAACGTCTCGATTTGCGCCAGGATTTCACCCTGTTCCACACCATCGATGAACGCCGCGCCTTGCAATATCAAGCCAGCGTGATCGGCACCACGCAGCCCTATACGCGCGTCGAGGACTGCATCCTGTCGGTGCTGTACCGCCGCCAGTTGCACCGCAAGTGGCTATTCTTCGAGTTGAATCCGCAGTTGCATTTCCCGCACGAACAGCAATTTCACTTTACCCCGCAACTCTGGCTGCGGCTGCAGGTCTTGTTCAGCAAGGAGTAGAGACGGTGGTTCAATCGAGGTGCAGTGCCGGATAGCGCAGTTGCACTTTCAATTCGCGTTTCATCCGATCATTGCGTAGCCGCCGCGATTCATTCATGAACGACCACATCATTGGCGATACCTGTTGCCGCACCTCGGCACGCGACCGGCGCGGCGGGTGCGGCAGGCCATGCGCAGCGGCGACGGCATCGAAGTAATCCCCCATCTTCATCTCGTCGTCGTCCACCGCGTGATAGACCCGGTTCGGGCGGGCATGGCGCAGTGCTGCGACGAGGATGCGCGCCAGATCGTCGGCATGGATATGGTTGCTGTAGCCGTCTTCGGCGGCAAGGATGGCAGGCAAGCCGGCGCGCAGGCGTTCCAGCGGCAGGCGTTCGGCCGCGTAGATGCCGGGCACGCGCAGGATGGCGGCCTGCACGCGGTTGCGCGCGGCCCAGGTGCGGATCTGGCGCTCGGCACTGACCCGCAACCGCGCGCGCGCGGTCTGCGCGCGCAGCGGCTGCGTCTCGCTCACCCACGCGCCACCGCAATCGCCATAGACGCCGCTGGTGCTGATGTACACCATGCGCCGGGGCAGAGTGCCCTGCCCCAGCACGGCAAGCAGATTGCGCGTGCGCCCATCCTGCTCGCCGCGAGTGTCCGGCGGCGCCAGATGCAACACCACCTGCGCCAGTCCCGCGAGACGGCGCAGGCTGCGCCGCTGGTCCAGATCGCCAATGACCGGCGTGACGCCCATCGCGCGCAGCGCCGCCGCGCGCGCCGGGTCGCGCACCAGCGCGTACAGATTGAAGTGGCCGGACAACAGGGGGATGGCGCGGCGCGCGATGTCGCCGCAACCGATGATGAGCAGGTTTTCCATGCGGCAATTATCCTTCATTTGCACACGGCCTTGCTCGCATCAAGGCGCAACACCTTGTAAAATCCCGCCCTCATTTCAAGCGGGCATCGCCATGAGCTTCAAGATCAAAATACAACCGAGCGGACACGAATTCCCGGCAGCGGCGGACGAGAGCATTCTGGAAGCCGCGCTGACGCACGGCCTGCTGCTGCCTTACAGTTGCCGCAACGGCGCCTGCGGCGTGTGCAAGGGCAAGGTCGTGACGGGCAAAGTGGATTACGGCGAACACCAGGACACGACCCTGACCGACGCGGAGAAAGCGGCCGGAATGGCGCTGTTCTGCTGTGCCACGCCGCTATCGGATCTGGTGATCGAGAGTCACGAAGTGAGCCGGGCACAGGAGATTCCGGTGAAGATGTTGCCCTGCCGCGTAGAGAAGATGCAGAAAGTGGCGGACGATGTGATGGTGCTGTCGCTCAAGCTGCCCGCCAACGAACGCCTGCAATTCCTTGCCGGACAATATATCGACATCCTGCAAAAAGACGACAAGCCGCGCAGCTTTTCGCTGGCCAATGCGCCGCACGATGACGCCTGCCTCGAACTGCATGTGCGCAACATCGCCGGCGGCACCTTCACCCGGCACGTGTTTGAACAGATGAAGGAGCGCGACATCCTGCGCATCAAAGGCCCGCTCGGCACGTTCTTCCTGCGCGAAGACTCGGAAAAACCGGTCATCTTCGTCGCCAGCGGCACCGGCTTCGCGCCGGTCAAGGCGATCATCGAGCACGCGCTGAAGATCGGCTTCCGGCACGAGATGCATTTCTACTGGGGCGTGCGCAAAGTATCCGACCTGTACATGCTGGACAAGATCAGCACTTGGGAGGAAGCCGGCATCAAATTCACGCCGGTGGTGTCGGATGAAATCTGGGACGGTCGCACCGGCTTCGTGCACGAAGCCGTGTTGCAGGATTTCAGCGATCTCTCCGGCTACGCGGTGTATGCCTGCGGCGCGCCGGTAGTGGTGGAGGCGGCGCACCGCGATTTCACCGCGCAACGCGGTTTGCCGCACGAGTCATTCTTCTCCGACGCGTTCACGTTCGCGCCGAAGAAGTAGCTTCCCCCATCTTTGTCGCGAGCTGGTAATACTTGAACGCCTCGTCCGGCTTGTGCTGTTTTTCCGCCAGTTGCGCGAGCATGGTGTAGGCCTCGCGACTCGGCTGCAGGCTGAGGCTGGCATCCAGATAGCTCTGCGCCTTGCCCCATAATTCCTGGTGCAGGCAGAGTTTGCCCAGCGCCAGCATCAACCCGGCATCATCGTGATGCGCGGCCAGCCACGCCTCCGCCTGCTCGATCTGCGCCACCACGCTGCCTTCGCGGCAGTCGCCATATAACGCAACCAGGTCGCTATCCCACTCGCTGTTCAGGCTTTCCGTCAGCACCTGGCGCGCCAGCGCGCATTCTCCCGCCTGCATCAACACGCGCGCCGCCTCGGCGGCGATTGCCGCCGTGCGCCGCACCTCGGCCGGCATCTTTTTCCACACTCCGCGCAATGCCTGTGCGTTCCCGGCGCTTGCGCGCAATTTTTCCAGCCAGGCATGCCGGCGCATCTGCTGCGCCATGGTGCGATGGATGGCGTCGCGCTTCTCCAGCTGGCTTGCCAGCTCCAGCACCGCGTCCCAGTTGTGCGCCTGTTGCTGCGCCTTCAACTCCAGCGTCATCGCGCCCAAATGTTTGCGCACCCCGCTCTCTTTCAGTGCTTGCAGCGCGGCCAGCGCGGATTGCGGCTGATGCCGTTCGAGTTCGAATTCCGCCTGCGCCAGCAGGCGCATGGTGTCCTCGCCCGGCGCGCTGCCAGTGGACTTGGCGAGGTAGGCATCGCGCTGCCCGAATTCGCGCAGCGCATGGGCCGCGCGCGCGGCAATGACGGCATTCAGCGTGGGCTGCTCGCCCAGATCGATCGCGCGCTGCGCGGCCTTTTCCGCCGCCGCGAAACGCCCTTCGAAATACGCGGTCAAGGCTGCCAGCATGGCAGCATGACCTTTGCTCTGCGCACGCTCGGCGCGAAAGCGGCGCACGTAGGCGGGCAAACGCAGCGCATGAGTGAGACCGCGCAGCAGCAGATGACCGAGGACGAATGCGGCCAGTGCCGCCAGCGCAAACAGCGTGAACGACAACTCGATGCGCCAGGGCGGATAAACCAGCAAGACATGGCCGGGATGGCCGGCAGCAATCGCCAGTGCAACGGCTGCCGCGAACAGCAACAGCAACCAGATGAGGAACTTCATCGCGCGCTCCGTTCCGGTGCCGCGCGGAGGTTGCGCGCCGCCTTCAGGGTGGCGCTGATATCGGGCAATTCGACGGCGAGATTCGCCGCCGCCAGCTTGCGCAGGAGTTGCTGGGCCACACGTGTCTCGTTTGCGGCGGGATCGAAGTAACGCCCGACCCAGCCCTGCACGGTCTTCAGTTCGCGGCGGAAACCGGCCTCGTCATGCGACAGCAGGGACAATCGCGCGGACAGCAGCACCAACTTCAGGTTCTCGCGCACAAAAAAGGATTGCGAAGGCGAGAGCAGCGGCATTTCGGCCTGATCGGTCCGCTCGATGCGGATCAGTTGCCGCACCTCCTGCCACAGTTCGCGCCAGAAACGCTGCCACGCATTCTGCGCGGCGGCGCCGTGCGGCGTTTCTTCTTTTATCCCCGCCAGGCTCATCTCCGGTGCCAGCGGCAGTTGCTCCGCCACCGCGATCAACTGGTCCAGTTGCCGATCGAGTGCGCGCACATCAACCTCGGGCAGGGCGCGCAACCGTTCGATATCGCGCTCGATATGCTGCCGCAGATCGGCGCTGCCGGGTTGTTCAGAGCGCAGCAAACGGCTGGCTGCATTTTGCAGCGCGATCAGTGCCGCTTTCACATTGCCCGACAACTGTAACTGCTGCTCGGCGATCAGCAGCACCTGCTCCACATCGGCCAGCAGGGTCTGTTCACGGCTGCCGGAGATATCCTGATACAACGCCTCCAGCACGGCCCGCTGCGCCCGGGTCTCGGCGAAACGGCTTTCCAGCACGCTCAACTTGCCCCCCAGCTCGCGCGTCAATTCCTGGTTCTGTGCAATCAGTGTCTGGCTCGCCTTGCTCGCGCCCTCCACCTCGGCCATGCGTTGCGCCACCAGTTGTTGCAACTGGTTGATCCGGTGGTTGGCATCCAGCCATTGCCAGACGAACACCCCAACCAGCACCGCCAGGGTGAGCTGGGTCAGCGACAGGCGCGCCAGCCAGCCCGGTTGCGGCGCGGGTTTTTCGGGGGTTGGTGCAGGAACGATCTCTTCACTCATGGTTGACTCACCTTGTCAGTTGCGCCGCCCATGCTACCAAACCCGCGCATAGCCCGTCATCCCCGCTGGCCGTCGGCAGCACCTGCTGCCAGCCCAGCGCGCGCGCGGCGGCGGCGATGCGCGGGTGCGGCACGAACAGCGGCAACCGTTTCAGCTGCGCAGCGCGTTCACCCAGCGCAGCATCGAGATGCGCCAGCGCCTCGCTGCTGGTCAGCGTAATCGCATCGGGTTTGGCTGCGCGCAAGCCCTCCATATCCAGCACTGCCTGGCTGCGCCGGTAACAGGCGACATACTCGACCTCGGCGCCGCGCGCCTTGAGCGTATCGCCCAGCAGTTCGCGCCCGCCGTCACCGCGCAGAATGGCGATGCGCCAACCGGAGACTTGCTGCAATTCTGGCAACGCCAGCAACGCCTCGCTATCGAAACGATCGCGCGGCGCCAGCACGGACGCCACCCCGAGCGCGCGCAAGGCGCGCGCGCTGCCCTGGCCGACGGCGGCGACACGCACCCCGTGCGGCACCGAGCGCAATGCCTGCATGCCGTAATGCACGGCGTTGGGGCTGATGAAAATGAGCAATTGAAATTGTGCCGCGCGTTGCGCGAAGTCGCGCAGCGCGGAGGGGTCCGGCGCAGGCCCGATCTCCAGCAAGGGGAAAAGCAGCGCCGTTCCGCCCAGCGCTTCGATGCATGCGGCCAATCCGGTTGCTTGGTCACGCGGGCGCGTGACGACGATGCGCAGACCGGCAAGCGGCTTGTCAGCCATTCAGTGCCGCGAGGATCTCGCCCGCGCCCTGCCGTAACAGGTTTTGCGCGACGGCATCGCCCAGTGCTTCCGGATCGCCCGCCGAAGTGGTCATCTCGGCGCGCAGCAAGCGGCTGCCGTCGGGCGTGGCGACGAAACCGCGCAGGCGCAGTTTTCCGTTCTGCGTCTCGGCAAAACCGCCCAGCGGCACTTGGCAACTGCCGGCCAGCGCGCGGCTCATGGCGCGTTCCGCCAGCACGCAGGTCGCGGTATCGGCATGGTGCAACGGCGCCAGCAGCGCCTTGAGGTCAGCGCGGTCGGCGCGCGTCTCGATGCCGAGCGCGCCCTGCCCCACGGCGGGCAGACTGTCTTCGCTGGAGAGGATAGCGCGGATGCGTTGCCCCAGGCCGAGGCGTTTCAGCCCGGCGGCGGCAAGAATGATGGCGGCATATTGCCCTTCGTCCAGCTTGCGCAGCCGGGTCTGCACGTTGCCGCGCAACGGTTCGATCTTGAGATGCGGGAAGCGCGCGCGCAACTGGCTCTCGCGGCGCAAACTGGAAGTGCCGACCACGCTTCCCGCAGGCAATGCCTGCAGATCATCGAAATCATTGGAAACGAAGGCGTCGCGCGGGTCTTCGCGTTCGGCGATGCAGGCCAGGTCGAACCCGGATGGCAGATGCATCGGCACGTCCTTCAGCGAATGCACGGCAAGGTCGGCGCTGCCGTTCTCCAGCGCGGTTTCCAGCTCTTTCACGAACAGGCCCTTGCCGCCGATCTTGGACAGCGTGACATCGAGAATCTGATCGCCCTGCGTGGTCATGCCGAGAATGACGACCTCGGTTTGCGGGTATAATGCGCGCAGCCTGTCGCGGATGTGTTCCGCCTGCCACATCGCCAGCGCGCTTTCGCGCGAGGCGATGACCAGTCGGGAAGGCGGGGTGAACGTAGCTTGAATCATCGTGATTTCCTAGTGTTTTTTTAATCAAAAGCGCGGCGCATTCTAGCAGGAGCGCCGCGTTTTTGCGCCGACGACGTTAAACATGAAAACCAACCTGATCGCTGTATCAACTTCCATTTCGAGCAAGGACGCGCCGTTGCGCGAAGATATCCGTTTGCTCGGCCGCATCCTTGGAGACACCCTGCGCGAGCAGGAAGGCGAGGCGACCTATGCGCTGATCGAAAACATCCGCCGCGCGGCGGTGGGCTTCCGCAAAACCCAGGACGAACGCGACGGCGAGAAGTTGGAGCAGATGCTGGACACCCTGTCGCCGGAAGAAACGTTGCTGGTGGTGCGCGCCTACAGTTATTTCTCGCAACTCTCCAACATCGCCGAAGACCTGCACCACAACCGGCGCCGCCGCGCCCACCTGAAAGCCGGCTCCAAACCGCAGGAAGGCAGCCTGCAGCGCGTGCTGCAAAATGCCGAAGCGCAAAAGGTGGCACAAACGGCAATGCAGGCATTCTTCGACAAGGCATTGATCTCGCCGGTGCTCACCGCGCACCCGACCGAAGTGCAGCGCAAGAGCATTCTCAACTGCCAGCTCATCATTTCCAGTTTGCTGGCCGACCGCGACCGCCTCGACATGACCCCGGAAGAACTGGAAGAAAACGAGGAAACGCTGCGCCGTTTCGTCCTCATTTTGTGGAGCACGCGCATGCTGCGCACGACCAAGTTATCGGTCCAGGATGAGGTCAAGAACGGCCTGTCGTTTTACGATTACACCTTCCTGCGCGAGATCCCCAAGCTGTACGGCGACATCGAAAAAAAACTGGAAAAACATTTCGGCCAGCCGTTCGACCTGCCTTCTTTTCTGCGCGTCGGCAGTTGGATCGGGGGCGACCGCGACGGCAATCCTTTTGTCACGCATGATGTGATGCTGGATGCGGCACAGCGCCACTCTGCCACCGCGCTCGACTACTACCTGTCCGAAACCAATCTGCTCAGCGCGCGACTCAGTCTGTCCAGCCGTCTGGTCGATATCAGCCCCGAACTGGCCGCCTTTGCCGAATATTCGCCGGACAAGGCGGCCAGCCGCGAGGACGAGCCTTACCGGCGCGCACTGATCGGCATCTACGCGCGCCTGGTGGCGACCAGCGAGCACCTCGGCCATCGCGTGCAGCACCTGCGCGCCATCAGCAAGGAAGTGCAACCCTACACCAGCGCGCAGGAGTTCATCGCCGAACTCGACATCGTCATCCATTCGCTGGAACGGCACGGCGCGCTCTATCTGGCACGCGGGCGCATGCGCGAACTGCGCCGCGCCGCCGAAGTGTTCGGCTTTCATCTGGCGCCGCTGGACATGCGCCAGCACAGCGGCGTGCATGAACAGGTGGTCGGCGAATTGCTGGCAAAAGCCGGTCTTGCCGGCTATGCGCAACAGGATGAAAGCGCGCGCCGCCGCACCCTGCTCGCCGCCTTGCAGGCGGGCAAGTTGCTGTCGCCGGAGCTGGATGATTTCTCGCCCTCCGCGCGCAGCGAACTGCAACTGATGCGCACCGCCGCCGAGATCCATCGCCGTTTCGGCACCGCAGCGCTGCCCAACTACATCATCTCCAAGACCGATGCGGTGAGCGACCTGCTGGAAGTCGCGCTGATGCTGCAACAAAGCGGATTGCTGGCCGGAGACACGCTGCATCTCAATATCATCCCGCTGTTCGAGACCATCGACGACCTGCGCGGCGGCGGCGCCATCATGGACGAGTTGTTCGCGCTGCCGTATTACCGCGAACTGCTGCGCAGCCGCGGCAACACGCAGGAAGTGATGCTCGGCTATTCCGACAGCAACAAGGACGGCGGCTATCTCACCGCCAACTGGGAGCTGTACAAGGCCGAACTGGAACTGGTGCGCGTGTTTGAAAAACACGGCATCGAGTTGCGCCTGTTCCACGGCCGCGGCGGCACGGTCGGCCGCGGCGGCGGCCCCAGCTTCCAGGCGATCCTGGCCCAGCCGCCGGGCAGCGTGAACGGACAGATCCGCATCACCGAGCAGGGCGAAGTGATCTCCAGCAAATACTCCGACCCCGAGATCGGCCGGCGCAATCTGGAAATCCTGGTTGCGGCCACCATGGAAGCGACGCTGCTGCACCCGCACGGCGACGACTCCGTCATGCCGGAATTTCACCGCATCATGGAAGCGATGAGCCGCGATGCCATCGCCGCCTATCGCCGGCTGGTCTATGAGACGCCCGGCTTCACCGACTTCTTTTTTGCCGCCACCCCGATCCGCGAAATCTCCGAGCTCAACATCGGCAGTCGTCCCGCATCGCGCAAGGCCACCGACCGCATCGAGGACCTGCGCGCGATTCCCTGGGTGTTCAGCTGGGGCTTGAACCGCACTCTGCTGCCGGGCTGGTTCGGTTTTGGCAGTGCCGCCAAGCGCTTCATCGAGCGCGAAGGACAAGCCGGACTAAAACAGCTGCAGGCGATGAACAAACACTGGGCGTTCTTCCGCGGCCTGCTGTCCAACATGGACATGGTGCTGTCCAAGACCGACATGGGCATCGCCTCGCGCTATGCCGAGCTGGTGCCGGACAAGGCGCTGCGCGAGCGCATCTTCGGCGCCATCGAGGCCGAGTGGCAAATCACGATCGAGATGTTGTTCAAGATCACCGGCGCCAGCCACCTGTTGCAGGGCAACCCCACCCTGGCGCGCAGCCTGACCACGCGCACGCCCTACATCGACCCGCTCAACCACTTGCAGGTATCCCTGCTGCACCGCCACCGCGCCGGCGATGATGACGAACGGGTCAAGCGCGCCATCCACCTCACCATCAACGGTATCGCGGCCGGATTGCGCAACAGCGGCTAGTGTGGTGTTGCGTGCTTGGCGATACCGACGGGCGCCCCTCAAAATTCTCATTTCGTCGCCCCCGCCCCCGAATGGGGTAGTCGGGGGCGGGAATGACGAATTTTTAGAGTTCCCCTTATATGTAAACACGCGGTCGCGGATCCTGCCTTGCGAATCTCAAGTCTCGTCCGGCCGATATGCCGGATAGCATCCCGTGCTGTTGCCTGGGCGGAACGCCACCCATTTGCGCGAGCTTTCCAGGCTGGCCTGTTTGTCTTCCGCGCGCACGCCATGGCGATTGGGGAAATAGCCTTCCAGCCAGCGCACGATGGGCATGAATTCCTGGCGCTCTTTGGCGCTGTCGTTCTCGTCCAGCTCGAAGATGCCCATCCCCTGCTCCGCCGCCTGCAGATAGATTTCGCTGTCGCTGAGGCTGGTGAGGAAAGGCATTTTGAGGGAAGTGAGGAAGCGCTCCAGCGCGCTGTAGGCGGCATTGGAACGGTTGCGCACGCGGCTGGCAACGACGGCCATGCGCGCGTTGGCGGTGCGCGCGCCGCCCACCAGAAACAGGTCCTTGATGAAGTCGGCGGAAGCGCGGATGTCGATCGGCGACGGGGCGACCGGAATGAGGATGTAGTTCGCCTTGCGCACCAGTTCTTTCAGCAATAATCCGCTGATCCCCGCCGGCGCATCGATCAGCAATACTTCGGTCTCGGGCGGCACCCAGCCCTGGCGGCTGCCGAGGCGGATATTGCCTTTGGGCGGTGCGCCGTTGGCGGCCTGGATGACGGGCAGATTTTTGGGGCGCGCTTGCAGCCAATGCAGACTGGAACCTTGCGGGTCATAATCGATGATGGCGGTTCGGTTCTGGCGCGCGGCGTAATAGCCGGCGAGGTTGGTGGTCAGCGTGGTCTTGCCCGATCCGCCTTTGGAATTGATCACCAGTATGGTCAGCACCTCATGCTCCCTGTTCTCTTGTCTCACCCAGCATCTTCACGCCGCTCCACTGGCGCCGGCTGACCGGCAGCCGTTCATCCAGCCCGTGCAGTTTCAGCAGCCAGCCGCTTTCGCCTTCCTCGCCGCCCTTCTCGAAGCCGGCCACCGCCGCTTTCGCCACCAGACAACTGCGGTGGATGCGCACGAAGCGCGCGGCATATTCCTTTTCCAGCGCGGTCAGCGCCTCCTCGATCAGATACTCGCGCTGCGCGGTGCGCACCGTGACGTATTTCATTTCCGCGCGCAGATAAATGACTTCTTCGATTGGCACCAGGATGATCCGGCCGCGTTCGTGCACCGACAGATGGCTGCGCGCTTCCGGCATCAGTTCCTGCAACAGCTCGGTCCGGATCGGCACCGCGTCGCGCGCGCGCGTCAGCGCTTCGAACAGGCGGCCGAGGCGGATGGGTTTGAGCAGGTAGTCGATGGCGCGCCGCTCAAATGCCTGAATCGCATACGCATCGTACGCGGTGGTGAAAATGATGACCGGCGGATGCTCGAGTTTGTTCAGGTGTTGCGCCAGTTCCAGCCCGTCCATCTGCGGCATGCGAATGTCGAGCAGCACCACTTCGGCCGGCGTCTCGCTCAATTTGTCCAGCGCCTCCTGGCCGTTGCCCGCCTCGCCCGTCACTTCCAGTTCGATCTGCGCCCGGCAATCGTCCAGCAGTTCCTTCAGGCGGCGGCGCGCCAGCGGCTCGTCATCCACCACAAAGACCGTCAGCGGCAGGGTCACGGTGTCGTTCAAGACGCCTCCTTTTTCCGGTAAGGAATGATGATATGCACGGCATAGCTGTCGGCACTGCGCTCCACGCGATACTCGGCCTCGACATCGAACAGCAGCGCCAGCCGCTCGCGGATGTTCGCCAGCGCGATGCGGTTGCCGCCCGTCTGCGCCGCCGTACCGGACACGGGGTTGCGCACTTCCAAATGCAGTCGCTTGTCCGCCGTATAAAGTCTGACCTCGATCACGCCGCCCGCCGCCAGCGGCTCGATGCCGTGATAGACCGCATTCTCCAGCAGCGGCTGCAGCACCAGCGGCGGGATCAGCGCATCGTCAGGCATGCCGGCGGTATGCCAGCGCACTTGCAGACGCTCGCCCATGCGCAACTGTTCCAGCGCCAGATAACGCTGCGCCAGCGCGAATTCATCTTTCAGCGCGACCAGTTCGTGCGCGTCGTTCATCGCCATGCGGAACAGGTCGGCCATGTCTTCCAGTGCGGCTTCCGCCCGTTTGGGTTCCGCGCGCACGATGGCCAGCACGGCGTTGATGCTGTTGAACAGAAAGTGCGGGCGGATGCGCGCCTGCAAGGCCTGCAAGCGGGCGTCCGCCTGCGCCGGCGACAGCACCAGGGTACGCCAGCGGAAATAACCCAACAACAGCAGCGCGATGATCGCACCTTGCAGCAAACGGCGCAGATCGCCGAACCAGTCGTATTCGTCCGTTCCGGCAAACAATTCGCCTCCCAGGTGGGTGAGCGCAAAAGTGAGCAGGGCGACGACGGCAATGATCAGCAGTGCCGCCTGCCAGTAAGCCAGCCGCGCCAGGGCCGGACTGAGCGCGTACAGGGCGAGCAGCGTGCACAGCAGCACCGGTTGCAACAGGGCGGAACCGAACAGGATCTGCTGCCACAGCTCGTTTGGCGACGCGGCTTGCGTCAGCGCGAGGAACAGCGCGACGGCGTTCACCAGCAGCACGATGCGCAACACCGTGCCCAGGTTGCGGAAGTCAGGCAACAGTCGGTGCTGAATGTTTTGATTTATACTGCGCGTCGGTTTCATCGCATAACTATTTATTTGGGTCCTCACCCTCATCCCAACCTTCTCCCGGCGGGAGAAGGAGCAAACGCCACGCATGCGCGTGGATTGATTGGCATAAGTGGGCACTCATTCTGGACAAGACATGGCAACGATGCAAGACAATCAAACCTGGTCGGGACGCTTCAACGAACCCGTGGCAGAACTGGTGAAGCGTTATACCGCTTCCGTGGATTTCGACCAGCGCCTGGCACTGGTCGACATTCAGGGTTCGCTCGCGCACGCGCAGATGCTGGCGGAATGCGCCATCATCAGCGCGCAGGATTTGGACGATATCCGGCGCGGCCTGGCGCAGATCGAGAATGAAGTCATCAGCGGCGATTTTGAATGGTCGCTCGATCTGGAAGACGTCCACCTGAATATCGAAAAACGTCTGACCACACTGGTCGGCGATGCCGGCAAGCGGCTGCACACCGGCCGTTCGCGCAACGACCAGGTGGCGACCGACATCCGTCTCTATCTGCGCGGCGAGATCGACACCCTCGTCGGCTTGCTGAAGAATCTGCAAACTGCGCTGCTCGATCTGGCGCAACACCACACGCATACCATTCTGCCCGGCTTCACCCATCTGCAAGTCGCGCAACCGGTCAGCTTTGCCCATCACCTGATGGCGTATTTCGAGATGCTGCAACGCGATGTGGAACGTTTCAGCGATGCGCGCCACCGCGTCAACCGGCTGCCGCTGGGCGCGGCCGCGCTGGCCGGCACCAGCTACCCGATCAAGCGCGAGCGGGTGGCGGAACTGCTGGGCTTCGAGGCGGTGTGCCAGAACTCGCTGGATGCGGTGTCCGACCGCGACTTCGCCATCGAATTCACCGCCGCCGCCGCGCTGGTGATGACGCATCTGTCGCGCCTGTCGGAAGAACTGATCCTGTGGATGAGCCCGCGCTTCGGCTTCATCGACATCGCCGACCGCTTCTGCACCGGCTCTTCGATCATGCCGCAGAAGAAGAATCCGGACGTGCCGGAGCTGGTTCGCGGCAAGACCGGGCGCGTCAACGGCCACTTGGTCGCGCTGTTGACCCTGATGAAAGGCCAGCCGCTGGCCTACAACAAGGACAACCAGGAAGACAAGGAACCGCTGTTCGACACGGTGGACACGCTGACCCAGACCCTGCGCATCTACGCCGACATGATCGGCGGCATCACGGTCAAACCGGAAGCGATGCGCGCCGCCGCGCTGCAGGGCTACGCCACCGCCACCGACCTGGCCGACTATCTGGTGAAGAAGGGACTGCCATTCCGCGATGCGCACGAAGCGGTCGCGTTGGCGGTGCGTTTTGCGGAACAGAAAGGTTGCGACCTGGCCGAATTGAAACTGGAAGCATTGCAACAGTTCTCATCGCTCATCGCCGACGATATCTACGCCGTGCTGACGCTGGAAGGCTCACTCGCCGCGCGCAACCACACCGGCGGCACCGCGCCGCAGCAGGTGGAAGCCGCCATCGCCCGGGCGCGCAAGCTGCTCGCCTGAGGCAGGCTTAAAATCTTGCCTCACGCGGAGGCGAGGAGACCGCGGAGAAATCCATCCGATTCATCCTCCGCGTCCTCCGCATAAGATTGTTTTTCGTTGTTTCCTGTTCATCCCAGCCGCTTGCTGCAATAAATTGCGCCCCTTGCCTTTGCAACCGAGCACTCGACCCGGCGCAAAAATCCGGACTCACGCGGAGGCGCGGAGATCGCGGAGAAATCCATCCGATTCACCCTCCGCGTCCCCCGCGCCTCCGCGTGAGATTGTTTTTCGTTGTTTCCTGTTCATCCCATCCGCTTGCTGCAATAAATTGCGCCCCTTGCCTTTGCTACCAAGCACTCGACCCGGCGCAAAAATCCGGACTCGCGTGGCAGCGCGGAGATCGCGGAGAAATCCATCCGATTCACCCTCCGCGTCCTCCGCGCCTCCGCGTGAGATTGTTTTTCGTTGTTTCCTGTTCATCCCATCCTGCGAAACGGCGAAAAACCTTTCGCGGCTGAAGCCGCTCCTGCGGGACGCGGGAAACCGGGTTAATGCTTTTCCTGATGCCCGCCGAACTCGAAGCGCAACGCCGACAACAGCTTGTTGCCGTAATCCGCTTCGCCACGCGAATTGAAACGGTCGAACAGGGCGGCGGTCAGCACCGGCGCAGGCGTGCCGGATTCGATCGCGGCGATGCTGGTCCAGCGGCCTTCGCCGGAGTCGGACACTTTGCCGCCGAATTTTTCCAGTGCGGGATCGCCTTGCAGCGCGTGCGCCGTCAGGTCGAGCAACCAGGAACTCACCACGCTGCCGCGCCGCCACAGTTCCGCCACGCTGGCCACATCGATGTCGTAACGGAAGGTTTCCGGTTCGCGCAGCGGCGTGGTTTCCGCATTCACTTCGCGTGCCGCGCCGCCCACGTTGGCGTGGCGCAGCAGATTGAAGCCCTCGGCGTAGGCGGCCATCATGCCGTACTCGATGCCGTTATGGACCATCTTGACGAAGTGGCCCGCGCCTTCCGGCCCGCAATGCAAATAGCCTTCCTCGGCGGTGCTCGGTGTGCCGC
>Ga0210016_1001625_pt1 | contig 20892 bp, 18 predicted proteins | sample CryGeyCG2014_300_FD_185454 | JGI IMG/M metagenome (GOLD analysis project Ga0210016, IMG submission 185454) | Groundwater microbial communities from aquifer - Crystal Geyser CG02_land_8/20/14_3.00 (SPAdes) (version 2) | ecosystem: Environmental > Aquatic > Deep subsurface > Groundwater | place... | reverse complement strand
GTTAAAAAATTGAAAGAAAATTGTTTTGCTTTGCTCGCCGAAGTTCGGCGGGCGGAAACGCGGAGCGGAGCTAATCAAACATTTTTTGTTCAAAGTAGGTTCGAGCTTCGTTCAGTAATTGCGACCAATCAAGACATTTTGAAAATTCAGAGACGTTTGAAGTGTCTTTATTGGTCGGGCCGCCGAGAGTCGAACTCGGATTACACGCACCCGAAGCGTGCGTAATGCCATTATACAACGGCCCGATGTTATAAAATAATTCCGCTAATTCTCTCTGCCTCTTTTTCTATCACCTCTCCTTCGCGCTCCCCACTGTGCGCCCGACTGCCCGCATAACTCGCTTTTTTTTGATCTAAATGCAAATTCAGAACGAAGCCGCTCTCTTCTTCTTTTAAATATATGTGGAAACGGGGATAATCAGAAAACCCGGCTCGCCGGACAAACATCATTTCCTCCCCCCGCCTGCCACGATAAGAATACCCGCGGCGACGGATAAGGTCAATAATATTGTCGTTGGTTTTTGGAATTATAAGTCGCATTATTTTATCATTTCACTTTACCCAATACTTACTTTTGATTATTGTGTCGTCTTCCTCTTTCTTCTCTTCAATTTTTTCTTTGGCTAATTCGCGCAATTGGGCTAACTCCATTCGCGCCAGTTCTTTCGCTCGCTTCTCCAGATATTTTTTGCTATTCTTTTCCGGGTCTTCGATAACTTCGGCCAGCAAAACATCAAGAACCGCGCCAATAATTGGTCCCGGCTCGATGCTCAACAGCTTCATTATGTCATTTCCGTTAATTTTCAGCATTTTAACGGAAATTGGGTCATGCTGGACTTTTTCCACCATATATTGAAAATGCCGCAACCGATAGGGCTGCGCTTTTGGCACGCCGGAGCCAAGCCGATCGGCCACCCGCAAAGCAATCAAATCTTTCATATTCTCGGGCCCAACTCGTTTGAGCAAACGCCTGATACCGGCTTCAGTCACCGCCCCGATATCATAAACAAACATATGGTTACGGATTAAATTTGCCACTTGTTCAACTGTTTCTTTGGAAAAACGTAAACGATCTAAAATTCTCACCGCCCATTTGGCGCCCACATAATCATGGTTATAAAAAGTCGCGTCCGACCCCTCACCCTGTTTAACTTGCGGCTTGGCAATATCGTGAAGAAGCGCGGACAAACGGACACCCAAATTATATTTCTTTTGCGCGGCGAATTTCAAAGACAACAGGCAATGTTCGTAAACAGTATAAATATGATGGCGATTTTGGGTAATGCCCACCCCGATTTCCAGCTCCGGAATAATATATTTTAAAAGCCCTGTTTCGCGCAACAATTCAATGCCTTTCTCAGGCTCCTTTGCCATAATGGTTTTTACGAACTCGTCACGGATTCTTTCTTTGGCAATCATCTCCAGCCAACCGGCGTTTTTTTTAATTGCTTTAAAAGTTTTTTCTTCAATATTGAAATCCAGCTGCGTCGCGAATCGCACCGCCCGCAACATCCGCAGAGCGTCTTCATTGAATCTTTCTTCCGGATCGCCCACGGCGCGGATAATCTTATTCTTTAGATCCTCTCGGCCACTGAATGGATCAATAATTTGGAGGTCCGACATCCCCACGTCGAGAGCTTGCCCTGAGCCGAGTCGAAGGGCCATCGCGTTGACAGTAAAATCCCTTCTTTTCAAATCTTCATCCAGCGTCTCGGCAAATTTCACCTCATCCGGATGCCGCTTATCGGTATATTTCGACTCAGTTCTATAAGTTGTTACCTCAACCACTCCGGCCTCGATTTTAACCCCGACCGTCCCAAATTCATTCTCGTAAAAACTATCGGTAAAAATCTTTTGGACATCTTCCGGCATAGCATTGGTCGCGATATCCCAATCATTCGGCTCCCTGCCAAGCAAAAAGTCCCGCACGCACCCGCCCACGATATAACCCTCAAAACCTTTTTCTTCAAGTTTATTTATTGTCTCTTTTACTTCTTTAGGAATCTGCATAAGATAAAAAAATACATTCTAACCGCATCATACCTCAAACCCGTCTCTTTTACAATAAATTTTTTTGTGTTATGGTGGGGTTGAACTGTGCCCGTAGCTCAACTTGCCCGCCCAAGTTTTTGCGCTCTTAGCTCAACGGATAGAGCGTCTGGCTTCGGACCAGAAGGTTGGGGGTTCGAGTCCCTCAGAGCGCACAAAAATTTGTGCGGGTGAAGATAGAACAATTCCGTCCTAAGGAAGAAATGTGGGTTTCACCCTTCGGGTGACCACCCGTAGGCGTGGCGAGTCCTGGCGAGCGCACCATTTTCAACCGAGCTCGAACTTTTTTCCAAAATTCGGTTTAGCCTCCGCTCCGCTTCCGCCCTGAAATTTTGAAGAAATTTCAGTCCCAAAACCGGAAAAATTTCCTTTCCTTTTTCAGAAAAAATCGGGCGCGCGAAATCAAAAAAATGGAGGGAAAATTTTTCGGCTTTTGGAGTTTTTCGGAGAAAAACGGCGGAAGAGCATATATCTTTTTATACTTTTGGCCGCCCTTGACCCAAACCCACCCATTCGCGGGCGGCAAACAAGGAACTCCCCGAAATAATTCAGTTGAAATCGTGTCAAATCATTTAACTATCTGACCGAAATGAGGTTTTGATGAGCATTGAAAAATCTGACCGAAATCTTCTTATTAATGTCGACTTTTAGTATCTTGTTCTTTTGTTGGTAGGTCATGTAAAGCGTCCCCAGCTTAACATCAATATCTCTTTTCAATTGAGCGGGATTTAAAGAAAGATAAATCTTCTTTAATTCCTGTCTTTTGTTTTCCGAAACTTCTTTTGATTCCATTGCTCTCTGGTAGGGAGTCCTGGTCTGGTCGTAGCGGCGATGAATTCTGCCCCCGACTCTTTCCTTGGAAACAAGCTTTATCACCGGCTGGAAGAAATTCTTAAACAATCTTAATTCATTCCGGTAAAGGTCGTTCAAAATCCTAAGTTCTGATTCCGTATCGTATCTGACATAACCGATAAACTTTTTGACGTGCGTCCAATTCTTTTGCTCCACTAAACAATTGTCATTTTTCTTGTACGGTCTGGAGCGCGAGAAATCCAACCCTTCTTTCTCCGTATATCTGAACAAATGAGCGTTGATGAATTCAGAGCCATTATCCGAGTGAATCTCTTTCCAGGGGAAGGGATACCTGGCTCTGGTTCCCTGAATTCCCAGGAAGGTTCTTTCTTGAGCTTTGCCCATGACAATCTCTCCTTCCCACCAACCGGAGCTGATGTCGGTCGAGGATAACGTATTCAGGAACTCTCCCGCCGCCGAGCCGCCGCAATGCTCCACAAGGTCTATCTGGATATTGCCCAATTCCCGCCTGTTTTGTTCTCCAAATACTTTTACCGGTATCTTCTGATAAAGCAGGGGGTGCATTTTGCGCCGGTATTTTCTCTTTATCCGTTCAATCTCTTTCTGATGTTTTAATTTCCTGTCTATGGTTGCGGATCCAATTGTCTTGAGCTTGGCAGCCGTCTTGTCGGAACAATCCAGTTCGTCCAACAATCTTAATTTGTCTGTTTCCGATTTCAGCAGGGGCTCCAACCTTTGTCCGCAGGGGTAATCAAAGATCCGCCACATCTGGACCAGGGCCGGTTTAACGGAATTGTCGTAGAATTGTTTTCGTTTCTTCCTTTGGGCCTTGTCCTTATCCAGATTGCTCTTTGGCTTCAGTTTTTCCATGAGATACCTTCTATTCAGTCCGGTTCTTTTCTCGGCTTCGTCAAGCAACCCGCTGCGCCCTTTCTTTGGCTTGGTTTTCAAATATTCTGACCTTAATTCTTTAAGGTATTGGTTGCGTGATTGCATGTTCATCATGGAAGTAAAAAGAGGTTAATTTTAAAGACCCTTCCTCATTTTACTCCAATAATTTTCGGTCAGAAATTAGATGATTTAACCGATACCCCTATAGTCAGATTTTAGATGATTTAATACGGAAATAATTGCGGAATGTGATATATTTGTATCATGGAAAATTTAACACAAATTTTGAAAAAACAAAGCGAAAAGGAAGAACCGCCGACACAAGGACAAGAAAGAGAAAGAATCAGAGAATTAATCCTGGAATATGACGGAAACGAAAAAAGGTTGACTGGACGCACACCCGAGGAGGTAGCCAAAGCCGCCGGCTTTGAAAAAGAAAAGTTGTTTCCACCCGGAAAAAGAGTTCTTTATGTTGGCGATCCGTGGCAAAAGCTGGGAAAAGAAATGAATGATCCTAATTTGACCATAATTGATTATGAATTCGGGGAGTCCGTTTCTTTTTTGAAAGACGAAAAAGAGTTTCGCGAGGATATTCTTGAAAAAGCGGAAAGACTTCTGAAAGAAATTGCCGTAATTAAACAGAATAATAGTTTATCCGCCCAGGAAATCGTCCGTACGGATGAATTCGCGGGCTTGATCGAACGGGCTGCGAGACTGTCTCAAAAAGCGGGGTATTTTACGAAAGGAGAAAATCCGTCCGAAAAATATTCCGAAGCGGCCGTAGCTTGGGAACGGGCAAAAAGATACATTGAAGAAATAGCTCGAACCAAGAAAGAAGGAAATCAACGCCTTGCGATGTTTGCGAAAAATTCCTGGTATGATTGCGTTTTGGGCGAACGAGGATTTCGGGATATTCCCGACTGGCATAATATCATTTTTCCGAGACTGGAGAGTTTGATCGGTGAAAAAGAAAAAACAAACGGGGAAAAACTTTCCGCCGGAGAGATTAACGCCCTTGTCGAAAAATATCAGAAACAATATATTGATGATATTCGATTGAAGAAGCAGGTTGAAAAACCGAATGTCGTGAAAGCCATGTTTCCTTTTCTGCCGTTCAAGGATAAAACTTTCGATCGTTTTGTATCTTGCTGGGCAATCTCAACGCACGTATTCTCTGAAATGGAAACAGAAGATTTTGAATATTATTGGCGGGAAATAATCCGCGTTCTTGATGAAGACGGCGAAGCCTTTATATTCCCTATAAATTATGGAATAGTTGATGAAAATAATCTCAAGCAATCTCTCCGTAATGCGAGCAACGACCGAGGCATGCTGTTTGAATGGGATTTTATTAATACCGCGACGCTTCGATTGAAAAGAAAAAAAGAAAAATAATCTTTCAAATCCCGAACAAAAAATCTCCGCGCGATTACAGAGATTTTTTGCACTTCCGAGTTTACTATTCATAACAAACTCGGAAGTGAGAGGGGTGGTCAGTCCCTCGAATTTAACGACCTTGAATTTTTATTATTTTGGAATGCACTCGGCCTATTCGGCAGAGTGTATTCCCGCCCCTTTTTCCGCTTTCATCGCTCGCTTCATCGCGGCGATGAGCGGAAAGGATTTCATACCGACGGGAGTGCCAATATGATAGCTCCCGCAAGCGAGGTTATGAGAAACCCCGACATAACCTCCTAATTTTTTTCCGGTAACCAGTCCCATCCGCCGACCGGAGTCGGTCTTCCAAAATGATCCGTCTGGATAGATGGGATATCTCACCAGGAATTGGAAGCCGCAAATGTCCCACGACTCCCATTTGTTGCCGTCCGGGGTAATACAAGAATCGACTATAAACTGAGAAGCCGATTCCTCGTCCATTTCCCATTTTGGGGAAGCGATATTAGCAATCATTTTGCCCACCTCCGAAAAATCAGACGAGCGCATCTAGCGCATCTAGCAAGAAGGCTCGACTTAAAACCACCGCTGTCAGTTTCCGCCTCACGGAAAATTCTGACAACTTCGACAGTTTGCGGGTCGGGGCAGGATACCCCGTCATACCACCAAATTTCCCGGCGGGAGTAATTGAAACAATACACCCCGTCACGGTCGCTTGCCGGAAAATTGACAACGCGCCAATCAGGGGAATAGCCCCCCTGAATTCTCGGCTCTTTGCCGAGTTGTTCAAACTCGTGCCTGCTTTTCGCTTTGCAGGCCCCGAGATTCTGCGTGGCCGTTTCCAGCCGCGCCTTGGCCGCATAGATTTCAGCGGCCAAGACATAAACCGCATGGAATGTTCTCATTTTTCGAGGAAAAACTTCGACCTCGAAATAATCCCGCGGGATTTTTTCGAGGGCATATTTTGCCGCGTAATACTCTTGGCTCGCCAAGTTCTCGACTCTTTGAGCCAATTCGTATTCCTGACCTTTAACTGCGGGTGGCAAGTTCCGCAGTTCCTCAATTTTGGCCATCGCCCGCCAGATGGCAGGCGCCATATCAATGGCCTCTTGCCGCGAAATTTTTCGGCAATTATCATAATTATCATACTTTTTCATTTTTTCTCCTTTCGTGGAGACAGTGCTGGAATTTTTGGCCGCCAGCACCAAGGCCTGGATTTCGTTGCCAAAGGCGACGAAGCTGCTTGTTGAATGAGCAGCACGCTTGAAACTTTCTAAAGCATCCAGCGTGCTGCTCACTTCAAGCAAGTTGATTTTGGCACATATGATATGTATTTTTCAATGAACCCCGATTTCCCTTTTAATAGTATAGCAAAAAATTTAGCCATTGTCAATTAAAAAAGCCTATAATGGCTTATATAAAGCATAATATTATTTTAGTTGATATGTTTCACAAGCCAAAATAGCTTGTAAAAAGCACTTTTTGGCAAAATTTGCAAAATACCCAAAAGGGAACTATATTTGTTAAAGTGTGAGCGCACGGGCGGGATGAGGTAACCACACTTTCCCATATATTATGCCGTAGCTCCGCTTCCGCCCTGAAATTTTTTCAAAATTTCAATTCCAAAAACGGAAAATTTCCCTTTTCTTTTTCAGAAAAAACGGGCGCGCGAAATCAAAAAAAATGGAGGGAAAATTTTTCGGTTTTGCCTGTCCGCCTCTGGAGGGAGCTTCGCTGAAAGCGAAGGCGGAAGCAGAAATAAAAAAGATTAAAGAAGTGGAAAGTTGCCGTTGTCCCAACCCTCCCAACGCCGGCAACGCTTTGCTCCCTTTTTATCAAAGTGGAATTTTATGCATAATATTGCATGAAAATGCAATAAATGGTATTTTATTTATAGGAAAAATACCCTTCAATTAATGGAAGTAAACATGGAAAACATACCAAACCCGATCAATGGGCATAGACCAGAAAACAGCAAAAAAGAGCAATCCTTAAATTACTTACTTGGTGTTCGGGATGTGGTTTTTAACACCGTAGAAGAGCTAGGGAATAAATATGGAGCAGAAAATCCCTTTTCTATCAGAATGGTGAATTTACTGGATTTAGGGGATCGATACATCGAATATTTGAAAACTCATCGGGAAAATTTAGATGAGAAAAATTTTAGCTCAATAGTGAGAATGGCTAATAATTCCTTTCTGTTTAATATCAAACTTTTCAAGATGACGGAAGGCGAGATGGCGCAATTCCGTGAAAAAAACCCGGGTTTTCATGATCTGAAATATTTAAGCGACAAAGAAGAAGGAAGTGTCTGGAAAAACAGCAAACAGGTTTTATATGATCCTGAATATAATGATGTTCGTGAATACTTCAGGGAAGGAATAATTAAAAAAGTTCAAGATAATCCTGCCACAAAAAATACATTTAATTGTTCCAGTCTTGATCATCTTGAAAGATTTCTTCCTTTGGGCGGAACCATAGAAAATTTGAATAGTTTGCTTCAGCAATATATTCAAGAAAATCAAGAATCCATCGAGGGCTGGGCCAGTCTTCCATTGGCTGATTTTCAGAAGTATATTGCGGGCCTGATTCCTGATGAAAGTGAAGATTTACCACAATTGGAAAACCTAAAGAAAATTGAAGAAGAACTGGCCTCCATAAAACTCGATCATCTCAAACAGGCAACAGGAAAAAATATTCGCTATCCCGACAGGGCGAAAAAGTTAAAATTTATCAGAGATTTAAGATTCGGAAGAATTGATTTGGATAATTTTAAAAAAGAATTTTCCGGAAAAGCAAGTCTTCTTGACGACATGCCGACACTGCAAAAAACGCTTGGGCCGTTATTGAGAAAAAATTTGGGTGTTTTTATTGAAACTCTCAAGAGCACTGAAGCAATGCCAAAAGAAGAAAGAGTGGCAATTATTGCCGCTACAATCAATAGTTTCAGCGATATTCGCCAGGAAATTAAAATGGAAGTCCTAGAATTTATCAAGGATAAAATCTAACACTAAGACTTTTGTAAATATTCACACAAAAAAATGGAATTATACGAAAAATCCGAAGCCGGAAAAAAGGAATCACTGGAGAAAATAAAAATAACGGAAGATTTAATTAGGAATATTGCGAAAGTTTGTCCCCATGCACAATATTTGGTTGATATTTTGATTGAATATGACGGAGATTTTTTCTCGAAAAATTCGGATTTTGAACTTTCAAGCGAAACATTTGGTGCGTTCAACAATACCATAAACCCGTATTGTTTTGATGACTCGCAACTTGAATCTTACGAATATGATACCGAACTATTTGAGGAGTATAATGATTTTAGCACTTCTTTTTTAGAGCCGACGGATTATAAAAAGAGGCTTCAATTCAACAAAGATGCCAATGAAAGATATTTGAGTCAGTTTAGGGATAAGATTGAAGAGCTGGAAGAAAAGCGGAATAAAAGAAAAGAAGAAATCGAAAGAAAGTTTTCGGAAGAAGAATATCCTGAGTTTATGAGAATCAAGAGACTGAGAAACCATGGCACTTTCAAGGGTCATTATATGTATGATGATATGGAGAGAGAAACCATGCAGTTGTTTGATCAAAAAAATAAAAAACTCCAAGAAATAGACGAATGGTATCGCGATGAATATAAAAAAATTGTTCCTCCAGATCCTTCTTTGGAAGAAAGACCAACTGAAGATCAAATTTTATCGGAAAGTATGGTTGATGCATTCCAATATTGGAGCAAACAGGCGGAAAAAAAGTAGATATTTAGATGAACCGCTTCCGCCTTCGCTTTCAGCGAAGCTCCCTCCAGAGGCGGACAGGCAAAACCGAAAAATTTTCCCTCCATTTTTTTTGATTTCGCGCGCCCGTTTTTTCTGAAAAAGAAAAGGGAAATTTTCCGTTTTTGGAATTGAAATTTTGAAAAAATTTCAGGGCGGAAGCCGGGCGGAAACTAAACTGAATTTTGGAAAAAAGTTCGAGCTTCGTTGTAAATTCGCACCACGTAGGAAATTGCAAGTTTGAAGGGTTCGCCTCGCTTCGCTCGGCGACTAATTCGTATTCAATTTTGGGGGTAAAAACGAATTCACGATTTCGCATTTTGGGGGAAGAAAATTTTTTAATCCTTAATCCAAATAAATTCATAGAAAGTCTAGTCCACTTTCTATAACAAATTAACAAGTTAATTTTTAAGGAAAATATTATGTCAGAAAAATTTGAAGGTGGTGTCCCTCCACAAGAAAAGGGAGAAAAAATACAAACCCCGGAGGTAGCAAGACATCTTTCGTTTATTAAAGAATCCGCATGGCAATTTCGAGATTTGTCTACAGAGAGAGAAGAAGAGATTGAACAATCTTTTAAAATAGCTTTTGAAAGATTGCCGGAAAATGAACAAAAAGCAATTTCACTAGAACTCCAAGCTTTGGGTGTTGAAATTGGCACTCTTGATGAGCAAAACGATGGAATTGCGATTATAAGACAATCGGAAATGGTAAATCGTGTTAGAGAAGTTATGGATCGCAGTGGGGTTGTAGCAAGTGCAAAAGAAGGTGGCGTTGATCGCACCAAAGAAGCAATCGCCGAACTCGCAGGAGAAGCAATCGCATATCTGGGTGAATACGAAGAATTTGCACAAAGTGTTAAAAATAAATCTGAAGATATAAAGCAAAATGCCGAGTATCTTGTCGCGATTGCTTCCGGTATTAGACAAGAACTGGAAAGATTGCAACTTACTAATGTCGCTTCTGTGCAATCACGAGGCGAACTAAAAAAAGAAAGGTCCGCTCGACTACCCATGATTACAAGCGTGTCAATGCTTGGAAACAAACTTGATCCGGTTATTGATTTAGAAGGTGTCATTGGTTTTTCCACTCTTAATAAACTTGCAAAAGAATTTAGCCGAGCAAAGCATTATTTAGAAGAAGCAGTTTTACGGTCTGAACCTGAAGAATAATTTCTCATATTCGCTTTGCGAATACTTGGATTGAATGCCGCCAAACCCCGGTAGCAGTCCCGCTTAGCGGGACGCTACGGGGCAGGGAAAAACTTGAACCCCGTTAGAGGCCGCGAGGGCTCGCAGCGCCTCTGCCTCTAACGGGGTGGAATTGTCAGCGGTGCGGCTCCGCCGCCTTTCCGAATTTTCGCGAGGGGACTTCCCTGCCTTGCCGGCAGGCAGGCTCGCCGCCGCAGGCGGCGAAATGCGCTGTGCCCCGTAGTAAGCTTTGCTTTACTACTGGGGTTCGGACTAATTCAAGAATACTACGCTTTATATTATAATTTAATATTATAATTTAATCTTATTTTTATTCCTATGAACAACTCAAACAAATTAATTCTCCGAGGCATCTTAGACGCAATCGGCGTTTTTTTCTACACATCGGCCGTCGCCTGGCTGATGTTTAACGGGGAAAATTTATTTGGCCAAGTCAAAAGCTTTTGGATGCCCGTCGCGCTTCTGCTTCTTTTTGTTTTATCAGCCGCTATCACCAGTCTGCTTGTTTTAGGAAAGCCTGTCATACTTTATCTAAACGATTCAAAGAAAGAGGCGTTTAAATTATTGATTTATACGCTTGTCGCTTTGTTTTTTATTCTCCTTATCGTCTTCTCTGTGTTGTTAGTCAAATAAAAGAGGGAGGCAAAACAGCCATATTCGCATAGCTGTTTTTTTGATGCCGGCAAAAACTTCCTTTTACGCTCACGTTGAGATAGAATGAAATTATGAAAATCGCTATCATTTCCGATACGCACGACAATTTAGCGACGCTTAACAAAGCTATTGCATGGATAAACAGAAACGACATCCAAAAGATTATCCATTGTGGTGATATCGCGTCTTTTGAAACGCTGCAAGAATTAAGCGGACTCTACGCCGGAGAAATCCAGCTTGTTTTTGGTAATATGGACGACGACTATTCGCTGTCGGAAACCCTAAAAAGCCATCCCCTCGCCAACGTCATTGCCCACCGAAAGATCGGCATAATCAATATCGATGACAGAAGAATCGCTTTTACGCATTTCCCCCGGCTGGCCGAAGATTTAGCGAAAAGCGAAAAATATGATATAGTTTTTTATGGGCACACCCATAAGCCATGGGAAGAGAAAAGTGACGGCACATGGCTAGTCAACTCGGGCAATCTGGCGGGGCAGTTCTACAAACCGTCTTTCGCGACCTATGACACCGCAACCGACCAGTTGGAGCTGAAAGTTTTAGAGAACCTTTAAATTTCCATCCGGCTTGCCTTTGTGGCCCAGCGCAACCAGTTTATGGATAAAAAAGTCAAAAAATATTCTCTGTCGGTTTTTTTTACGGTGGTTTTTTCTTTGATCATCCTTAGCAATTTCGCCCTAATTTACATAGCGACCCTTCAACATCGCCAAGCGTTAATCCAGTCTCTCATCAACGAAAAGATTTACTTCGCCGAGCTGATAAGTAAAGTCGCCTCCTTAAGCGAAAAGCAGGAGCAGAAAACTGACAATCCGAGTCTCACGCAAACCTTTCTTTTGGAAATGGCTAAAACCAGTGACGTTGTTTTTATCAGACTGGTCAACAAAGACAGCGCCATAGAGCTATCAAGCCAAGAAAACGAAATAGGACGCGAGGTCTCCCTCGGACAAAACATAGCCGATCTGCTCAAGGGCCACCGTTATCTGCTAATCCAGGAAACCTATCAGAATGCCAGCATTTATGACATTATTTATCCATCGGACGAAAAATTTATTCAGCTGGGCTTCTCAACTGAAGCCATTGATGCGCCTATCGTCGTCATGCAAAAATACAACAGCCTGATCGCGTTAACTGGTTCGCTATTTTCGGTTTTCTTTCTGCTGCTCATCTTTAAAATAATCATCCTTCCCCTAAAAAAAACTACTGCTGCCTGCGAAGAAATAAAAAAGGGGAATCTGGACGCAAGAATCAACGTAAAATCCAGGACTGAGTTTGGCGAATTGATTGCCACCTTCAACGATATGACGAAAGAGTTGAAAGAATCGCGGGAACGCGAAGAATTGATCGAAAGGATGAAAACAGAATTTGTCTCACTAGCCGCCCACCAATTAAGAACGCCTCTTTCAGCCATAAAGTGGGCCCTAAGGATGGTGCTCGACGAAGAAGGCGGCAACATTAGCCCAGAACAACGCGAGCTATTGGAGCGAACCTATCAAAGCAACGAAAAAATGATTGATCTAATCAACGATCTTTTGAACGTAGCCCGAATCGAAGAAGGAAGATTTCTTTACGAGCCAATCGACACCCCGCCCGAAGAAATCGCCAATTCGGTTGTCGACAGCCTGGAAGAAAAAGCTAAGAGCAGAGACATTAGACTTGTCTGGCGAAAACCGACCTCACCTCTGCCGCTCGTAAAAGTGGATAAAGAGAAAATTAACATCGCCCTAACAAACTTCGTTACCAACGCCATCAACTATACGCATCCGGGCGGAAAAATCACGGTCGAGCTTCTTTCCGGCGCCGGAAACGTGGAGTTTCGAGTTCAAGACAATGGCGTCGGCATCCCCAAGAACGAACAAGAAAAAATCTTCACAAAATTCTTTAGGGCCAGCAATGTCGTAAAATTAGACACCTCCGGAACCGGCTTAGGCATGTTTATTACCAAGAACATTATTGAGGCTCACGGCGGCAAAATTTGGTTTGAGTCCGAAGAAAATAAAGGAACCACTTTCCATTTTACTTTACCAATCAATAAATAAAAAAAGTGGTGGAGAACAAAAATTATTTGGCCACCCCGCCTTTGGTTGACATCTTGGTTGGCCAAAATTGGGCCGAGATAAAAAATTACTAACGCGCGATAAAATTACCATGGACCCAGAAATTATCAAATTAAATTTAGAAGGGGAGATTTGTCCCTATACTCTTATTACCGCTATCAAAAAAAGCGAGGAGATAGAAAAAGATTTAAGGGCAGGGAAAAAGATATTAGAAATTTTAGTAGATCACCCGCCGGTAGTAGATAATTTCCCAACGGAATTTCAAAGCCGGGGATATCAGGTTGAGGTTAAAAAATTAGGCCCAGCCAAATGGCAGGTGATTATTAAAAAATGATAAAGGTCGTTTCAAACATAAACAGTTAATAAAATTAATTGCTTTCTCTCTTAAGTAGTAATTATTTTAAAAAAACTAATTGCTGCGAGGAGAGTAAAAAAATATTATGGAAGGATTCTTAATTATTGGCTTTGTGGTTGGCCTTCTGTTGGGATTTGTACTACGCAGGGGGTTTTTCTGTATGTATAATGGCTTTGCCAATATGCTGATTAGTAAGGATTATCGCGTCATCAGAGCGGTTATTTGGGCATTTTTACTTACCATGATCGGTTTTCATATTTTATCTGCCCTAGGTCTGGCAACGATGGCGCCCAAACCCTTCTTCTGGGCGGCCAGTATAATTGGGGCAATTATTTTTGCCATTGGAATGGTGCTATCAGGTAGTTGTATTGTGGGTGCTCCGCTAAGAGCAGCCAGCGGCCTTATGGGTTATTGGCTCACTCTTTTAGGCATGGGCATTGGTGGCTGGTTAGTGATTTGGGGGCCATGGGCTGCTTTTGTGAAAGAAACCTTACAGGCAGCCACTAAAGTTACTATCAATGGCAAAGCTCCAACCTTGGATGCTTTATTCGGTATCAATTCTTGGATAGTGGTAGGTATTCTAACCCTGATTTCAATTTGGCTGCTAATTAAATTGCGAGATAAAGGAACTTCTGTTCAAGAAAAAGGCAATTCTTTCTGGGCAAAATTCTTTAAAATTGTCTGGGCCCCGGCGGCGATTGGAATTGGTTTGGCAGCGGCGGAGATGATTGCCTTGGTTAGCGGAAAGTCCCCTGCTGGTTTAGGCGGTTTTATTAAGGGCTGGGGTTTTTATTTCAAGTCCTTATTTACTGGCCAATTGCCTTTTGGCTGGGACGTTACCGAGGTAACCGGCATTTTAGTGGGAGTGTTTTTAGCTGCGGTAATAGCCAAAGAATTCAGGATTATTTGGCCAAAACCAAGACAGATTCCGCGGCTCTTTTTAGGCGGGTTCTTTATGGGAATTGGCGCGGTTATTGCCGCGGGTGGTTGTAATGTGGCTCACATCATTTCCCATATGCCTCAGTTATCGGTGGGTAGTTTTGTTAGCGGGCTGACTATAATCCTGACCACAGCAGGCTTAATTCATCTGATTTTTGTCAGAAAACAGAAACCCGTCTCCCCCGCTGATTAAAAGATTACTTTTCCTTATGCCTTTATGAGCTTGAAGCAAGTCAAATATATTCAAATAGATGACCGAAGGGGAACTCTTTATTCTGCGGGCAAACAAAGCCTTTTAGTTCCAACGACCTTTATTAGGGTGTTAAGCAAGACCTTTATTCGTTTAGTGGATAAAGAAGGGGCTGGAATTCTAATTTCTAAGATTGGGGAGTCAATTGGCCGCGGCTACGCCCAAAGTTTAGCAGCCATCTTAAAAAAAGAAAAGGCCGAGATAAATAAAAAAACCAGGATTCAGCTAGGATGTAATGCTATTTTTATGGAAGCAGGCTGGGGCAGACTGAAGATTTTAGAGATTGACCTGTCCCAGTCGATGTTAAAAGTAGAAATCTACCGCGCTCCTTCGATGGAATTCTTAAAAGAGAGTCGGTATAATTTGGAAAGGGGTATCCTGACCGGGGTCTATGAGGAGATAACCGGTCAGCAAGTATATACCAAATTATTAAAAGAAAATCGAAAAGAGCGTTGCGTAGTTTTATCTGTTTGCAAAGAAATACCAGGGGGGATTGAAAAAAAAGAAGAGATGGTTTTTGTTACTCGTCAAAGATTGGAAGAATTAGTGAAGAAAAGAACCAAAGAATTGGAGGATTCCAGAAAAGCTTTAATGAATGTATTGGAAGAAGTGACTAAAGCGCGAGAAAAAGCTGAAGAAGAAAAGAATAAAACCCTAGCAGTGATTACCAATCTAGTTGACGGACTATTGGTTTTTGACAGCCGCGACAAGCTGGTGCTTATTAACCCCCAGGCAGAAATGCTATTAAATATTGGCAGTGGGGAAGTTCTAAATAAGACAGCAACTGAATTAGAAAATATTGCTAAAATCCAGCCAGTTATTATCCTTTTAGCCAAAGGCGCGGAAAAAAATCGCCGCCAGGAATTGGCTTTACAAGAGGATTTTATTCTTGATATTACTATTGTGCCTTTGATGAAGCCCGCGGCTTCCTACCGGCGGCAGAAGGGCGCTAATGGGAAAAGCGGCAGCTTGATGATACTTCATAACATCAGCCGGGAAAAATTGATTGAGAAAATAAAATCCGGCTTTGTCTCCTTGGCCGCTCACCAATTAAGAACGCCTCTCTCGGCCATAAAGTGGGCCTTGAGGATGGTGCTCGACGAAGAAACCGGCAACGTCAGCCGGGAACAGCGCGAGCTGCTGGAGCGAACCTATCAGAGCAACGAAAGAATGATTCGCTTGATTAATGATTTATTGAATGTCGTCCGAATTGAAGAAGGAAAAACTATTATTAACTTAGCTCCTGCCAACCTGGATGAAGTTGTTCAAGCAATGATAAATTCCTTCCGAGAAAAAATAGTTCTTAAAGAAATGAACCTGAAATATCACCAGCCCGCTAAAAAACTGCCGGCAATAACTATCGACCGGGAAAAAATTGAGATAGCTCTTGCTAATCTTATAGACAATGCCCTTAATTATACTCCCAATAAAGGAACTATAGAAATTTTTTTAACAGCTGATAAACAAAATGTGGAATTTACTATTCAGGACAACGGCGTCGGCATCCCCAAAAACCAGCAAAAGGGAATTTTTAGCAAATTCTTCCGCGGCGAAAATGTGGTGAAAATAGAAACTGAAGGGACCGGTTTGGGAATGTTTATCGCTAAAAACATTATTGAAGCCCACGGCGGCAAAATCTGGTTTGAATCCCAAGAGAACAAAGGAACCACTTTCCATTTTACTTTGCCAATCAATAAATAATAACAAATGAAAAACGAATTTAAGCTAATTTAAAGCGAATATAATTAATAATTAGCATTGTATTCGCCTCGATTCGCTTTTTATTCGCGGAAATATGAAAAAAATACTTATCGTTGAAGATGATAAATTCTTAAGAGAGCTGATCGCCAAGAAAATCCTTGCGGAAGGCTACGATGCCGCCGAGGCCAAAGACGGCGAAGAAGGCCTGAAGAAAATCGAGGCAGAGAAACCGGATCTGGTTCTGCTTGACTTGGTTTTGCCGGGGATGACCGGTTTTGATATCCTGAAAAGCGTTCAAGAGAACCCTCTCTTGTCCGACATACCAATTATAGTCTTTTCCAACCTTGGACAACGAGATGACGTCGACAAGGCCATAAATCTGGGAGCAAAAGATTTTCTAATCAAAGCCCACTTTACCCCGCAAGAAATTATCGAAAGGATCAAGAGCATCTTGAAATAAAACCTCCATCTCTCTGACCACAAATAGCGGCAACCGAGCCGCTATTTTCCCCCACACTAATCATGGCGCGTGAAAGTCGTTTTTTGTCGAGCAACCGGATGAATTTTTTATCTCTGGAATAGATGGATTATCGCGACACTCAAATACGGCCTTCGGCCGCAATGCCATGGTGGGGGTTTTCTTTTTAGAAAACTTATGCTATGGTTACGTGGAAGCTAATTTGCGCCAACCAATCTGCGCCAGGAAACGCCAAAAATAGCGTAAATCGATGGGCGTATTTTTTGAGCCTTGTGTTGGCTTCCACTAAAAAAATGCTTACGACAACCGAAAAAACAAAAATAATTAAGCCGCACAAAATCCACGAAAAAGATACTGGCTCACCAGAAGTTCAAACCGCTCTCCTGACAAAAGAAATTCAAGAACTGACCGCCCACCTAAAAAAACATCAGAAAGACAATCACTCGCGCCGAGGACTTTTAAAGATGATTTCAAAAAGAAAGCGGCTGCTTGATTATCTGAAAAGAAAAGACGATAAAAGATACCAGGAAACAATAAAAAAGCTAGGACTAAAGAAATAACCGCGGATCGCAACACAGATCCTCTACGCAGATTCTCTCGCGGATCTTTTAAATAATGATTTTTAAAGATCAGCGTTAATCCGCGTAGCAGATCAGCGCGTGGATCAGCGGACTGGCATGTCTGTAATTAAACACAAAGAACAACGTGTGGGCGTCTTAATTGACGTTCAAAATATGTACCATTCGGCTAAAAATCTGTATGGAGCGCGAACAAATTTTAAAGAAATTCTGAAAACAGCGGTTGCCGGCCGAAAACTCATCAGGGCAATTGCCTATGTCGTCAGCACCGAAGGCGGTGAAGAAAAAACATTCTTCGAAGCTCTAGTCCGCCTGGGAATTGAAACGAAAACCAAAGACCTGCAGATTTATGTCGGCGGGCTAAAAAAGGCGGATTGGGACGTTGGTATTGCCGTCGACGCGATTAGACTATCTTCTTTTCTCGAGGTTATTGTTTTGGTCAGTGGCGACGGAGACTTCACGCCTTTGGTTGAGTATCTAAAAAATCAAGGTCGCCAAGTAGAAGTTTTGGCTTTCGGACGAAGCGCTTCCGGCCGGCTAAAAGAGATTGCCGATGACTTCGTTGACCTTGGCAAAGAGACAAAAAAATATTTAATAAAATAATTACTGGGACGGAGAGGGTGAAAACATTTAAGGCGGGCCTGCCCGCATTGCTATCGCAAAGCGTTGCAGGCGGGAAAGGTAAAAGAGTGAAGACGTGAAAAAAGGCGCGAAGAAGTAGAAACTATTTTCACCTTTTCACCCTTTGACCTTTTCTCTCTTGTTTTTCTTAACCGTTTTAGACCCCTTCCGCGTCTCAAGTTAGTTATGGAAAACAAAAAATTTAGTCTTGATATAAACGGCAAAGAGCTAGCGGTTGAGTTTGGCCGGCTGGCAGGACGCGCTAACGCTTCGGTTGTCGCCCAACTCGGAGAAACGGTAGTGTTGGCCACTTGCGTCATGGCAAAAAATCGACGGGAGGGCGGTGATTACATGCCCTTATCGGTTGATTACGAGGAAAAATTTTACGCGGCTGGGAAAATTAAGGGTGGCCGCTTTGTCAAACGAGAAGGCAAACCATCGGATGACGCCATCGTAACCAGCCGCTTAATCGACCGCGCCCTGCGCCCTCTTTTCGACCAAAGAATCAGACAAGACATTCAAGTAGTCTCAACCGTCCTCTCTTTTGATAATGAAAACGACCCGGATATTTTATCGCTGGTTGCTTCTTCTTTGGCGCTCGCGGTTTCCGATATCCCTTGGAATGGTCCGCTTGCCGGCCTACGCGTGGGAATGATTGACGGAAAACTGCTCCTAAACCCCGACTACCTACAAAGAGAGAAAAGCGATTTTGAGGTTGTCATTGCTGGTACCGAAAGCAAGGTTAATATGCTGGAAATCAAGGCCAAAGAAACGCCTGAAGACAAAATTTTAGAAGCTATTGCTTTTGCCCAGCCACACCTAAATAAAATAGTCGCCTGGCAAAAAGAAATCCAGAAAGAGATCGGCGCCCAAAAAATGGAACTTGTTTTTGAAGAACCATCACCAGAATTTATCTCCTTAATTAAAACTTTCTTACAAGAACACCTAGAAAACGTTGTTTATGCCGATCATAAAAACCCACAGATCGGTGGATTGTCTCAACTAAGAGAGGATCTGATCGCGCATATGAAAACAAAACTTGGCGAAGGCGCGACTAACGCCGAGAATCTTCGGAAATTGATCCAGCAGGCAGAGACATTGATGGAAACAGAAATTGACCAGCTGATTCATAAGAACATCCTCACCTCCGAAAAAAGGCCTGATGGCAGAAACCTTGATCAAATTAGAGAATTGACCTGTCAGGTCGATCTTCTGCCCCGCACTCACGGCTCAGCTCTTTTTATCCGCGGCACAACCCAGGCCTTAGCCATAACAACTTTGGGAGGACCGGGCGAAGAACAACTTTTCGAAACAATGGAAGCTGAGGGGAAAAAACATTTTATGCTTCATTATAATTTCCCTCCGTTTTCTGTCGGAGAAACCAAACCTTTGCGCGGTCCAGGCCGAAGAGAAATAGGCCATGGCGCCTTAGCAGAAAAAGCAATTGAGGCGCTTATCCCGTCCAAAGAAGGATTCCCCTACACGATCAGGGTCGTTTCCGAAATCCTTTCCTCCAACGGATCCTCGTCAATGGCTTCCGCCTGCGCCTCCTCTATGGCTTTAATGGCGGCTGGCGTCCCACTTAAAGAAGCTGTTGCCGGAATTGCTATGGGCTTAGTCCTGGGTCCCAATAGTTCCTCCTATAAAATTCTAACTGATATTCAAGGCCCCGAAGACCACCATGGAGACATGGACTTAAAAATTGCCGGTACCGCCCGGGGCATTACCGCCGCGCAAATGGATGTAAAAATAGACGGGCTAACCGTGGAAATTTTAACCGCCGCTTTCGCCCAAGCCAAAAAAGCAAGATTGGAAATTCTAGAGACAATGAATAAGACGATTGACAAACCCCGCCCCGATTTATCTCCTTATGCCCCGCGAGTCTTTACTATGCAGATTAGCCCCGACAAGATCCGCGACGTAATCGGCCCGGGCGGCAAAATTATCAACCAGATCATTGCCGAGACCGGCGTTGAAATAGACATCGAAGACAGCGGCCTCATCTTCATAACCTCCAAAAACAAGGAGACCGCCGAAAAAGCAATCGCCTGGATCGAAAACATCACCCACGAGGTAAAAGTAGGAGAAGTCTTTCAGGGCAAAGTCGCCAGGATCTTGGATTTCGGCGCCATGGTTGAGATTCTCCCCAATCAAGACGGGTTAGTCCACATTTCAGAGCTTGCCCCCTACCGCGTTAGGCAAGTTTCTGATATTGTAAAAGTAGGAGATGTTATAACCGTCCGGGTCAAAAATATTGACGAGCTAGGCAGAATCAATTTGACCCTAAAAGACGCTGGACAATAAGGTTGTTGTCCGCGAGAAGAGCGCGACGCATTCAAAAAAATGCGAGCAAAATTCTTAGATGAATCCTGGAGGGAAACAAAATCCGGCTATTCAAGGCACAAACAAACCGCTGGAAGTCGGTGGATTTAAAATAACTTTTCGGACAATGCCGCAAGATATGGAATCGTTAGGGCTGTCCGAGGCAACAATTCTTCGGCCAAAAAAAATTCTCTCAGAGCAGCTGCCAAAAACAAAATCGGCGAGCGCCGAAGATCTCTACCGCGAAGCTAAATCTCTCTACCACCGCAAATTCTATCAAGCGGCAATCGAAAAACTTGAAGAACTCATCAGCCTTCAAAGGGGCCACCTCCGAGCTCAGTGGTTGTTGTATCGGGCCAGAAACAAATTTAGGAAATACCAACTGCAAGAACAAAGCGGTCCATCGGCCAGAGATTACGCAATCTTAGCGACAACACAAAAAGAGGCAAGAGAAAAGATGGAAAAAACGGGCTATGCCCTGCCAATAGCCACCTCCCCCCCCCTGCCGGCAACTCCAGAAAAGCCACTTCGGGAAGCCGAAAAAGCAAGACTCTTAGAACAAATTCGACAAGAAGAACAAAGGAAGATTCAACTTTTACAAGAGACAAGGGAGCGCGAGCTGGCCGAACGGAAGCTGGCCGAAGAAATGGAAAGATGGAAACAGGAGGTCGTAAGACTACAAGAAGAACGCAAGAGAGCCCACCTCCAGGAAAAACTTATGCAAGAAAAGGGAGAGCGCGAGCTGGCCGAACGGAAGCTGGCCGAAGAAATGGAAAGACAAG
>Ga0210016_1001624_pt1 | contig 20897 bp, 19 predicted proteins | sample CryGeyCG2014_300_FD_185454 | JGI IMG/M metagenome (GOLD analysis project Ga0210016, IMG submission 185454) | Groundwater microbial communities from aquifer - Crystal Geyser CG02_land_8/20/14_3.00 (SPAdes) (version 2) | ecosystem: Environmental > Aquatic > Deep subsurface > Groundwater | place... | reverse complement strand
CCTTCTTGCGATACTGAAATACAGGTTCAGGGATTGAATCGGTCTTTCCATTATAGCAGTCGTAGCAGTCGGGAAGAAATCCTAAATAACGCGGAGGTTTTCAATGAAATTCAATTTCTGGGCTGTTCTTCTGGTGGTCCTTTCGCTCTTCCTTAATATATGGGGGATAAACTGGGGCGTGCCTGATGACGAAAGGATAAGCCTTGTGTTCGGCAGCAGGGAAATAATTTCTGGGATATCCGGGATAATGAAGGAAAGCAGGGATGATATCCGCAGCCAGCTGGAAAGCCCTCTCCAGGAGCAGAAGTATGAGGAAAAAAGCATAGGGCTTGACATGAAAGGAAAAACCGTTCATATACCGCGCTCCCAGCTCGACGGGGCGCGTTCTTTCCTGATACGTTCTTACGGGGGAGACGAGCAAAGGCCGCTCGTGAGCCTCAGCGGCATGAAACCCGGGAAACTCGATCTGAACCCGCGTATGTATTTCTACGGCGGTTTTTACCTTTACGGACTGGGAGCTTTCCTTAAAATGCTTTCTGTATTCAAGCTGGTCACAGTGCAGTCAAATTCCGCTTACTATTTTATCAACCCCTCGGAAATGGGAAAGATCTTTATCGCGGCGAGGGCCTACAGCGCAATATTCGCGAGCCTTGCGGTCTACCTGATGTATATGATCGGCGCCCTGCTCTTCAACAGGAAGACCGGCCTGATAGCCGCGCTGTTCTTCTGTCTAACTCCCGGGGTCGTTCTATGGAGCCACTACCTTAGTCCATTCGCTTTCACGCTTTTTTGGCTGAACCTTTCGCTGTATTTCTGCGCGCAGATATACAAAACAGGTAGGTTCAGGTATTATATTCTTTCAGGGGTCTTTGCCGGCCTTGCTTCGGGAGCCCTCATCCATTACGGGTACGTGCTGCTTGGTGTGCCTTTGGCGCATTTCCTGAGAAGCGTCAAGGAAGGGAATGGCATCCTGCTTTCGCTTAAAAAGATATTCTCAAAGAAGATACTTATTTCCCTGTGCCTTTTCCTCGCGTGTTTCCTGGCGGTCAATCCTTATTACGTGATATCCCTGAAAACAATGATCGCCGAATTCCGGCACGCGAAGCAGTGGTGGAGATCGGAGTATTCGCCGCGTAACTGGGCGTATCATTTTGTAAAAGTGCTTCCGTACCAGTTCGGCTGGCTCATCTGGATAGCCGCCGCGGCAGGCCTGGTTTTTGCCGCAGTAAGGCATACCGCCGAGGACATATTTTTTCTCGCGCTTGCAGCGCCGCTCTATATCTACATCAGTTCCAGCACCACGTATTACGCGCATTACGGGCTTCCGCTTGTGCCTTTTATGCTGATGCCTGCGGCCGCGATGCTGGGAAGGGAAGGCGGTTTTTCAGGCAATAAAATAGTACTACCGGCGCTTATTGCCGCGATCGCGCTTTATACTTTCGCGCTGGACGTTTCATACGACAGGATATTCGCGGGCGTGAATATAAGGACGCAGGCAGGCAGGTGGATTGATAAAGAGATACCGAAAGGCAGTTCTGTAGGCATGCTGGAAACACCTTCTCCGTGGAGGACCCCTCCGATCAATCCTTTCAGGTACAGGATCGTTGTAACCGCAAGGGACAGCAAGATACTGGAAAAAGAAAGGCCCGAATACTATTATATCAACGAGTTCCAATGGATGAGGGGGGTGAGTTTCCCGGTTGTGCGGGATTTCATTTCGGGATACGAAGAGATAAAAAGGTTCGAGCAGAGGCCGCGGCTTTTCGGGATCACCCTTGTTTCCGGCAAAGACCAGCCCTGGGACTGGCCGTCGCCGAACCCGCTTATGATAGTATATAAAAGAAGAGCTCATGGCTCATAGCTCATAGCTCATAGTCAAACTGATAAAAGATAGCTCATGGCTCATAGCTCATAGTCAAACTGATAAAAGATGGCTGATGGTAAAAACAAGAGGGTACGGTGGCGAAGAGAGAAATACATTTTAGTTTTGAAAATTTAGAGGTCTGGCAAAAGGCAATTACTTTTGCTGATACTGTTATTGATATAATCGATAAACTTGAGACAGACAGGAAACATTATAGGCTGATCGAACAGCTGGAATCGTCAGTTACTTCAATAGCAATGAATATCGCAGAGGGAAAGGGCAGGTTTTCAAAGAAAGAATTTGCAAAGTTTCTTTATATTGCCAGAGGTTCCCTGTTTGAATCCGTTGCTTTAATGGAGATTTTTAAAAGAAGAAGGTGGGTTGCCGAAGACCAGTATGATAAATTTTATAATGACGGAAATATAATAGGGAAAATGCTGACAGGTTTGATAAACTCAATAAAAAGCTCTTAGTCTTTTGTTTTTGCTATGAGCTATTAGCTTTTAATTTTTAGCCATGAGCAATGAGCTATGAGCTATGAGCCAGGAGTATCCATGACTGAATTTTCATTCGGCAGGAACTGGGACCAGTTCATTAAGAACTACCTGACTGAGGAAAGGGTTGAGGCCGCGAAAAAGCATATCCTGGATTTCTTGGAAATTCCCGACCTTAAAGGCAGGTCCTTTCTCGATATAGGCTGCGGGAGCGGGATACATTCGCTTGCGGCCCTGAAAGCCGGCGCCGCGAAGGTCATAAGCTTTGACGTGGACCCGTATTCGGTCGAAACCACCCGCAGGGTCAGGGAAATGTCCGGCAGTCCTGAAACATGGGATGTCCTTTCAGGCTCAATACTGGATGAAAAATTCCTTTCAGGCATAAGCCTGGCTGATATCGTGTATTCCTGGGGGTGCTGCACCATACGGGGAATATGTGGAAGGCAGTGGAAAACGCGTCAAGGTTCATTAAGGATAACGGTATTTTTTACGTGGCGCTGTACGTGACAACGCCGAAGTCGGATTACTGGGTCAGGATAAAGAAAAGGTACAATACGGCTTCATCAGCCGGCAAGGCTTTCATGGAGCAGTGGTATATGTGGAGGCATCTCATAATACCGTATTTCATGCGCTCCAAAGACCCGCTGAAATACATTCTGGAATACAAACAAAAAAGAGGCATGTCTTATTTCACCGACGTAAAAGACTGGCTTGGCGGTTACCCGTACGAACACGCGAAGATCGAGGAGGTCCTGAAATTCTGCAGGGAAAAACTGGGCCTTGAACTGGCCGGCCTCGGTACCGGGGAAGCGTGCATAGAATACCTTTTTAAGAAAAGCGGGAAGCGATCCTGAAAAAGAGCGGAGATCCCGTATTAAATACAGGCTGAAAGACTAAGATGGATAAAATAAAAATACTTTATATTATAGCCACGCTTGATATCGGCGGGACCGAAAAGCAGCTTTTCGAGCTTGCGAAAGGGCTTGACAGGAAGAAATACGAACCGGTTGTGTGCTGCCTTACGCGCAGCGGCCCGGTTGAAAAGGACCTGCGGGATCGCGGCATCAGGGTGATCGAGGCAGGGAAGAAAGGCAAGCTGGATTTCGGCTTTTTATTCAAACTGGCAGGGATAATAAGGCGGGAAAAGCCCGGGATAGTCCACACGTTCCTGTGGACATCCAATACCTGGGGCAGGATCGCCGCGATGTTCGCGGGCGTGCCGGTCATCATTTCCAGCGAAAGGAGCACCGATTACTGGAAGGGATGGTTTGAATTCCTTATAGACTGGAAACTATCGCTCTTTACGAAAAAAATTATCGTCAATTCTCTGATAGTGAAGAAATTCATAGGATCCAGAGGTATCAGCGAGAAGAAGATCGAGGTTGTCCCCAACGGCATCGACACTTCCCTGTATGGGTCCCTGCCTGGTCCGTCGCAGGCAAAGAAAATGCTGGGACTTGACCCTTTAGCGCCTGCGGTCGGTTTTGCGGGCAGGCTTTGCAGGGAGAAAGACCCTTTTGTTTTTGTAAGGCTGGCCGCAGCGGTACTGAAGGAAAAAAGCGCGCAGTTTGTTATTGCCGGGGACGGTGAAATGAGGGGCGGGGTCGAAGCGCTTGCAGGGTCCCTGGGAGTGAAAAAGAACCTGAGGATACTCGGCTACAGGAATGACATGCCGCTGGTCCTGAGCGCGATGGACGTAGTGGTCCTAACGTCATTATGGGAAGGGCTTCCGAACGTGCTTATCGAAGCCGGCGCCGCCGCAAAACCGGCGGTCACCTTAAATGTCGGCGGGGCGGGAGAAGTGGTGGAGGACGGCAGGACGGGTTTTGTGGTCCCTGTTTCCGACGAAAAAGGCCTGGCCGAAAAGGTGCTTGTGCTTTTGAAGGGTCCGGCGCTTTGCGCGGAAATGGGCGCCGCGGCAAGGCAGCGCGTGGAAGAAAATTTTAAGCTTTCAAAAATGATAAGCATGACCGAGGCGATCTACAGCGCTGAACTGCAAAAAACAGCGCGCTGATTTTTAAATGCGGGCAGCAGTTTCTCAATGAGGAGGGACTGGTAAAATGGGAGAATTGAGGAACAGCGGAGGATATATGTGCGGGTTTTGCGGGATCCTTGAATTCGGCTCGGGAAGCATAATAACCGAGGAGCTTTTGAAAAAAATGTGCGCGGTGCTCCAGCACCGCGGGCCTGATGACCAGGGCATATACATAAAAAGGAAAGACGGGGTGAGGCTGGGCCTGGGTCACAGGAGGCTGGCCGTCATAGACCTCAATACCGGGCGGCAGCCCATTTCCAACGAGGATGATACCATCTGGGTTGCCTACAACGGCGAGATATACAATTTCATGGAGCTGAGGGAAGGGCTTGAGAAAAAAGGGCACAGGTTCAAGACCCGGACCGACACGGAAGTGATAGTGCACCTTTACGAGGAGCACGGGACCGGCTTCGTCAGGTTCCTGCGGGGTATGTTCGGCATAGCGCTGTGGGACGAGAAGGAAGAACGCCTGGTCCTTGTAAGGGACAGGATCGGCAAGAAGCCCGTCTGCTACGCGCTGGCCCCGGGCAGGCTTATTTTCGCGTCCGAGATAAAATCGATACTTGAGGTCCCCGGGATAAGCAGGGAGGTGAACCTTACCGCGATGCACCATTTCCTGACCTACCAGTACGTGCCGTCCCCGATCTCGATCTTCAGGGGCATTTCCAAGCTGCCAGCCGCGCACATGCTTGTCTGGGAGAAAGGGAGCGCGAAGGTCGAGAAATACTGGGAGCTTGATTACGGCGCTAAAATAAAGATAAGCCCTGCCGAAGCGCAGGAAAGGATAATCGGCGAGTTCAGGGAATCAACGAAGATGAGGCTTGTCAGCGACGTGCCGCTCGGTGCTTTCCTCAGCGGCGGCATAGATTCAAGCGCAGTGGTGGCGATGATGTCGGAGCTCATGCCGAAGCCTGTCAAGACTTTTTCAATAGGTTTTGAAGAGCAGGATTTCTCCGAGTTGAAATACGCCAGGATGGTCTCAAAAATGTACGGGACAGACCACAAGGAGCTCATAGTGAAGTCCCCGAATGTCCCGGAGCTGCTCCCGAAGCTGGTCTGGTATTACAACGAGCCCTACGCGGACTCCAGCGCCATCCCGACTTACTGCGTTTCGAAGATGACCAGGGAGCACGTTACGGTCGCGCTCAACGGGGACGGGGGGGACGAGAATTTCGCCGGGTATCCCAGGTACCAGCAGAGGAAGCTTGTCGATACAGTTGCAGGGCTGTATAATATACTGCCCGGGTTTAAAAAGAACTGGATCAGCAGGATAGCGGGATCGCAGGCGTCCCGCAGCGCGTTCTGGAGGAAGGTAAAGTGGGCCGCGCAGGCTTCAGGCATGAGCCCGGAAAGAAGGTACGCCAGGTTCATGACGGTCTTCCCCAACGATTACAAGGAAAAGCTGTATTCCGACACGCTGAAAAAAGAGCTTGCGGGAATGGATTCAATAGACCTGCTTGCGGATGCCTGTTCAAGGGTGAAGGCAGATAATATTGTCGAAAGGATCATAGGCAGCGACATAATAACGTATTTGCCTGACTGCCTCTGCGTCAAGATGGACATAGCCGCTTCCGCGAATTCGCTTGAAACAAGGGCGCCCCTTCTTGACCACAGGTTCATGGAGTTCACGGCAAGCCTGCCCCCGGGCTTCAAGCTTAACGGCTTTACCACGAAATACGTTTTCAAGAAGGCGCTTGAGAAATACCTGCCTAAAGAGGTCCTTTACAGGAAGAAAATGGGGTTCGGCGTGCCCATAACGCACTGGTTCAAAAAAGACCTTAAGGATTACGCGCGCGGCATACTGCTTGGGGAAAGCGCGAAGCGCAGGGGCTATTTCAGGACGGAATACGTGAAACAGCTGCTGGACGAGCACGCCTCCGGGACCGCTGACCATACGACCAGGATCTGGGCGCTCCTGAACCTTGAGCTGTGGCACCAGGTTTTTATAGATGCGAAATAAATATAACCACGAATTACTCGAATTACACGAAATAAGCATGAGAACAAGGCAGGACCTTTCAAGTTTTTAATTTCGTGAAATTAGATTAATTCGTGGTTAAAGTACTATTAAAAAACTAACGCAACCACGAATTTCACGAATTACTCGAATTAGGCAATGGAGAAGATTTACTTCGTGAAATTAGATTAATTCGTGGTTAAGGTGTATAAAATAATGCAACGACGACTTTTTCAGCTTACGCGAATTGCTAAAAACAAGAACATAGTATATAAAGAGCTGAGCTATAAAGTGATAGGCGCAGCTATGGAAGTTCATATAAATTTGGGTCCGGGTTTTCTTGAGTCTGTTTATGATGAAGCCTTCGGCATTGAATTAAAAAGGATCAATCTGAGATTTGAATATCAAAAGGACCTGAGGATATTTTATAAAGGGGAAAAATTAGCAAAAGAGTTCAGGGTTGATTATATGATAGAGGATAAAATCCTTGTAGAAAATAAGGCTGTAAAAGTAATAACGGAAATCGAGGAAGCGCAAATGCACAATTATTTAAAAGCTACAGGTTTAAAATTGGGCATAATTATAAACTATGGTTCGCCTTCGTTGGAATATAAAAGAATCGTAAGGTAGAAATTCGTGGTTTCTTAACAGGCAACTACGAATCAATCGAATTGCACTAATTAAGTATAAGAACGAGGTAAGCTTTTTTGAGCTTTTAAAATTTGTGAAATTCGTGAAATTCGTGGTTAAGGTCTTAAAATGAAAAATATAGTCATACTCGCGTACCACAGGATCAATGACTCGGGTGCAGGCGTCCTGGACGTGCCACCTGAAAATTTCAAAAGGCAGCTGGAATGCCTGCTGGCAGGCGGTTACACGGTGGAAAGCGCGGAGGACATTGCGGGAAGGATACTTCGCAACCGTTATCCTGAGAAAAAAACGGCGGCGATCACATTCGACGACGGGCACAAGGATAATTTCAGCAATGCCTACCCGGTGCTGAAAAAAATGGGATTGCCCGCAACCATTTTCCTGACGACCTCATTCATGGACACGGAGAATTTTCTTTCGTGGGACGAAGCAAGGGAAATGAGCGGGGGCGGCATCTCTTTCGGCGGGCATACGGTTACCCATCCGCGCCTGACCCGGATCCGGCCAGAAGAGGCTAAGGAAGAAATATTGAGATCAAGGCAGGAGATCGAAAGCAGGCTGGGAAAGCCCTGCTCCTGTTTTTGCTATCCTTACGGGGATGTCAATGAAGCGGTCAAGCAGCTTGTAAGGGAATGCAAATACTCATCGGCGGTTGTAACACCCCCGAGGCGCGGGATAGGCGAAGACATACTGTGCCTGAAAAGGATCGGAATTTACCGCCACACGGATATGCTGCAGTTCAGGCTGAAGCTGTGGGGCGTTTATTCATGGCTGAAAGGCAGGTGACATGGATATGAAGTTAAAAGTTCCCGCCCCGATAAGATCGGGGCGAGGTCTCGCCCGCTGAAAGACGGGCGGAAAAGGTTAAAGGTTAAAAGTTGAAAACAGAAAATTGCAATTTTTGCGGGACGAAAGGCGCTAAGGTGTGGGGTGACGGGCAATACGAGGCGCTTCGCTGCGGCAAATGCGGAGTGGTATGGGTGAGCCCGCAGCCCGGAGAAAAACAGCTGCGGGACATATACACCGGGGATTATTACCGAAGGTGGTACCTGAGCTTTGAGGAAAAAAGAAAGGAATATTTCAGGGGAAGGCTTAAGGCGGCCGAAGACGTTCTTTCCGTAAAGAGAAGCCCGGCCGCGGCACGCGGAAGGCTTCTGGATATCGGATGCGGGGTGGGTTTTTTTCTTGAAGCCGCGAAGGAAAAGGGCTGGGAAGCCGAAGGGACCGAAATTTCGGATTTCGCGCGCGAATACGCCGGGAAAAAAGGTTTCAGGGTTTACGCCGGCTGTGAAGGACTTAAAGACAGTTCTTTTGAAATGGTCACCATGATGGATGTTCTTGCACACGTCACTGATCCTGCCGGGTACATAAACAAGGCAAAAGCCCTTCTGAAGAACGGAGGAGCCCTTGTCATAAAGACACCGGACCATCCGGCAGGGCTTTTCAGGATGGCAGGGATCTTTTCTTTCACGGGACGCTCCAGGGCGCTTCTGCACATTCCCGCCCAGCTTTTTCACTTTGACCCGGGAAATCTTACCGGCGTTGTGGAAAGGTCGGGCCTGCGGGCGGTCAAGACCGAAAAAGTCCGGGAAGCGCTGAGGGGCGGCTGGACATCCTCATGCCTGAAGAACTCGCTGGTGAAACTGTTTAACGCCGCTGCTTCCGCGGCTGGCATCGGCGAAAGTTTCATAATTTACGCAGTGAAACCATAAAAGATAAAATTACCACGAAATCACGAAAGTGTCACGAAAGCACGAAATAAACCACTTTTAACCACGAATTAACACGGATTCTCACGGATTAATTTTCTACTTGACACTTGATACTTGACTCTTGACACTTAATATAATCACCGGAATTCGTCGTTTATCGACGTAGCCCACAAAGAATGTTGCGAAGCAAAGATCTCTTTTAAAATCACCGTAATCATTTTTATAAGGAGAACAGATGATTTTCGTTACAGGCGCCAACGGCATGGTGGGCAGCTATGTCAGCAAATTCTTTAAAGAAAAAGAGCTGATCGCTACCGACATAGACACGCTGGATATAAAGGATCCCGCCGGGGTAATGAAGGCGGTTAAAAAGGCAAAGCCTGATTTTGTTATCCATCTTGCGGCGAAGACCGACGTGGACAGGTGCCAGATCGAGCCGGATGACGCCTTCCTTTCAAACACCATCGGCACGCAGAACGTGGCGCTTGCCTGCCAGGAAACCGGCGCAGTCATGGTGTACGTCAGCACTTCGGGTGTTTTCGACGGAAAAAAAGAGGGGCCGTACACGGAATTCGACGGGCCCAGCCCCGCCAATACCTACGGCCGGACAAAGCTGGAAGGCGAGAAGGCGGTGCAGGGCCTCCTGAAGAAATATTACATAGTCAGGGCCGGATGGATGATAGGCGGCGGCCAGGAAAAGGACAAGAAGTTCGTGGGGAAAATAGTAAGGCAGTTCAGGGAAATAGAAATCCCCGAACAAGTTCGGGCGCCCCGTGACCCCGAACAAGTTCGGGCACCCCGTGACCCCGAACAAGTTCGGGCGCCCCGTGACGCCCGGCAAGCTGGGACGCCCGGGCCCGAGATCCTCGCGGTGAACGACAAGCACGGGACCCTTACATACGCTCCGCAGCTGGTAGAGGGGATAAGGGATCTGATGAAGACCGGTTATTACGGGCTTTATCACATGGCGAACACCGGCGTGTGCAGCAGGTATGACGTTGCCGTGGAGATAGGCAGGATACTGGGGAAGAACATCCCTGTCAGGCCCGTTGATTCGTCCCGTTTCCCGTCGCCCGCTCCCAGGGCGCGCTCTGAAGCGCTGGAAAGCTACAAGTTAAAACTGCTTGGGATGGCGAAAATGGGAACCTGGCAGGACGCGCTGAAAGATTATCTTTCGACCTGGAAACTCTGAAATTTCCACGAAATCACGAAAGTGTCACGAAAGCACGAAATATTATTTTAGTTTCAAGCTTGACACTTGATACTTGACACTTGACACTTAATATAATCACCGTAATCTCTTTTGAAATCACCGTAATCATTTTATAAGGAGAAGGCATGATATTCGTGACCGGCGCTAACGGAATGGTGGGCAGTTACCTGGAAGAGGTTTTCAGCGGCGGGAAGCTCGTTCTTACGGACATAGACACCCTTGACGTAACGGATCCCGTGAAAGTCAGGAACGAGATCAAAAAAAGGAAGCCTGAATTCGTTCTGCACCTTGCCGCGGAGACAGATGTGGACAGGTGCGAAAAAGAAGCGGACCACGCGTATCTGACCAACGCGCTGGGGACGCAGAATGTCGCGCTTGCCTGCCAGGAAGCCGGAGCGGTAATGATCTACATCAGCACTGCGGGAGTTTTTGGGGGCGGGAAATCCGAGCCGTATACGGAATTTGACCAGCCGGATCCCGCGAATATCTACGGGCGCGCAAAATGGGAAGGCGAGAAAATAGTCCGGTTTTTGCTGGACAGGTACTATATCGTCAGGGCCGGATGGATGATCGGCGGCAGGGAAAAAGACAAAAAGTTTGTCGGTAAGATAGTAAGGCAGTTCGGCGAAAAGGACAAGATCCTTGCCGTGAACGACAAGACAGGCACCCCCACGTACGCGCGCGATCTTCTGGAAGGTATTAAAAAATTGATCACGACCGGTTATTTCGGCCTTTACCACATGGCGAACACCGGCGTGTGCAGCAGGTATGACGTTGCCGTGGAGATAGGGAAGATCCTGGGCAAAAAAACTCCGGTGGAGCCGGTGCCTTCATCGGTTTTCCCGCTCCCGGCGCCCAGGGCGGATTCGGAAGCGATGAGGAATTACAAGCTTGAACTGCTGGGCGTGCACAAAATGAGGCCGTGGCAGGAAGCCCTTAGCGAATATCTGAAAAACTGGCTGCAGTAAAAAATACCTTCATTAGTCTTCCTCCCCCTTGTCGAAGACCCGCCAATCTTTCTGGGTGGGACGGGGGAGGATTGAGGTGAGGGTGGGTAGATAGAGAGAATGGGCTTGCCCTGAACCGGAGCGTAGCGACTGGTTCGGGGGGTGAGGGGATAATTTTAAAATGGATAAAAAACCTTCTATATATTTTTTCTGCCCCGCGTATAAGGATGAGGGCAATCTTGAAGGGGTGGTTTCCGCGGCAATAGCCATCCTGTCCGAGGTAGCAGGCGATTTCAGGATCACTATCGTGGAGGACGGGAGCCCGGACAAAACCGGAGAACTGGCTGACAGGCTGGCCGGAAAACACAAAAACGTCAGGGTCATACACCATCCGGTCAACCGCGGGTACGGCGAGGCCCTCAAGACCGGTTTTACGGATCCCGGGCGTTCCGGATATGACCTGGTTTTCTACACGGACGGTGACGGGCAATTCGACATCGGCGAGCTGAAAAAGCTGCTGCCCATGATGAAAGATAACGATGTCGTCATCGGCTACAGGGCCAACCGTGTTGAGGACTGGCGCAGGAAATTCCAGTCATGGGTCTATAATTCGCTTACCCGCGCCATGACAGGCCTGCGTTTCCGCGATTTCAACTGTTCTTTCAAGCTGTTCAAAAGGGAAGTGCTCGAGCATATCGATATTGAATTCCCCTCGGTATTTATCGATTCGGAGCTTGTGATAAAAGCCGCGCTCGCCGGGTACAGGATCGCCGAAACAGGCGTGACCCATTACAGGCGCGCGGAGGGAACGGGTTCCGGGGCGAAATGGAGCCTTATCCGGGGCACAATGAAGAGCATGGCTGATTTCTGGAAAAAATACAGGGACGGGAACCTGAAATACAGAAAAAAAGGCACGGAGGCCGGGATTGGGATCTGATAAAAAGGAAAGATTGTTTCTTCTGGCGGCGGTGGCGGCAGCTTTTCTGATAAGGCTGGCGTGGATCCTGAGCCTGGACAACACGGTGAACGTGTGGGATGACTGGTGGGACCAGCTCGCGCTTAACCTTATCAGCGGGAAAGGATACGCGGTGGCAAACCCTATCGCTTTCACGTCAGGTCTTTTTTATTCCTGGCGCCCGCCCGCTTTCCCGCTGTTCCTCTCGGTGCCGTTCTTCTTTTTCGGGCGTAACTACCTTGCGGCAAAAATATCCGTCGCCCTGATCAGCTCGGTTTCCGCGGTGCTGGTTTATTACACGGGCAAAAGATTTTTCGGCAGGCCGGCGGGAACTCTCGCGTGCGCTGCCACGGCGCTGTACCCGACATTTATATTTTTCTCCGGTTACCTCGCTCCCGAGAGCCTCACACTTTTCCTGATCTTATCCTTTTTATTTTTCCTGGCAAGGGACACGGAAAAGCCATCCGTTTCCAATTACGCGTTCTGCGGTTTGTTCCTCGGCCTGGCAGTCCTGTGCAGGACGATCTTGAGCCTCTTCTTTGTTTTTATACTTGCCTGGATGCTCCTGAACTACCGCGGGAAAAAGGAGATCGCCGTAAAATTTGCGGTTATGGTCCTGGTCATGGCGGCTGTTGTTTCTCCCTGGATAATAAGGAATTACCGGATACACCATGCGTTCCTCCTGAATTCAACGGACAGCGGTCAGGCGCTCTACATAAACAACAATCCCGATTCTTTCAAAGATGACCCCAGCGGCGTCGCTTATTATTACAAGCCCGAAGAATTCAGCAATATGGGCGAACTGGAAACGAACCGCACGCTCGCGGGCAGGGCAATCGAATTCATAAAGAAAAACCCGGTTACTTACATTAAGTATGTGGGGCGCAGGCTCCTGAATTTCTGGAGGCCTTTCCCGCACCGCATTTCCGGCCCGGGCCAGCCTTATTCGGCAATGCATGTCGCGGCCAGCGCGGCTTACACCATACCGCTTTTCGCGCTTGCGCTTGCCGGTTTTTTTATGTCGCTTAAGAACTGGAAAAAACTTTCTCTTTTATATTTTTTTATGATTTATTACTGCGGGACCCATGTGCTTGTCAGGGCTACGATCCGTTACCGGATGCCTGTGGAGCCGTACCTGATCCTTTTTGCCTCTTACGGGCTATGGATGCTGTGGACGAAATTAAAGGATAAACCCAAAACATGAGCAGGACGAAGATCTTTTATTTCACGACTGATTCAAAAATAGGCGGTACCGAGCGCATGATACTGGCCCTCCTGGAAGGCCTGGACAGGAATAAATACGAGCCTTTTCTGTGCGCCATAAAACCCGGCGGAGCGCTGCTCCCCGAGGCGGAAAAGCTGGGCGTTAAGGCGGTAACCCTTAACGCGGGATCCAGGACCGACCTGCCCGCGCTCTGCGGCATTATCCCGATGCTGAGGAAGGAAAAACCCGGTATACTTCACACGTTCCTTTTCCACGCGAACATAGCAGGCAGGATAGCCGGCAGGATGTGCGGGGTTCCGGTCATAATTTCCAGCCAGAGGAGTGTTGACAAATGGAGGAAGCCCTGGCATTCGGCTCTAGACAAATGGACATCAGGCCTGTGTAACCTTATAATCTCAAATTCCGAGGCAGGAAGAAAGGCGCTCATCGAAAGGGAAAAGATCGATCCGGCAAGGGTCATCACGATACACAACGGCATTAACGCGGAAAAATTCGCCGCCGCCGCCTGCGGTGCTGATGCGGGTGCTGCCAGAAAAGCCTTCGGGTTTGCGCCTGGCGATACGGTGTTAGGCATTATAGCGAACCTGCGCGCGGTCAAAGGCCACAAGTTTCTCCTTAAGGCATTTCAAAACGTCCGACGTACGACGCCCGACGTACGACTGAAGCTTCTGGTGGTCGGAGAAGGAAAACTTGAGGGGGAGCTGAAGGACCTGGCGGATAAGCTTGGCGTGAGCAACGACACCGTATTCGCCGGGTTCAGGGACGAGATACCGCGGGTGCTTGCCGCCATAGACATATTCGTTCTGCCGTCGCTGTGGGAGGGTTTTCCGGTTTCCGTGATCGAGGCGATGGCGTCAGGAAAGCCCGTGATAGCGAGCAGGGCCGGGGGAATACCGGAGGCTATTGTTGAGGGGGAGACCGGTTTGCTCGTGCCTCCGGGGGACGTGCCCGCACTTGAAAAAGCGATCGAAGCGCTTGCGGGTTCCCCGGAACTTGCGAAAAAAATGGGCGAGGCGGGCAGAAAAAAAGCCGGGTCTGAGTTCGGCATAGAAAAAATGATAAGTAAAACGGAGGGTGTCTATGAAAGACTTACGGGAAATCGAGATAAGCATTGACTGGCAGTTCGTACTGCTGCTGACGATCATTGCGTTCATAGGGCGCCTGCTTTACATTTTTACTCTCGAGTCAGGCCTGTTCTATTTTGACGATTCGCTTCAGTGGAACCAGATGGCGCTCAATATCATCGCCGGCAAGGGCGTGATCATCGATACCGCCCCGACCGCGTACAGGATGCCGCTGTATTCATTTTTCCTGGCGGGGATCTACAAGGTCTTCGGGGCCGGCAATCTTTTCGCGGTAAGGGTCATCCAGGCAGTGATCTCGGCGCTGACCTGCTTTTTCGTGTACCTGATCACGATCACTGTTTTTGCGGAAGACGAGCACGCGCACAGGGTCGGGAGGATCGCGGCGATCATATCCGCTTTTTACCCGTTCTTCGTGTATTACAGCGGGGCGGTGCTGACCGAAACGCTGTACATATTCCTGCTATGCCTTTTCATGTGGCTTTTAATAACGAGGAAATACGCGTGGGCGTCACTGGTGTTCGGCGGAGTGATCATGTGCAGGGCGGAGATCGCGGGCTTCCTTATTTTTATCCTGGTCGGGTTGTTCGTCCTGATGAAGGCGCGGGACGCGCTGGGAACGTTTGTCGTGGTCCTGGCGCTCGTATGCGCGGTCCTGTCTCCCTGGGCTGCCAGGAACTATATGGCCTTCGGCAGGTTTGTGCCGCTTTCAACAATGGGCGGGTGGACCTTCTGGGAGGGGAACAATCCCCGGAACACAACCGGCGGCCCGTGCTCATATTTTCCCGACACAACAGGCATGGACGAGGTGCAGAGGGACAAATATCTTCGAAACGAGACCCTGAAGGTTATCAGGCAGGACCCGGGCAGGTTCGCGTTGTTGTGCCTGAGCAAGTTTAAGAGGTTCTGGAACATCGGCCTCAATACCGAAGACCCGCGGTATTTTTCAAAAAGGAACAATATGATAAGCATGCTGAGTTTCGGCCCGGTGCTTCTCCTTTTCATACCCGGCTTGATGCTGACTTACTGGAACAGAAAAAACCTGATGTTCATTTATTACCTGATACTCTACACCATGCTCGTAAACCTTGCTTTTGTGTCGTCGCTGAGGTACAGGCTTCCCATAGAGCCGTACCTTATCATATTCGCCAGCTATACCATCAGTTCTGTCTACAGGGGTAAGAAATGAAACTGTCGGTGATAATCCCGGTTTATAACGAGAAGAACACGATCTTAAGCCTGCTTGAGAAGGTCAGGGCTGTCAGGGTCGATAAGGAGATCATAATCGTTGACGACGGCTCAACCGACGGCACGCGGGAGCTCCTTAAACAGTATCAAGAGTCAAGTATCAAGAGTCAAGTAGATGTTGATTCTGGTGACTGCATGCGCGATATGCTTAAAACGTACGACGTAAGACGTACGACGCACGACGAGATTAAGGTGATTTTTCATGAAAAGAACCAGGGGAAGGGAATGGCGATAAGGACCGGGCTTAAGGCAGTGACCGGAGAAGCGGTCATCATACAGGACGCGGACCTTGAATATGACCCTAACGATTACCTGAAACTGATCGAGCCGATAATAAAAGGGGAAGCCGTCGTTGTTTACGGTTCCAGGATAACGGGTTCCGGCAGGAAATCCTACTGGAGTTTTTACCTGGGCGGCAAGTTCCTTTCTTTCCTGACGAACCTGCTTTACGGGACCAGGATCACGGACGAGCCGACCTGCTACAAGGCCTTCAGGGCCGATGTCATAAAGGGCATAGACCTGAAATGCAGGCGTTTTGAGTTCTGCCCTGAAGTGACCGCGAAGATAAGCCGCAGGGGCCACAGGATATTGGAAATCCCCATAAGCTACGAGCCCCGTTCGATGGAAGAGGGCAAGAAGATAAGCTGGAAGGACGGGCTGGAAGCCATATGGACCCTGATAAAATACAGGTTTTCAGAATGAAATCCCGCAAAGTTTGACATTTTAAATATAATATGATATAATAGAATAAATTTGGATGGTATTGAATACAGAACAATGATCACAGGATAATGATTTTATGGAATTTTATGATAAAAAGAACATTTTGATAACCGGAGGGCTGGGGTTCCTGGGAAGCAACCTTGCCGTAAGTCTGGTTAGCCGCGGGGCAAAGGTGTCTGTGTTTGACGCTATGCTTCCGCTGTACGGCGGCAGCCTATTTAATATAAAAGATATAAATGATAAAGTAGATGTAATAATAGGGGATTTAAGGGATGAAGCCGTCCTGGGAAAGGCGGTAAAAGATAAAGAAATAATATTCCATATAGCGGCCCAGACCAGCCACATAGACAGCATGACAGACCCCCTCCTGGACGTGGACATAAACTGCAGGGGCAACATAATCTTCCTTGAAGCATGCCGCAGGCTAAATCCGTCAGTAAAAATAATTTATGCCGGAACAAGGGGCCAGTACGGGAGGGTGAAATACGTTCCCGTTGACGAAGAGCATCCCCTGAACCCGACCGACGTTTACGGCGTCAACAAGACCGCGGGCGAAAAATACCATTTCCTTTACGCCAATTCGTACGGGCTGAAGGTCTGCAGCCTGCGCGTTAACAACTCATACGGCCCCAGGCACCAGATGAAGCACGGCAAATACGGCATCCTGAACTGGTTCATAAGGCTGGCTATGGAGGGCGGCATCATCAAGGTCTTCGGCGACGGCACCCAGCTGAGGGATTTCAACTACGTGGACGATGTCACGTCGGCTTTCATCGCGGCAGGGGCATCGGAAAGGTCCGAAGGGAAGATCTACAACCTTGGCAGCGGCGTGCCTGTCAGGTTCATAGAGCTGGTGGAGAAGATCCTTAAAACCGTTGGCTCCGGCAGGATGGAAAAGGTTCCCTGGCCCAAGGAAAGAAAAGACATAGAGGCCGGGGATTACGTCGCAAGCTATGAAAAAATAGAAAAGGAGCTGGGGTGGAAGCCCGCGACAGGCCTGGACGAAGGCCTGCGCAGAACAGTGGAATACTACAGAAAATACAGGGATAAATACTGGTAAGGCAAAATGCCTTACCTGATTACACAGATCAGGGTGCAGATTACACAGATTAAAACTAAAGAAGTTCAAGATGCCAAAATGAAACCTGAATTTTCATTGGTTATCCCTTTTTATAACGAGGAGGAAAACGCGGAAAGGGTATGCCTTGAGATCGTTAACGAATTCGACAGCCGCGAGCTGGACTACGAGCTTATCGCGGTCAATAACGGCTGCGCGGACAGGACCCCGGGCATCCTGCGCAGGCTTTCGGAAAAGCATTCCCGGATTAAAGTGGTGGACGTCGAAAAGAACCAGGGCTACGGTTTCGGCGTGATACAGGGTTTTCAGCACGCGCGGGGCGGTTACGTGGGTTACTCTACTGGGGACGGGCAGATCTCCGCTTCGGATGTCTTCGGGGTTTTCAGCAGGATGAAGGAACAGGGCCTTGATTACGCCCAGGGTAAAAGGGTGCGCAAAGACACCTTCCTGCGCAGGCTCAACACAAAGGTCTTCAACTTCGTGTTCCACGCGTGTTTCCCGGCAAATGTCTATGACATAGGAAGCAATCCGAAAATAATGAAAAGGGGCATCTTCGAAAGGATCTCGCCGGTTTCCAAGGACTGGTTCATAGACGGCGAGATAATCCTGAAATCCTATCTTTTAAAAGGCAGGATGGACGAATTCCCGGTGGCTTTCAGGAAAAGGGAGAAGGGCAGGTCCCACATAAAACTTTCTTCCGTTTTTGAAATGCTGAAAAATATAGCCAGGTGGAAACTTAGAACTCTTTTCACAAAAGTAGTCTAAGAAACAGGTCAAGGCTCAAAGGTCAAAGTTTAGCGAACCACCCCCTTTCAGCTTTCAGCTTTCAGCTTTCAGCTTTCAGCTTTCAGCTTTCAGCTCTATACATCCTGTCTCTCCTTTGCGGGCTGCTGGCCTTTATGAGCAAGCAGAACACGGTCAGTCTCCCCGGCGCCATCATTCTTGTCGAGTATATGTGTTTCGGCGGCGCGTGGAGGGAACGGGCGCGAAAGTTCCTGTGGGTGATTCCGGCCTTTATCCTGTTCGCGGTGTTTGTTCTGTACGCCATGGGCCTGTTCTCGGGTGCGGGAATCAGGGGCATGCTGGAAGACGTCTCCGATCTTGCGCGGGAGACGGAACTGGTGAGCAGATGGGGCTACCTCTGCACCCAGTTCAATGTCCTGGTGATTTATATACGCCTGCTCTTTCTCCCCATCAACCAGAACCTGGATTACATATACCGCTTCAATACGGGTTTCTTTGACGGCCTTACTCCCCTTGCTTTTGCGTTTCTGGCGGGACTTGCGTTTCTGGCCGTATGGAAGAGGAAGAGCTATCCCGTCTTCACCGTGGCCCTTTTCTGGTTTTTCATCACACTTTCCGTGGAGTCCAGCATCATACCCATAAGGGACGCCCTTTTCGAACACAGACTTTACCTTCCCCTGTTCGGCTTCGCGTTTCTTGCCGCCTGGCTGCCCTTTCGGTTCCTGCCGAAGAGGCGCGTGCTGGCCGTTCTTATCTGCGCGTCCATTGTCATATTCCTGGGAACTGCGACATACCTGAGGAACAGGGTATGGAAGGACGACCTGACCCTGTGGAGCGATGTCATGGCGAAGTCGCCGCAAAACCCCCGGGGATGCATGAACCTGGGGAACGCCCTTGCCTCGGAAGGACGTTATGATGAGGCCATACGGCGCCATAACTTCGTGCTGAAGTTCAACCCGGACAACGTTAAGGCCAACTACAACATGGGGGTTGCGCTGGAGAAGCGGGGCGATACCGACGGGGCCGTCCGCTATTACACGAAGACGCTGCGTATTGATCCCAGCCAGGCCGATGCGCACTACGGCCTGGGAAACATATTCCTGAAACGTGGCGATTTTGAGGGGGCGGTTTCGCATTACACCGAGGCGCTGCGGATAAAACCTGGAAACGTAAAGGCTCGCAGCAATCTGGGCGTTGCCCTGTTCCGGCTGGGTGATGTGGATGGCGCCTTCAAGCATCTGAACGAGGCCATCCGGACAGATTGGGAAAGCACAGAAGCGCGCAACAACCTCGGGGGTATCCTCGAGACGAAGGGGGATCTTGAGGGTGCGGCCCGGCGCTATTCTGAGGCGCTCGTGATAAAACCCGACAATGCCAATGCGCACGAAAACCTGTCGAGGGTTCTGGGACGTTTAGGAGATCCCGCCGTGGCGGCCCGCTGCTACCGCGAGGTGCTGCGGGCGGACCCTGAGAACAGGGATATCCATATGGATCTCGGCATCGCCCTGTCACGCCTGGGCGATCTGAAGGGCGCCGTCTTGCATTTCAGCGAAGCCGTCCGGATAGATCCGAAAGACGCCGGAGCGTACTACAACCTCGGCCTGGCCTTCTCCAAACAGGGCAGGATGGAGGAAGCGGCGGAGCAATACCTGGAATCACTCAGGATAAGGCCGCAAAACCACAAGGTCCATTACAACCTTGCCCTTGTCCTATACAGACTCGGGGATTTCCAGGGGGCTGCCCGTCATTTTGAGGAAGCCATGCGCCTGGAGCCCAGTCTGAAAGCTCAGGCCTCCTACAACATCGCCCGCGCGTACGCCCGGCAGGGGAAGACTGAAGAATCCGCAGGGTGGCTCAAAAGGGCCGTCGAGGCGGGATTCAACGACCGCCGGCGAGTGAGGGAGGACCGGGATCTGGAGAGCATAAAAGACAGCGCATCTTACAGAAACCTTACGGAAAAGGGGGATGACGAACCATAGGCGGCATGGCCGGACCGGTTGCCGGCTGGATATGACCAATGCTGTGCCGATATGACCAATCAGGGATCAGGGGTCAGGAAGCAGGGATCGGGGATCGGGGGTCAGGGATCAGGGGGGCAGGGACCAGGGGTCGGGGGGCAGGGACCAGCGATTAGGGGCATAAGCGCTAACTTAGGCACAGAGTCATTCCGGCGAAAGCCGGAATCCAGGATAGCATCAGTGGATAAACAACCGGCAGTATACATTCTGGCAAGCAAACGAAGATGTGGAAAGCAATGTAGTTGGAACATTAAATCTTCTGGAAAAGTCCGTTAAAAAAGGGGTCAAGAAAATTGTATTCGCATCTTCCGGGGGTACTGTTTATGGAATTCCCAAGTCTCTGCCTATTCCGGAAACACATCAAACAAGTCCTTTATGTTCCTATGGTATAACCAAGTTGACCATTGAAAAATATTTGGCGCTTTTTCACCGTCTCCATAACCTTGACTATACTATATTGCGTGCCGGAAATCCATATGGAGAAAGGCAACGCATAGATAGTGTTCAGGGGGTGGTGACAGTTTTCTTGGGCAAGAGGCTCTTAAATCAAACTATAAATATCTGGGGGGATGGCTCGGTTGCCAGAGATTATTTTTATATAAGCGATCTTGTATCTGCTTTTGTGCGTGTAATCGAGTCTGATACAAAGTCAAAGATTTATAATATTGCCGGTGGCCGAGCCCGCTCTCTGAATGATATTTTATCCGTTATCCGTGAAGTAACGGGCCTGCAGCCGGTGGTGCAGTATATGCCGGGTAGAAAATTGGATGTCCCGGTAAATTGTCTGGATATTCAGTTAGCAAGGCTCTTCGCTATTTCGTGTGCAGCAATTCTCGGTGAATATTTTTAGCTCCTATTGATAGGGCATTTAGTCGAATCTCGGAAATATTTTTCGCGAAGATTTTCAGCCCTGCATATCTAAGGACTTAATATCATTAAAGAAATAAAAAC
>Ga0210016_1001623_pt1 | contig 20902 bp, 13 predicted proteins | sample CryGeyCG2014_300_FD_185454 | JGI IMG/M metagenome (GOLD analysis project Ga0210016, IMG submission 185454) | Groundwater microbial communities from aquifer - Crystal Geyser CG02_land_8/20/14_3.00 (SPAdes) (version 2) | ecosystem: Environmental > Aquatic > Deep subsurface > Groundwater | place... | reverse complement strand
GGGGCCTAAATGGAAAAAGAGTAAAAAGAACCCCGGGGATGGCTGCAAATGTGATTGACCATGTTTGGTCTATTGGTGAAATCCTGGCGCACCCACTGAAAGCTAACAATGATTAGGTGACACTACCTGTCATTGGATAATAAGCTAAAACACAGATATGTTATTTCATTGTATTATTTACTATTAGAAAGTTTATTATCCACCAGCTCGGATAATGAAAGAAAGGATTGCTGTACATAGCTGCCACCGGCCCTCATATACCTCGTTCCCCGTTTCCCCTTACTGGTATCCGACACCAGCATGTCTGCTTCTACCCATTTCTTTAGCATCTTGGAAGCCTTGAGGGTGTCTATGCCGGCAATCCTGCGTAACTCACGGTTGCTGATGGAACCATTGCGATCGATCCACTTGCTGACCTGCTCCCACACGGCTGGACGCTCTTCATTCAAGAGCGTGACCATGACGGCATCATGCTCCAGATAGGGTGAAGAAAGATATAATGGCGGATAGAGGCCGATGGCCTGCATGGTGGAAAACATCATCCTGATCCCTTCACCGGCATCGATGTTCGGCGGAGTTGGAAACTCCCGGAGATTATTTACGATCAGTGGATTGCGACTGAAAGATCGGGCCTGTTGAATGGTCGCCGCGGTGATGTGGGCGGGAAAAAGCCCGGGACTTTCAATTTCAATGCGGTTGTCAAATATCCCGACGTGAATATCGCGGTTGATATGATAATCCCGATGAATGACGGCGTTGGTCAGGGCCTCCTTGATCACGCGGGTTGGGTAGCGATGCGCCGTTTCAAAACCGGAAGAGGCAAGCGTCAGGCCGGAGGCAATCTCATTGAGCACGTACTCGTAAGCATCAGAAATCTGGCGAACCAAGGGGCCGGTAATGGTTTTCGGCGTTTTTAACAGGTTGGGAACCGGGCCATGCCCAATCTTCAGCCCCGAATAGTGGAAAATTCTTATGGCAGCCTTGCCGGCCAGAATGCCGGAAGGATCATCGGCGAAAAGGAGGATTGCGGCTTTGGTCGGCAAAATCTCCTTCCCTTTCTTTTTTGCAAGACCGATGCGAAACATCTTGTCCTTGATGCCCCCGGAAGACAGCTTGCGGGTGTCACAGTAAATCTTCCAGATATCCGTATCCAACAGTTCGAAGGGGAGATCGAGCAATTCCCCTTCAGCACTGATGACCCCGCGGGCGAAACAGAGGTCATTGATCTCCCCTGCCATCATCTCACGATTTCCTTTTTTTAGGCGTTTCCACGTCCCATCAGCGACAATTGAATGGACTTTCGCGCTTTTCTGAACGGCGACTATAATGATCTCTCCCGTGGCGCCATCTCGCATGGTACACGGTAAACTTCGCCAAGTTATTCCGTATATGGGTGGGGTAATCCGCTGAGCTACCTGCTCATGCAATTCATCGATAGCTTCAGGATTCTCCTGGATGCCATAAAGACGATCCACGCCTTTTGCCTTTTTAAAATCTTCCATCCCCAGAATCAGAAAGCCGCCGTCGGTATTGGGGATGACATCTTTTTTGTCTATTTTAACCTACCCACTCAAAATGAGAAAGAGCCACTTTTTTCTTAGGCGACTAAAGGAAAAACTCGTGGTCGTCCGAATAGCGGTTTATAGCGGGCTTACGAGGAATCGCCCAATACCCTCCCAGTCCGATTCGCTACTGTCTGAATCGCAGTATCTTCTCCATATTGAACGAGAAGAACTTTTATCTGTTTTCCCCGTCTTCTTCTCCTCGTGATGAATCCCCGGTTTTCCGGTCTTTCTTTATCCGTTCCTTAAGGTCATCAAAGAGGTCGTAGGCTGCCGGGACAACGATGAGCGTCAGAAAGAGCGAACTAAGAAGACCGCCGATCACGGCAATTCCCATGGGGGCCCGTGTCTCCGCACCCTCCCCGACACCAAAGGCTACCGGCAGCATCCCGAAGACCATGGCCATGGTCGTCATCAGTATCGGTCTCAGCCTGACCGGGCCGGCCTTAAGTATCGCCTCCCGCCTTGACATTCCTCTTCCCCTTAAGGTGTTGGTATAATCCACGAGGAGGATCGAGTTCTTCTTTACGAGACCCATGAGGAGGACAAGCCCGATAAAACTGAAGATGTTCAGGGTATTCCCTGTTATCATCAGCGCCCCGCAGGCCCCGATAAAGGAAAAGGGCATGGCCAGCAAGACCGTAACGGGATGGATAAAGCTCTCAAACTGAGCGGCAAGAATCATATAGGCCATGATCACCCCGAGGAGAAGGGCAAATATCAGGTAGTGAAAGGTTTCCCCCATGATCTCAGATATACCCTTATATTTCGGCAAATAATCCGCCGGGAGCGCCCTGGCCGCTATGGTGTCAAGCTCGCTCATCGCCTGACCTAATGGTTTCTCCTCCAGGCCGGCAAAGATGGTAATGGCGCGCTGCCTGTCCACCCGGTTAATGATACTGGGACCGCCCCCCTCCTGGATATGTACAACGTTGGCGAGCTCTACCATTCTTCCATCCCGTGACCTCACGTAAAGCCTTCCTATGTCAGAAGGATCTTTTCTGTCTCTCGGATCGAGTTGCACTCTCACATCGTATCGTTTCCCCCTGGTCTCGTCCTTGAACTTTGTGATATCCAGCTCCCCACCGATCAGGAGGTTGATAGCCTCGGCAATGGTTGCCACATCTACACCCAGATCGGCGGCCTTGTCCCGGTCAATATAAACCTTCAGCTCCGGTTTCCCCGCCTCGAGGGATGTATCCACGTCCACGATGCCGGGCAACTTTGAAAATTCACGGATAATTTCTCTCGTATAGGTTTGAAGGGATGTTAGATCGCGTCCCCTGATACTGTATTGAATCGGCACCATCCTCTGACCGCCGCCAATAAGAGAAATATCCTCGGCCCTTGCCTCAAGGCCCGGTATCTTACCCAGCTTTTTCCTCACCTCTGCCTTGATCTGTTCCTGGCTCTTGGCCCTTTCCGACTTGGGTGTCATGCTGGTAAAAAGGACGGCCTTATTGATCTCAGGGGAGTAGCCGAACCCGAGGGCATAGAAGACCGTCTTTATCTCCGGGGTCTTTCTGAAAATATCCTCCGCCTTTTTGAACAGGTTATCTGCCTGGTCAATAGAATAATCGTTTGGTCCCTCCAAACTTCCGAGAAATTGGCCCTGATCTTCCGGCGGGACGAGCTCCTTCCCGATGAATTTAGTGATGTAAAGGCTGATGATAAATATAACTAAGGCAAGAATTAGAACGGTTTTTCTATGCCGGAGCGACACCTCGAGGAGGCGCCGGTATAGCCCTTCCGTTGATTTATAGACTCTCTCAAACCGGTCCCCCATCCGGGAGGCGACGGTAGATTTTGCGGGGAGGCCGGTGTTACCGCGCCGGGAGCTGGTCCCCTTTAAAAAGATGGAGGCCATCATGGGGGTAAGGGTAAAGGAAACCAGCATGGATACAAGGACGGCAAAGACCACGGTGATCGCAAACTGGAGGAAAAATCTCCCGACAAGCCCCTTCATGAAGGCCACGGGGAGGAAGATCACGACAATGGCCAGGGTGGTGGCCATGACGGCAAGGCCGATCTCAGAAGTGGCAAAAGAGGCGGCTTCCCGTGGCGCCATTCCTTCCTCCACATGCCGGTAGATGTTTTCGAGCACAATGATGGCGTCATCAATGAGCAGACCCACGGAAAGGGAGAGGGCCAGCATGGTCATGTTGTTGAAGGTAAAATTGAAGGCCCTCATCAGGGCAAAGGTGGAGATAATCGAAACCGGTAAGGCCACCGCGCTGATAAGGGTTGTCCTTATATTTCTCAGAAAGATAATAACGGCAATAACGGCAAGGAAGCTCCCGATGATCAGGTGTGTTTGCACCTCACGGATAGAACGCTTGATAAATGTGGACTGGTCAAAGGCAATGTCAAGGTTCATTCCGGGGGGGAGGGTTTTCTTAATATTCACCAACTCCTCTTTGATCCTCCCGATCACCTCCACGGTGTTTGTCCCCGACTGTTTTTGAATACCAAGGCCAACGGCGGGAACGCCATTGAAGCGGGCAACAGACCGCTTCTCCTCCACTCCGTCCTCAACTCTCCCGATATCCCGGAGCCTTACGGGGGCGCCATGGTAATAGGCGACGATCAGATCATTGAAATCAGGCACATTGGGGAACTCCCCCTTGATTTTTACCGTATATTCCTTTGAGGCGCTCTCGATCCGTCCCCCGGGAAGCTCCACGTTTTCCCGCCGGAGCGCCGCGAGGACATCATTTGCCGCAATCTGACAGGCCCGAAGTTTGTCGGCATCGAGCCAGACCCTTACCTCTCTCAACCTCAAGCCGGCCAATCTGACGGCGCCGACGCCTTTGATCCTCTGAAGCTGTTCCTTTAGCACCTCATCGGTGTAGATAGAAAGCTCACGGACGGATTTCTCCCCCGCCAGGGCCAGCCACATGACGGGCGTTGCATCCGGATCAACCTTTTCAATAATCGGTTCATCAATGTCTTTGGGAAGATTTACCCTGACGGCAGAGATTTTTTCCCTCACATCCTGCACGGCAAGGTCTATATCCCTTTCGAGGACAAATTCCACCACTACCAGGGAGTTTCCCTCAGTGCTGGTGGAGGTGATGGTCTTCACGCCGTTAATCGTGTTTAGGGCCTCTTCTATCTTATCCGTAACGTCAATGTCCATGACCTCGGGAGAGGCGCCCTTTAACCTCGTGGCGATGTTTACAACAGGAAAGTCCACCCTGGGGAAGAGATCAACACCGATCTCCTGATAACTTACAATTCCGAGGACCACCAGGGCAAGGATGAGCATGGTGGCGAATACGGGCCGTTTAACGGATGTGTCAGCGAGCCACATTGACTTTGACCCCCTCGGCAAGATTGTTCTGACCGACCACCACGACCATCTCCTTTTCCTTCAGTCCCTCGACAATCTCCAACAACTCTTCATACTTTCTCCCGATCTTTACCTCCTTCTCCCGCGCCCGATCGCCCTCAACGACAAAGAGAGAAGTCTTTGCCTCTTCATAGCGGATGGATGTGAGGGGGACAAGTACGATATCCTTCGGGTCTCCGGTATATACGGTAACCTTTACAAAGAGTCCCGGCTTTAAAAGCCTGTGGCGATTAGGAACCATGGCTTCCACCCGAAGGGTTCTCGTTTTCTCCTCCAGGTTCGGATAGACAATACTCACCCTTCCGGTAAACACTCTGTCGGGAATGGCATCTATCTTAAAGCTCACATCCTGACCGACCTTGATATTTCCCATATCCCTTTCGTTGACGGTAAAATTGAGTTTCAGGGGGTCAATACGAATAATCTCAAAGAGGGGTGTGCCATCTTTCACATAATCCCCGGCGGAAATCTTCTTTTCCTTGATGACGCCGTTAAGGGGCGAATAGATGCCTGTCTTGGAAAGCTTCTCCCCAGCCAGAGAGAGTATTGCCCTTGCCTTTTCCATCTCTGCCGCGGTCAAAGCCAGTCTTGTGGATACGTCGTCAAACTGTTGTTTTGTTACCAGTTCATCTCTGTAGAGGGCTTCCTTTCGCTGATATTCCAGCCTCGTATTGGCGAGGGTCGCCTCCGCCTGCCTCAGGGCAGCCTCTGCCCTCTTGACTTCGAGGCGATAATCGGTATCGCTGATCATAGCAAGGGTCATTCCCCGAGAAACCTCTGTTCCCTCATCCACCCTGATACTTCTTAAAATTCCCCCGATTTCACTGCTTATCGTAACTTCCTCATCAGGGTTCAAGGTGCCGATAGCATCTACGAAAGGACGGAAAGCCATCTTCTGAGCAGGCTGGATACGCACATTTATTGCCTTTTCTACCTTTTCGGTTGCCTCCTTTTTGCCACAGCCAGGAAGAAAAAATACGCAGATCAAGACAACACAGACACCTACGACTAACAACCGTTTCCCCATTTTTTAGCTACTCCTTTAGTAACTATTCAGCCACCAAGGCACAAAGACCCAAAGAGAAGATGGATATAAATTGAATAACGGAGTTTTCTCATTAATTTCAATGTGCCATGCATTAAAAAGGCTATTATAAAGAATTAATTTCTATAATCTTGGTGCCTTGGTGCCTTTGTGGCAAGATACCTGAGTAGTTACCTCCTTTAAAACTTATGACTTACGACAGTTTTTAACAGCACCCCCGTTACCCTCTTTATCCTCAAAATAGACAACTGATAGTTATAGACGGCCTCCGCCACCTTCCTCTCCGCTGAGACCAGCAGCGTGTTCGCGTCCATCACATCAATGCTGTCGGCCAGTCCAAATTCGAATTGTTTTGATACGGCATAATAGTTATCCCTGGCAAAGACAAGCTGATCCTCTAAGAATTTGAGAATCCCCTTCTGGGTGACGAGTTCCAGGTAGGCGCTTTCAACCTCTATCTGAATCGTCTTTTTCAGGTCTTCATAAAATAGTCCCGCCTGTCTCTCCTTTGCCTTTGCTTCTCTGACTTCCGCCCTTCTCAAGCCCCCCTCGAAGAGGGGAAAATCTAATGATAACTCCCCGTAGGCACTTTCCTTAAGCAGGAACGGCGACGCAGGACTCTGGTCCGCCCCTTTGTAAACCCCGGAAACGGAAAGCTCCGGCCAGTAGGTCCCTTTTGCATACTGAATCTGCTGGCCGGCTATTTTCTTCTGACTCTCCAGGCTTTTAATCTCCGCCCTTTCCGCCAGGGCTATCTCTTGCAGGGAAGTTAGAGAGGAAATTTGCATATCTTCGCGGGGAGCTTCCCGGAGTTGAAAATCTCTGTTGATCACCACAATTCTTGCCAGTATCGCCCTTGCCAGTTCCCATCCATTTTTTACCGTCAGTTGATCAGACCTGGCTCCGGAAAGCTCTCCCTCGGCCCGCAGGAGCGCCGTCCTGGTTACCTCTCCCACCTTTAATCGCTTTTCCGCGGCATTTCTATGTTTTGTAAGCCTCTCCAGGTTTGAATCGGCAATGTCCAGGATCTTTTTTGCCTTTAATACATCATAGTATGCACTTGCCACAGCAAACAGATGCTCTTCTCTCGCGGCATAAAGATCGTAGCTGTTTCTTACAATGTTTTCCTCCGCCATTTTGAGGCCGGTGAGTTCCCTCCCGCTTAAAGAAAAAGACTGTTCCAGCTTCATACCCCAAACAGTTGCGAAATCAGGTTGAATTACGCCGAAGCCGGTTGACTTGTCCTCGCTATACTTTGTGTAATTCCCGAATGCGGAAACTTTGGGAACTAGGACAGAGAAGGCCTTTTCTTTACCTAATTTTGCAATATAGAGATTTTCCTCGGAAACTTTAATCTTCTCGGAACGTTGAAGGGCGATACCGTAAAGATCATCGAGAGAATATTCTTCTGTAAAAGCGCCGGTTGGCAAAACTGCAAGCGCTATAACAACAATGACGATGCTGCCGATCAATATCTCTTTCATTTTAAACCCATAGCCTTTTCAAGACTTGCCAGGGCGACTTTGTGATCATAGAGGGCCTGTATATAGGCTGTTCTCGCATTAATCAGTCCTATATCCGCGTCGGTGACTTCAATTGGATTTCCCACACCTGCGGCATACCTGCCGTTTGCGATCTCAAAGTTTTCCTGTGCCTGCTTCATGTTCAATTCCGCTGCGGGGATCCTCTCTTCCGCTTCTTTGAGGTTCAGATGTGCCTGCTGCACGTCTGAAAATATGTTTTGTCTGAGAGATTCTTCGTTTGCCTTCAAGACGTTCAGATTTGCTTTCGCTTCCTCAACCTGATATTTCGTTGAAAACCCGCTGAACAGGGGAAAGGAAAGGGCAGCCCCCACATTCCAGCCATGCTCCAGCGGGAATTCTTCTCCTGTCCAGTTGTAAGACGCATTCCCTGTCAATACGGGGTAGTAGCCCGTCTTTGCAAGGTCAATAGATCCTTCTGCCGCCTCTCTCTTTGCGCCGAGCGATTTTAAATCGGGCCTGCTTTTATATGCCATAGCAATGGCGTCTTCAAAAGTTATCTCGTATTTCTGGAAGGAAAGATTGTCTTCGAGAGTATATTCCGGCGCTTTGGGAATCCCCATCGCGTTATTCAGTGTTACCACTGCTAACCGGAGGGCATTTTCCGACCTTATCAGATTCAGCTTTGCGTTACTCAGGTCCGCCTCTGCCTTTGTCACATCAAATCTTGGTTTTGTGCCTACTTCATAGAATCCTTTTGCCTGTTCAAGGTGCTGCTGGAATTGTTTCACCGTCCCGGCGGAAACATCTCTGTTACGCTTCGCCTGTAATACCCCGTAATATGCCTGCTTCACATTAAAGATCACCTGCTCGGAAACATTTTCGAGATCCGAACGTGATGAATCGAGATTGCGCTTCTGGACCTTCACCTGGGTCGGTGTCTTCCCGAAATCGTAAATGTCCTGGCTGAGATTGAAGCCGCTGGAGTATTCGTCAAAGGCCCCGTTCGTTCCGCCGAAGGAACCGCCTGTACTACCCAAAGAAGAGCCTGTTGTACCGGACGAGGAGAAGGAACCCAACAATCTCCCTGATGCCGGTGAAATCCTGTCGTAGCTCGATGACCAGTTTATCCGGGGATAATAATTGGCCTTCGCCTGCCCGACGCGGCTCATACTTACATTTACAGTATTTGTCGCAGCAACGATGTTGGGGTGGACTTTCAGGGCTATGGAAACGCATCTCTCAAGGTTGAGGGATGCGCCTTTTTTTATGATCTCCTCAGCCTCTCCCCGGGAAGCCATAATGACTGCAAGGAATAAAAAACAAAATAATACAAAAGGAATAAAGCTTTTATTATTCTTTATCCATGACCACTTCATTTTCTATTACCCTCCTCAGAAAAATGTCGAGTAACTATTCAGGTTCAAAGTTCCGGGGTTCACGGTTCAAGGTTAGACTAATGAAATATACGGTTCAAGGTTAGACTAATGAAATATGAAGAACGCAAGCCAACCAACCCTGAACCCTGAACCTGATAGCCTGAGTAGTTACAATGTCGATAACAAAACTATCTTTACCGCCTTTACCGCATTTAGGTACTACAGTTTACGGTCGATGTAAAGGTTTTGTACGACAGAGGTAAGAAAGGCGGTCGGAGGATCGAGAGCCTCTACCCGGATGCCCGGTGCGACCGGGGGCGACCCCTCGTCCTCGACGAGGAAACGATCCTTTCCCTGGTGGAGATCATACCATTTCGCTTTCAAAGGATAACGCGGCGGCAAGGAGGAGCCGCCGCAGGCGTATTACTAATACGTCGAGGACGCCGACGACGAAGCCAACAAAGTTAGCCAAAGAAAGCGAAATGGTATCAGGAAGCAGTTGAAGGGGGCTTCCCTGCCGGTCGTCTTGCGGGAGGCAAAACTCTGGAAGATACCCCATCCCTTCCGGTTAACCTTTATTGCAAAACACCGTAACTACTCAGGTTTTCAGGTTCACGGTTCATGGTTCACGGCTGATTGGCTTGCGCTCTTCATATTTCTTGAGATAGCCAGCAATAGGAATCCACGTCTAACCTTGAACCGTGAACCGTGAACCCCGGAACTTTGAACCTGAATAGTTACAAAAATCCCTTGACTTTTTTAGGGGGGGGTAAGATACCTATCAAATTAATAGAGGGGCTGAATAGTTACTAAATTCTAATTGGCAACGACCGATGGCGGCCTATCTGCAAAAAAGTAACCGAACAATCCTTGGTTTTTTGCTTCTTTTGATCATTATCTGCCTGTTTGTCAGTTGTGGGAAGGAAGAGGAAGGAACTAAGCCCCCTGATAAGATCGCTGTTGACCCTGCGAATATCGAAAAGGTATCCCCGGTGATGGCCGATGATTTCTACCGCAGCGTGGGTACAGTACGGTCTGAAAAAACCGCGCAGATCGCAAGCAAGACCATGGGCTATGTGCTGGCGGTTAATGTAAGGGAAGGGGATAAGGTCAAAAAGGGAGATCTGCTTCTTTCCCTGCAGAGCAGGGAATTAGAATTTCGCCTGGAGGCAGCCCTGAATTCTATTTTAGAAATAGAAAGGGGGCTTGCCGAGGCGGAGGCCGCCAAAGAGGAGGAAAAGGCAAACTTAGGACTGGCGGAAGTTACCTATCAGAGGTTCAAGGGCCTGATGGAGAGAAAATCCATTTCCCGTCAGGAATTCGATGAAGTAAAGGCGAAATATGAAGTGGCCGAAGCCAGGCTCAGGAGGGCCGAAGAGAAAATAGGCTCTTTAAAAGCAAAGAAAAGTCAGATAGAATCTTCTGCGGAGGAGGCAGGGACTTATTTAGGCTATACCAGGATTAAGGCCCCTTTTTCCGGCACTATTATTCAGAAAAACGTTCATGAGGGTGATCTAACTATCCCCGGCAATGTACTTTTTGTGCTGGAGGATCACAGGAACTACCGCCTGGAGGCTTCAGCAGATGAAGCAAAGACGGGAAAAATAAAACCGGGCGAAGAGGTGGGGGTAACCCTCGATGCCCTGGGTGAGGAAAAGATAAGAGGGAAGGTGGCGGAGATCGTGCCGCAGATTGATCCGGCCACCAGGACTTTTCAGGTAAAAATCGCCCTGCCCTTCATCCCCGGGATCAAGTCCGGCATGTATGGCAAGGCCTATTTTCCCGCCGGGAAATCGTTCCTTCTCCTGGTTCCCAGGACGGCCCTTGCCGAATGCGGGCAGCTTTCGAGCCTCTACATTATAAATCGCAAGGGTCTGGCGGAGAGAAGGCTGGTAAAAACAGGCAAAGACTATGACGACAGGGTGGAGGTCGTAAGCGGCCTTGATCCCGGAGAATCCGTGGTCGTGCGCGATCTTTTTAAGATCAGAGAGGGATGTCCGGTGAGGCAAAGGCCATGAAACCGGAGGGATTCGTCGGCAAAGTGACCCGGAGGTTTGCAGATTCCAAGCTGATTCCCCTGGTGATCGCCGGCGCCATCCTCTTAGGGCTTTTTGCCGTGACCTCGCTCCCCCGGGAAGAGGAGCCACAGATCCTGGTTCCCATGATTGATGTCTTCGTCGAGATGCCCGGCGCTACTTCCCGGGAGGTGGAGCAGCGGATTACCTACCCGATGGAGAAGTTTCTCTGGGAGATACCCGGGGTGGAGTACATCTATTCTACTTCCATGCCGGGGATGGGCATGGCCATCGTCCGTTTCTTCGTCGGCGAGAACGAAGAAAAGAGCATCGTTAATCTCTACAATAAGCTCTATTCCCACCTGGACCTGATACCTCCTGGAGGATCGTTTCCCCTGATCAAACCCCGCTATATTGACGATGTCCCCATCCTTCTGCTGACCCTCTGGAGTGACCGTTACGATTGCTTTACCTTGCGGAGAATCGCCAAACAACTAGAAGAAGAGATTAAGAGTATCGGTAATGTCTCTTTGACCGAGGTCACCGGCGGGCAGCAAAGACAGTTCCGGGTGGTCCTCGATTCTTCCCGCATGAAGGCCTACCGCATCCCCATTCCCCGCCTTGTTTCTCTCATCGAAGCAGCCAATCAGTCCCTGGAGGTGGGAACCTTATCCCGCGGCAACCGGGAATTTGTAGTAGAGGCAGGCGGCTTCGTCAAAAATACGGAAGACCTGGGAAATATCGTTGTCGGGTTCTGGGAACAACGCCCCGTATATTTGAAAGATATCGCCGGCATCGTGGACGGCCCGGGGGAGGCGGATTCCTATCTTTTCTTCGGGGCCGGGCTGAGGCTTACCGGAAAGGTATCAAGGCGGAGAAGGGGAAGCTCTACCGGGCGGTAACCATCTCTGTTGCCAAAAGGAAAGGCCAGAATGCCTCGGCGGTGGCCCGGGAAGTCCTCGCTAAGGTTAATGCCTTGAAGGGAAGCCTTATCCCTGCCGGGGTGGAGCTGACCGTAACCAGGAATTCCGGGGAAACGGCGAAAGAAAAATCGGATGAACTCTTGAAGCACCTCTTTATCGCCACCGTCTTCGTGAGTATCCTGATCGCCATTTTTCTCGGCCTCCGGGCTTCTCTCATCGTCTTTACGGCCATTCCCGTCACTTTAGCCCTTACCCTCTTTGTCTATTACTTTTTCGGCTATACCTTAAACCGGATCACCCTCTTCGCCTTGATTTTCTGTATCGGCATTCTGGTAGATGATCCGATCGTCGGCGTGGAAAACATCGTCCGCCACTTCCGGCTGCCGGAAAACAGGGGCCGCCCGATCATTGACGTGATTGCCGGGGCGGTGAAGGAGGTGGGGAGTCCCCTGATTCTCGCCACCTTTACGGTCATCGCCGCGATACTGCCCATGGCCTTTGTGAGGGGGTTAATGGGACCATATATGCGTCCTATTCCCGTGGGGGCTTCCGTGGCGATGCTTTTATCCATGGTTGTTGCCTTTGTCGTTACACCCTGGACAGCTTACCATATCCTTCCCCGCGGAGGCTCAGAGCGGGAAGGCGCCGGGCGGGGCGATGTCTTTACCCGCTGGTACCGGCTGATCATGGATAAAATGATACACTCCGCCCGCCTACGATGGACTTTTATCGGGGCTACCCTTTTGCTCCTCCTGGTGATGGTTTCCTTTTTCTGGTTCAAGATCGTAAAGGTAAAGATGTTACCCTTTGACAATAAAAGTGAATTCCAGGTAATCGTGGATATGCCGGAAGGAACAACCCTCGAAAAGACCGCGCAGGTGGCCCAGGAATTAGGTCAGTATTTATCCACCGTCCCCGAGGCAACCGATTATCAGACCTATGTTGGGATGGCGAGTCCTTTTAATTTTAACGGCCTGGTGCGCCATTATTTTTTAAGGAAGGGGGCCAATGTCGCCGATATCCAGGTCAATCTCCTGCCGAAGGAGGAAAGAGACGCCCAGAGCCACGACATCGCCAGGCGGGTAAGACCGATCCTTACCGAAATTGCCCGCAGGCACGGAGCCAAAATCAAAGTGGCCGAGGTCCCCCCTGGTCCTCCGGTTCTCCAGACGCTGGTAGCCGAGATATACGGCCCTGGGCTCTTCGCTATTTCGTGTGGGTAATATTTGTTTCTAATATCGATACGTTATATAGTTACACGTCAATTTTAGAGCCAAAAACAGTAGGTTAATCTTTTGTGCGTAATTTGATATAACATCCTGTAATTATGGAGCTATCAGTTATTGTAGGCCCATTATGGGCCGTAAATTAACAGGCATAAATGGCTCCAAATGCTATGCATAATTTTCATTACTATCTGATTTTATTAATATCAGTAACCCACACGAAATAGCGAGGAGCCCGGCCCTGATTATGAGAGGCAGATCAGGTTGGCAGAAGATGTCCTTAAGACCTTTGAAAATACCCCGGGAGTGGTGGATGTGGATTGGTATGTGGAAGATAAACAGCCAAAATACACCCTTTCCGTGGACAAGGAGAAGGCCGCCCTTTCCGGGATCAGCACCGGCGAAGTAGCCTCCGCTCTGAAGGTGGCATTAGGGGGGAAAAAGGTGGGACTGGCGCATCTGCCACGGGAACGTGAGGATGTACCCATCTTCCTCCAGCTTCCACGGCCGGAACGATCGAGTATCCCTGATTTGCAGGAAATTTCTCTCCCGTCGGCAAGGGGAGAAATGGCGCCCCTTGCGGAACTGGTAAAGGTGAGCGCAGGGGAGAGGGAGCGTAATATTTATCATAAAAATCTGAAACCTGTGGTATATGTGACAGGTGATGTGGCAGGCGCCGAAGAAAGCCCCGTTTATGCCATTATGCGGCTTAAAAAGGCGATCAAAGAACTCAGGATCCCCGAGGGATACGAGATTAAACAGTATTTTGCAAACCAGCCCTTTCTCACCGACAGATTAGCCCTGAAGTGGGACGGGGAGTGGCATATCACCTACGAGGTCTTCCGGGACCTTGGACTGGCCTTCGCCGCCGTTCTTATCATCATCTATATCCTCGTAGTGGGATGGTTTCGGTCCTTTACGCTGCCCCTTATTATCATGGCACCCATACCATTGAGCCTCATCGGTATCATCCCGGCCCATGCCCTGATGGGGGCCTTCTTCACCGCCACCTCCATGATCGGCTTTATCGCCGGCGCCGGCATCGTAGTGCGCAATTCGATCATCCTGGGGGATTTTATTGAAATGCGACTGAAGGAAGGCATACCTCTGGACAGGGCGGTGGTGGATGCCGGGGCGACAAGATTCCGCCCCATGCTGCTTACCGCCATGGCCGTGACGGTTGGGGCGTCGGTTATCCTCTTTGATCCGATCTTTCAGGGACTGGCCATCTCCCTTATGGCCGGGGAAGTAGCCTCCACCCTCTTTTCGCGGATGGTGGTACCCATTTTGTATTACCTCGGTAAAAGAGGATGGAAGGACAGGAATAAAAGATAAGGGTTAGCTCTATGTCAGAGATAATTGAAGATAAGAAATCTGCAAGAATTCGTAATCGCCGTGTTCACATGGCGAATGAAAGAACATTTCTTGCGTGGATAAGAACAAGCATTGGGATAATAACATTCGGTTTTGTTGTTGAAAAGTTTGCGTTGTTCATAAAGCAAATGTCATTGATTTTGGGAAAAGCTAATATTGAAAATGCCCCGCCTCCTTCTCATGGATATTCTGCAATCGTTGGAATATTCCTTGTCGGTCTTGGCACGTTGATGGGCCTGCTTGCATTTGTCAGGTACAAGAAGGTAGAGAGACAAATAGAAGAGGATACATATCAACCGTCATTGATATTTGACATACTGATCACCATATCAGTCCTTGCAGTCGGAATCTTCCTTGTAATGTATTTGGCTCATAGTACTTAAAGCAGATGCAGCTGGCAATGGAAAAGAAGCAAAAACCCAAAGAACCCCCATGTCTGGAACAGACACAACGAAGGATGAAAACAGCGGCATTGTAATTTAAATGAATCATGGTTAATATCATAATTGTTGATCAAAGACAATTACTTGGTAAGGAGGAAAGATATGTTACTCAATGAATGGTTAAGATTGATCGCGGGGATTTTTATTTTAATCAGTGTCGTTTTGGGACTTCTTTTCAGCAATTACTGGTTCATCCTTACCCTCTTTGTGGCCTTGAATCTGATTCAATCTGCTTTCACCCGCTGGTGCCCCATGATGACATTTTTGAGGAAGTTAGGGGTTAGAGAAGAATAGCCGCGAGGATACAATCACGGCTACTCAGGAGCCAGAAGAAAGTTATTTCCATTTTGGCTCCTGAATTCTGAGTTCTATATTTTTATATAAGGGGAGAGAAAGATGCCCAGTGTTTGTCTTTACTTTCAGGTTCATCAGCCATATCGCCTGAGGTACTATTCCTTCTTTGACGTTGGTCGTTACCATACCTACGAAGACAGTGAGAAAAACCGCCAGATCCTCAATAAGGTGGCGGAAAAATGTTACCTCCCGGCAAATGCGATGATGCTCGATTTGATAAAAAAATATCAGGGTAAGTTCAGGATCGCCTTTTCCATGAGCGGTGTGGTTCTCGATCAGCTTGAAGAATATCGGATGGATGTCCTGGATAGCTTCAAACGTCTCGCCGAGACGGGATGTGTTGAATTCCTCTGCGAGACCTCTTGTCATTCCCTTGCTTTCCTTTTCTCCCGGCGGGAATTCAGGGAACAGGTCGCCCTGCACAAAAAGAGGGTCAGTTCCCTCTTTGGTCAAACCCCGGTAACATTTCGCTATACGGAGCTTATCTATAACAATGAACTTGCAAAGATCATAGAAAAAATGGGATATAAGGTCATTTTCGCCGAGGGGGCGGATAAGATCATGGGCTGGCGGAGTCCCAATTTTGTCTATCAACCGGCAGGGTGTATGAAAATAAAGTTGCTCTTGAGGAACTACCGGCTCTCTGATGACATCTCCTTCCGCTTCTCCAACCCGGAATGGACAGAGTATCCCCTCCAGGCGGATAAATTTGCCCAGTGGGTCCATAGCATCAACGTTGCCGGTGAGGTCATCAACCTTTTTATGGATTACGAGACATTTGGTGAACATCAGTGGGAGGAAACGGGGATTTTTAAGTTTTTCCAGGTGCTTCCCCGTGAAATCTTAAAACATCCTGACTTCAGATTTCAGACCCCCGCCGAGGTTGCCCGGGACTATGATCCTGTTGCCCAGTTGAATGTGCCGGATTTTATCTCCTGGGCGGACGTAGAGAGGGACCTGACCGCCTGGCTGGGAAATTCAATGCAGAATGATGCCCTTCACTCACTGTACAAGATGGAAAGAAAGGTCCGTCAAAGCAAAGATGAACGTCTTCTCAAGACCTGGCGCAGACTCCAGACATCGGATCATTTCTATTACATGTGCACCAAATGGTTTGCCGACGGAGACGTTCATAAATATTTCAATCCCTATGGCTCACCGTATGATGCCTATATCAACTATATGAACATCCTTGACGACTTTTCCCGTTCTCTATCCGGGAAAGTCTAGGTTCAGGGTTCAGGGTTCAAAACCTTTGAACCTCGAACCCTTGAACCCTTTTCAATAAGGAGGGTAATTCATGACAGAGAACAACAACGGTTATCTTTTTGAGGTCAGTTGGGAGGTCTGTAACAAGGTCGGGGGGATATATACAGTTATCACCAGTAAGGTGAGGGAAGCGATCCGTGCCTATGGTGATAACTACTTTCTCTTAGGGCCAGACATTAAAACAAATCCCGATTTTGAAGAAACAGAAGAAGATTGCTGGAAGGAGATAAGAGAACACACGGCCATCAGGGAGATTCCCTGTCGCTTTGGCCGATGGAAGATCCCTGGTGAACCAAAGGTCATCCTGGTAAGCTCCGGGGAGAAATACAATAAAGACCAACTTCTCTACAGTATGTGGGAAGACTACGGCGTAGATTCCATCGCCGGCGGATGGGATTACGTCGAACCGGTGATGTTCAGCTATGCCTGTGGCGAGGTTATTGAAACCATCTATAATCTGTTGGCAAGACCTGAGGATATACCAACTGTTGCCCAGTTCCACGAATGGATGACAGGGGCGGGTCTCCTCTATCTGAAAAAGAGGGCGCCGGAAATCGGCGCCGTCTTTACCACCCATGCCACGATCCTGGGGAGATCCCTTGCCGGTGCAGGGATGGATATCTACTCTATGATGGAAAATATCTCCCCCCAGCGGGAAGCAACTACTTATAATATCACCGCCAAATATTCGATGGAATTGGTAGCGGCGCGGGAGGCGGATTGTTTTACGACGGTTAGTGAGATAACCGCTTCCGAGGCAAAAAATTTTCTTGGCCACAGCCCTACGATCATCACCCCCAATGGCCTGGATATGGACCGTATTCCAGACCTCACCGTAGATAGAACACCTGCGGTAAAATCCAGGGAAAGGCTCCTTGCCGCTGCCTCAAAATTCCTGAGAAAAGACCTCCCCGCGAACACAAAGATTGTAAATATCTCAGGGCGTTACGAATTCCACAACAAGGGTATAGATATCTTTTTGAATGTGCTTGGACGTCTCGACAAAGAAATGACGGAAAACGAGTCCCTCCTGGCCTATCTCTTTGTACTTGGCAGTCACACGGATCTGATCCCTTCCCTCCAGAGCGGCTACACAAGGGCTGAGACAGGAAATCCACCGATTGCAACCCACAGGCTTCATTACGAGGCATCGGATCCTATTCTCGAAACATGCGGCAGGGTAGGGCTCAGGAACACGCCAGGCAACAAAGTCAATGTCATCTTTATCCCGACGTATTTAACCGGTCATAATGGTCTGATCAACATGACCTATTACGAAGCCCTTTCCGGATGCGATCTGGGGGTTTTCCCGTCCTATTACGAACCCTGGGGTTATACACCCCTCGAAAGCGCTGCCTATGCGGTACCTACCATTACAACCGATCAGGCCGGTTTTGGCCTGTTTGTCCTCTCCGCTATCGGTGAAAACAGGGGCGTTATCCTCCTCCCGCGCAAAGGACAGGCAATGAACGTCATCGAAGACAACCTGTACAGCATTTTAAAAGACTTTCTCACCTGGTCAGATACGGAATTGCTTGAAAGACGGAAAATAGCCCGGGATGTGGCCCTGCGGACGAACTGGGAGGACTTCTTCGGCGCTTATCGGGAGGCGTATGACAAGGCCTTAGCGGTAGCCCGTGTACGTTCCGAAAAACTTGTCTCCATCGGTTACCGGGAGGCAAAGCCCCCCATTACCCTTGTCGTATCTACGCAGCCCCATTTCCGGATGTTTACCGCCGTCGCCAATCTTCCCCCGAAGATTGAACGACTGAGGGAGATGGCCTACAATCTATGGTGGACGTGGAACCCCGAAGCTCTTGACCTGTTTGCCTTACTCGCTCCCAGGACATGGACAGAGATGAAAAATAATCCGGTCAGGATGCTGGAGACAGTATCCCGTGAGAGGTTGCTGGCGATGTCGGAAAATCCGAGCTACATGCACCTCTATGCCGAGATAATGCAAAAATTTGACGAATATATGAGTGAAAAGTCCCCCTGTGCAAAGGTTGAAATCTCCGAAGAAATCAAGTCGTCATCACCGATAGCCTATTTCTCAACGGAATATGGCCTTCATGGGAGCATACCGATCTATTCAGGTGGACTGGGCATCCTTTCCGGCGATCACCTAAAGACGGCCAGCGACCTCAATATCCCTCTCGTGGGCGTTGGTTTACTGTACAAGAGCGGCTATTTTAAACAGATTATTGATAACAATGGCATACAGATGGCGGAATATCCGGAAAATGACTTTTCCAATATGCCTGTCCAGATCGTACAGGACGACAGGGGAAATGAGGTTCAGATCTCCCTTGAACTGCCGGGACGAACCCTTTTTGCCAACGTATGGGAAGCCCGTGTGGGACGTGTTTCTCTGTACCTCCTGGACACGGATGTACCCAGAAATACCGCCCAGGACAAAAAGATAACGGAACGCCTGTACTACGCTGACCAGAGAACAAGGATAGAACAGGAGATCCTTCTCGGCGCCGGCGGTGTCAAGTTGTTAAAAAAGTTAGGCATCAAACCGTGCGTCTATCACCTCAACGAGGGGCATTCCGCTTTTCTCCTGTTTGAACGTATCTCGGCGCTGATGACGGAGGAAGGGCTTTCCTTTGAAGAGGCATGTGAAGTTGTGCGGGGCAGGACTGTCTTTACCACCCACACGCCCGTTGAGGCCGGACATGAGAGATTCAGCAAGGAGTTGATGGAACATTACTTTTCCGGTTTTGTTAAACGTACCGGCATTTCCTGGTCGCAGTTCTGGGAATTGGGACGAAAGGAAAGCGGTGAGGACAAGCCCTTTTTTATGACCGTTCTTGCCCTCAAGCTGACCCAGATGAGCAATGCGGTAAGCCGGATTCACGGTCGGGTATCGCGCCGCATGTGGCGTGATGTGTGGAAGGGCTTTCACGAGACCGACACCCCGATTCGTCACATAACCAACGGCGTTCATGTGATGTCCTATATGGCGCCGAGGATGAAAGAATTGTTAGAGACCTATCTGGGAGTGGACTGTGGGACAATGATCTCGGATCCTGAGGTTTGGGCAAGAATCCAGGAGATACCCGATGCGTTGCTGTGGCGCACAAGATATGAAATTAAGCAAAGAACTATCGAATTTTTAAGTGATTATATTTCCAGAAACTGGGAAAAGTACGGTTACACTAAAATGTGGCAGGAAGAACTGCTTTCCGGGATCAACCCGGCGGCCCTCTTGATTGGATTCGCCAGACGATTTGCCCCTTACAAACGCGCCGATCTTCTGCTGTCCGACCTGGATCGCTTAGAGAGGATTTTGAATCATCAGACACGTCCCGTGCATATCATCTTTGCGGGGAAGGCCCATCCAAACGACGAGATGGGAAAAAGCCTGATTAAAAAGGTCATTGATGCCTGCAAGGACAAAAGATTTAAAGGGAAAATGTTCTTTATTGAGGATTATGACATTCGAGTCGCCCGTCACCTTGTTCAGGGGGTTGATGTCTGGCTGAATACCCCCCGCAGGCATTATGAAGCGAGCGGCACCAGCGGCATAAAGGCCGCAGCGAATGGAGTTCTTAATCTTAGCGTAGCCGATGGGTGGTGGGCCGAAGGTTATGATGGAACTAACGGCTGGACAATTGGAACTGTGGAGAAGGGGCGCCTGGAAGATACGGTACATACCGACGAGGAAGACAGCAGGTCGCTCTATTCACTCCTCGAAAATTCCGTGATCCCCACTTTCTACGACCGTGAAGTATCAGGCTTACCCGAGAAATGGATCAGTATGATCAAAAGATCAATGCAGACCCTGGGTCCAAAGTTCACTTCCGAGAGGATGCTCCTCCAGTATTACCAGGAAATGTACCTGCCCACAGTGAGAAGGACAGGCAAGCTAAACGAAGACTCTTACAAGCTGGCTAAGGAACTTGCCGACTGGAAACTTAAAATTCCCATCCGGTTTTCCTCTCTTAAGATATTGGATGTTAACATCGGTGGTCTTCATGGAAGCACCGTTCTTGTCGCTCAGCCGTTGCTTGTCGAGGTAATGATTGATCCCGGCAGGCTGGAACCTGAGGAAATCTTAGTCGAGATGGTGATCGGGAAAAAAGAAGGAGACGATTTTGCCGATAATCCGGAATGTGTGCCCCTGGAAATTGTGAAGAGGGGAGCAGACGGAGTCCTTACCTTTTCTGTCGCGTACGTTGTTCAGGAGAACGGATCTTACTGCTACGGGATCCGGGTGATGCCCTATAATAAAAATGCCCCTTACCGGCACGAGGCAGGCCTCGTCCTCTGGGGATGATTTTATATTTTGGAACCATCTCCAAAAAAGTTGGTAAAAATAGAATTGACTTAAGCATTATAATTTGTAACTGTTCAGGTAGCCACCAAGGCACTAAGACACGAAGGATAGATATGAGTTTTTCCACTTTGTCTGAAAAGGAAGAAGGCATTGCAAGAAAAATAGTAGATGCGGCATACACCGTACATAAAATA
>Ga0210016_1001621_pt1 | contig 20924 bp, 15 predicted proteins | sample CryGeyCG2014_300_FD_185454 | JGI IMG/M metagenome (GOLD analysis project Ga0210016, IMG submission 185454) | Groundwater microbial communities from aquifer - Crystal Geyser CG02_land_8/20/14_3.00 (SPAdes) (version 2) | ecosystem: Environmental > Aquatic > Deep subsurface > Groundwater | place... | reverse complement strand
ACGGCGTCGGGCTGATCCGCCTGACCAACAACACCGACAAAAGAATGGACAAGATCCGGGTCAGCTTCGTGCTGAAGAATTTCATGGATTTTGCCACCGAGGGCAAGGTGTCCCGCCTGTTGCCCGGAGAAAGCGAGGAGTTGCCGCTGAAAGCGGTGTTCAACAACAGCATCCTGACCATGACCGAAGATAGCGCGGTGCAGGCACTGATCGAGGCCAGCTATTTCGATAATGGCAAGCGCGAGACTTACAGCCGCAATGCCACGGTCAACGTGTATGACAAGCACCGTCTGACCTGGGACGAGCGCGAGCGGTTCTCGGTTTTCGTCACCCCCAAGGACGAGCCGGTGCTCAATCTGGCGCGCGCGATCGTTGGCGAATACAAGGAAACCAAGGACGAGGCACAACTGGCTGCGGCACTGTTCGATGCGCTGGGCGTGTTCGGTCTGACCTATATCCAGGATCCGAGCAATCCCTACCAGATCACCTCGGGCCAGACGCATACCGTGGATTATCTGCAATTTCCGCGCGAGACGCTGGAACGCAAATCGGGCGATTGCGACGACCTGGTGGCGGTGTATTCGTCCGGTCTGGAAAGCATGGGTATCGCCACCCGTGTGCTGGAAGTGCCCGGGCACATGCTGATGATGTTCAACACCGGTATCACGGCCGACGGCGACGGCTACACCATGAACAATCTGTACGTGATTCACGAGGGAATGCTGTGGATCCCGGTGGAAACCACGCTGGTTGGCAATTCATTCATCAAGGCATGGGAAAAAGGCAGCGAAACCTATTACAAGTACAAGGACAACGGCTTGAGCGTGCTGGATATCCATAGCGCGTGGGAAAATTTCAAACCCGCCAGCCTGCCGTCTTCCGACTGGAAAGCGAGCGGCCTGACCCGTGCCGTGATCGAGAAGAAATACCCGGGCGACAGTGTTTCGGTGTTGAAGATCAGCTCGCAGATCCAGACACGGCACTATCTGGATATCCTCAAGGAAAAGCCGAACGACATCGACGCGAATCTGCAGGTCGGAATCATCCTGGCCAGGATCGGCGACCGCAACGAGGCGATGAAATACTTCGACAAAGTGCTTGGCCTTGACGCAAAGAATGCGGCAGCCCTGAACAATCGCGGCAACCTTCTGATGATTGAAAGCAAATATCAGGAAGCGGTGAATGCCTACCGTGCCGCCGCCCAGGCCAGCCCGAAAGACGCGCTGATTCAGATCAATCTGGCGCGCGCGTACAAGCGGCTGGGGCAAAACAAGAGCGCAAAATCGGCTTTTTTGAAAGCAAAAAAACTCGATCCCGCCGTGCAAAAGCAGTATCGCGCGCTGGCGCAGGAACTCTTGAACGCGCTGTGAGTCGGACGGTCCGAATTTAACAAGGAGATGATGATGAAAAGAGTAATCGCGTTGTTGGTGGCGTTTGGAATTGCCCTCGCCAGTCCGGTGCAGGCGACAGACCAGGAACTTTCCTTATGGGAGCGCCTGCGCAAGAAAATCGAGTTGCTGACACCCAAGAAAAAATTGACGACAACGACCGCCGCCGGTGGCGTGCGCGGCTCGCTGGCGGATGCAGACGATGTCTATTGGAAGGGCGAAGCCAAGCCGGTAACCATCGACGAGGCCGAACTGGCGGCATTTGGCGCCGCCGTCGCGCTGGCGGATGAGGGCAAGATTGAGGATGCGCAGCTTGCCTTCGCGCGATTCATCAAGCAATACCCGGACAGCACCCTGCGTGCCGATGCGGTGGCGGCGCTGGCGCAGCTTGGTTCGGGCAAATAGCAAGAGAGGGTGCCGGGGCGGCTGGCAGAAAGCCGCTCCAGCCCCTATAATTCCGCCCCCGATTCTCGCGGACAGCGGATTCCCATGCAGTTATTGACCTTTGGCATCAATCACCAGACCGCCCCGCTCGCCGTGCGCGAGCAGATCGCGTTCAACGCGGAAGCGATGGATGTCGCGCTGCGTGATCTGGTGGACAACGGGGCGGCCAAAGAAGCAACCATCCTTTCCACCTGTAATCGCACCGAGATCTATTGCAACACCCGCACGCCGGCGCAGGCGGTAGGCTGGCTGGCCTCCTATCATCATCTGCCGGTCACCGAGATCGAGCCTTATCTGTATCGGCTGCCGCAGGAACAGGCGGTCAAGCATGCGTTCCGTGTCGCCAGCGGACTGGACTCGATGGTGCTGGGCGAACCGCAGATTCTGGGGCAGATGAAGCTGGCGGTGCGTCAGGCCGAACAGGCGGGCACGCTGGGTTTCCTGCTGCACAAACTGTTCCAGCGCACCTTCTCGGTGGCCAAGGATGTGCGCACCCAGACCGAGATCGGCGCCAATCTGGTGTCCATGGCCGCCGCCGCCGTCCGCCTGGCCGAACGCATTTTTCCAAGCATTGCCGAGCAAAAAATCCTGTTCATCGGCGCGGGCGAAATGATCGAGCTGAACGCGGTGCACTTCGCGGCCCGCTCGCCCCAACTCATCACCGTTGCCAATCGCACGCTGGAGCGCGCGCAGACGCTGGCGCGGCGGATCAACGGCCACGCCATTACCCTGACCGATCTGCCGGAGCAGTTGGCACGGCACGACATCATCGTTACCTGCACTGCCAGCCAGTTGCCCATCCTGGGCAAGGGCATGGTTGAGCGCGCCTTGAAACAGCGCAAACACCGGCCCTTGTTCATTGTCGATCTGGCCGTGCCGCGCGATGTGGAAGCAGAAGTCGCCGAGTTGGATGACGTGTTCCTCTACACCCTGGACGATATCGCGGAAGTGGTGAAGGACGGCCTCGATGCGCGTCAGGGCGCGGTCAAGGAAGCTGAAGTCATCATCGAATCCGGCGTATCCGATTTCGTGCACTGGATGGAGTCGCGCGAAGTGGTGCCGACCATCCGCGCCCTGCGCGATCAGGCCGAGCGCAACCGCCGCCATGAACTGGTGAAAGCCGTCCGTCTGCTGGCCAGGGGCGAAGATCCGGAAAAGGTGCTGGACATGATGAGCAACAGCCTGACCAATAAATTTCTGCACGCGCCGACCCACGCGCTGAATCAGGTTAACGGTGAAGAACGAGAACACTTCCTCGAGGTGATCCATCGTCTGTATCACTTCAACAGCGAAGAATGAAATCCAACATCGCCGCCCGCCTCGCCCAACTGGGTGAACGTCTGCACGAAGTCGATCAACTATTGAGCAGCGAAGAAGCCACCCGCGACATGGACGCGTTTCGCCGGCTCAACCGCGAGCGCGCGGAACTGGAACCGGTGGTCACCCTGTATCACGCCTACCAGACCTGTCTGGCCGATCTGGATACGGCGCGCGAGATGGCGCAAGACCCGGAGATGAAGGAATTCGCCGAAGCCGAGATCGAGCAGGGCGAGCAGCGCCTGGCCCGGATTGATCGTAACCTGGAATTGCAACTGCTGCCGAAAGATCCCAATGACGAGCGCAATGTGTTCCTCGAAGTGCGGGCCGGCACCGGCGGCGACGAGGCGGCACTGTTCGCGGGCGATCTGTTCCGCATGTATCTGCGCTTCGCCGAGCGCCGCCGCTGGCAGGTCGAAATCATCTCCGAGAGTCCGGGCGAGATGGGCGGCTACAAGGAAGTCATCGCGCGCATCATCGGACAGGGCGCGTACTCGGTGCTGAAATTCGAATCCGGCGCGCACCGCGTGCAGCGCGTGCCCGCCACCGAAACGCAAGGCCGCATCCACACCTCCGCCTGTACCGTCGCCATCCTGCCGGAAGCCGATGAAGTGGGCGAAGTCGAGCTGAATTCCGCCGACCTGCGTATTGACACCTTCCGCGCCTCCGGTGCCGGCGGCCAGCACATCAACAAGACCGACTCCGCCGTGCGCATCACCCACCTGCCCACTGGCACCGTGGTCGAATGCCAGGACGGGCGCTCGCAACACCAGAACAAGGCGCAGGCCCTGCGTGTGCTGGCGGCACGCATCAAGGCCAGGGAAGAGCAGGCCGCGCACAGCAAGATTGCCGCCGAACGCAAATCGCTGGTCGGCAGCGGCGACCGTTCCGAGCGCATCCGCACCTACAACTTCCCGCAGGGTCGCGTCACCGACCACCGCATCAATCTCACCCTGTACAAGATGGAACAGATCATGGACGGCGACATCGGCGAACTCACCGGCGCGCTGATGGCCGAACATCAGGCACAACAACTGGCCGCGATGGCGGAAACGAATTGATGCGAAGCATCCGCGAGGTGCTGGCACAGGATGGCAGTGCACTGCAAAACACCTTGTCACTGACTGCACAGGATGCGCGCAGCGAGGCGCAATCCCTGCTGCAGCATGCGCTGGGGGTCAACCGCGCGTGGTTGCTCGCGCACCCGGAGCAGGTGCCGGATGCCGAACGGCAGGCGGCTTATGCCAAATTGTTGCAACGTCGTTTGGGGGGCGAGCCCATCGCCTACATCCTGGGTGAGCGCGAGTTTTTCGGGCTGACTTTTAAAGTCACGCCTGCCACGTTAATCCCGCGGCCGGAAACGGAACTGCTGGTCGAGTTGGCGTTGGCGCACCTCCCGCCGCAGGGGCGGGTGCTGGATCTCGGCACCGGCAGCGGCGCCATTGCCCTGTCCATCGCGCATGCGCGTGCCGATAGTCAGGTCATGGCGGTCGATGCTTCCGCCGAGGCGCTGGAAATTGCCCGGCAGAACGGTGAGCGACTGGGGGTGGGCAATCTTTGTTTCAAGCACAGCGACTGGTTCGCTGCGCTCGCCGCTGAACGCTTTGACCTGATCGTGTCCAATCCGCCTTACATTGCCGCCAATGACGAACATCTGGCGCGGGGCGATCTGCGTTTCGAACCGCGCGCTGCTTTGGCTTCCGGCGCGGACGGATTGGACGGCATCCGCCGCATCATCGCCGGAGCGGGCGCTCACCTCGATACCGCTGGCTGGCTGCTGCTGGAGCATGGCTACGATCAGGCGGACGCTGTGCGGACCCTATTGCTAACGAACGGTTTTACAAAGGTATTTTCCGCAAATGACCTGTCCGGGATCGAACGCGTCAGTGGCGGTATGGCGCTGGCTGGCACGCAGATATAGTCCATTTCAGAAAGTATATAGGCCGATATATAGGCCATTTGGTATATAGGCAAAGTGTGCGTGGCTCCCTACAATCCGCCTTGAGTTGCGAGCTTTGAGTTGTCATCAACTCGATCTTTCATACTCTCCTCCTATTCCGGGCCGTCGCAAGATGGCCCGTTTTTTGTTGCTGATCCGACGGGCCATTTTCTGCCGGCTGAAGTTACGCTGGTTTGTCGCGCATCCATGCGGGACTGTTTTACCCTCCTGCTTTCTTCAAGCGATTGGGTGTTAGGGATGAGGGTGAATCGCTATGATGCGCATCTGTCTGCGGCGGGGTTCGCCGCACCCTCCCGAAAGGTCGCACCGTGTCCGATGACTCACCTGAAATGAATACCGAAGAGGCGCGCGAAGCGCTGCATGTCTCGTTGCCGCAGGAAGCGTTCAAGGCGGCGCTGCCCTATCTGGTGGCCTTGCTGCTGATCGCGCTGGCGGGCTACTGGCTGATCGATCCTGCACCGCCGAAGAAAATGGTCATCTCCGTCAGCAAGGAAGACGGCAACTACCAGGCCTATGCCAGCCTGTACGCGGCGTTGTTACAGGAGGAAGGCATTGCGCTCGAGATTCGCCCCTCCGAGGGGCCGCTGCAGAGTCTGGCCGAATTGCACAAGGAAGATTCAGGGGTGGACCTCGCGTTCGTGCCGGGCGGCATGGCTGGAGCGGATGCCACGGTGGGTCTGGTTTCGCTGGGCAGCCTGTATTACGAACCGCTGTGGATATTTCACAAGGGCGGACAGAAAATCGGGCATCTGTCGCAGCTAAAGGGTCTGCGCGTCGCGGTCGGCCGTCCCGACAGCAGCACGCGCCTGCTGTCGCAGGTGTTGCTCGAAGCGGCCGGCGTGACGCCAGAGAACGCGACGCTGTATGAGATCGGCGAAGACGATTCGAAGGAGGCGTTGCGGCATGGCGTGGCCGATGTGATTTTCCTGTCCGGCGTGCCGACCTCATCGCTGCTGCAGGAAGTGGCGAGCATGCCGGGAGTGGCGCTGGTCGATCTAAACGATGCCGGGGCGATTTCGCGCCAGTTCAGCTTCCTGCATCAGCTGGTGTTGCCGGAGAGTGCGTTGAGCCTGAAAACCAATATCCCGCCGCACCCTGTGCATTTGCTGGCACCCACTGTCACCCTGGTGGCACGCGAGTCCCTGCATCCGGCGCTGACCTATTTGCTGCTCAAGGTGCTTACCCGCGTGCATGGCGGCGCCGGCATGCTGCAACAGGAACACGAGTTCCCGTCCGGCAAGGATTCAGAATTCGAATTGAGCAGCCAAGCCGCGTATTTTTATGAATCCGGCCCGCCATTCCTGGATCGCTACCTGCCGTTCTGGGCAGCCACCTTTGTCAGCCGTGTGCTGATCATCCTGTTGCCCTTGCTGGCCTTGGCGATCCCCTTGAGCCGGATTGCGCCTGCCGCCTATACCTGGCTGGTCAAGTCGCGCATCCACAAACTGTATGGCGAACTGCGCTTTCTCGAATTGCAGTTGCGCGCCGCGGGCAGTCCCGTCGACGCCGCCCGCTTTCGTCGCGAGCTGGATGCCATCGAGAACAAGGTCAACCACCTGCGGCTGCCGGTCGCCTTCTCCAGTCACTTGTACGAATTACGCAGTCACATCGGGCTGGTGCGGTCCCGCCTCGAAATCTGACTGGTTGCGGCATGCCTAAACTTTTGGCACGGCGTGCCGATACATCATTCAGCGGGGCGCGCCGGGCGTCCCACAGCGCAGGAGGTGTGACATGACGATCGTGATGAACATGGGCAGTGGCGAGATTGAGCGCGCAGCATCCACCGTCGAAACCAATGCTGACAAGGTGATGTACGCAGGCTGGAATTCGCAGCGGGCGGCGAATTGCGCGGGTTGTAACCTCCCCGACGGGCGGTACGGCATTCCGCTTTCGCTGGCTGATGCGGATATCGAAACCTTTCTGCAAAAGATGTACGCCTGCCAGCGCTGATTTTGCGCACCCGCTTCGCGCCGTTGCCTGCCCTTGCGTGCGTGCAGCGGGTGGCGGGCGGTGTGGCACGTTGTGCCGATTTTGTCCTGTTCCGCGTGTGCTATTCTGTGCCGAACATTTCCTGATTTTTCCGATGCGATTTCTGACACTTCTGCTGTTTTTGCTCCCGACGTTCGCCTGGGCTGGCGATGCGGAGGATTTCATGGCTGCGCGCGCTGCGTTTGCCGCCGGCCAGACAGCCAAATTGAACACGCTGGCGCAGCGCCTGAGCAATTCCCCGTTCGAACCTTACGTGACCTATTACCAGCTGCGCATGCACTGGGATGAGCCGGACAGTACGCCCATCCGCGCATTTTTTGCACGTGTCGAAGATTCGCCGGTCATCGACCAGTTCAGGGGTGAATGGCTGAAGCAGATGGCCAGGCAGGGGCGCTGGGAGGAATTCGCGGCGGAATATCCGAATCTGGTCGAGGCCGATGCGGAGCTGACCTGTCAGGCCTTGCAGTGGCAGCGCCGGGAAGACGAGGATAAGCCGCTGCTGGGCGCGCGCGCGTTGTGGTTCACCGATGCCGTGCAGGCTGACCCTTGCATGCCCTTGTTCGCGGCGGCGATCGGGCGCGGTTTCATCACTGCGCGCGACGTGCAGCAGCGGATGCAGCAGCTGCTCGAAACGGGCAAGCTATCCGCGGCCAGAAAACTCAATCCCTATCTGCCCGAAGCGGCGCGCTGGCCGCTGACCGAACTGGAAGCGGCATGGCGCAACCCGCAGCACTATTTGCACAAAACTTCATTTATCTCCGCCACCGATGGCCGCCGTGCGGTGGCGCTGTTCGCTCTGCAACGTCTGGCGCGGCGCTCGGTCAATCTGGCGCATGCCGAATGGCAACGCATCATCGGAAATTTTCCAGAAGGCGAGAGATTGTACGGGTTTGTCGCACTCGGTTACGCGGCAGCGCTGGAACAGGATGAGCGGGCGCTGGGCTGGTATGAGGCGGCGGGGGATGCCGAGCTGAACGAGAAGCAGTTGGCGTGGCGAGTGCGCACTGCCCTGCGCGCGGAAAACTGGTACGAGGTCAGGGTGAGCATCGACGCGATGTCGCCGCAGCAACAGAACGAAGCGGCCTGGCGCTACTGGAAGGCCCGGGCGTTGCAGGCGCTGGGCCGCGCCGCAGAGGCGCACGCCCTGCTTGTTCCGCTCAGTCACGAGTACCACTATTACGGCCAGCTGGCGGCGGAGGAATTGGGCGAAATTCCTGCCGCCGACACAGGGGTGAAGTTCGAGCCAAGCGAGCAGGAGGTGGCGGCGATGCAGGCGCGCCCGGAAGTGCGGCGCACCATCCTGCTATACCGCCTGGGGCTGCGCGTGGAAGCGGCGAAGGAATGGGATTGGGCGCTGCGCGGAATGGACGACCGTGAATTGCTGGTGGCGGCCGCTGTGGCGCAGCGCAACGAGATGTATGACCGCTCGATCAATGCCGCCATGCGCACCGTCGAATTGCACGACTTCAATCTGCGCTATCCCGCGCCTTACCGCGAGGCACTGCAATCCCCGTTGCAGGAGCACGATCTGGAAGAGGCATGGGTATATGGCCTGATGCGCCAGGAAAGCCGCTTCGTTACCCACGCCAAATCGGAAGTCGGTGCCGCCGGGCTGATGCAGATCATGCCGGACACCGCGCGCTGGGCGGCGCGGCGGCTCGGCTTGAAAGGCTATCGCAAAGGCATGATCCACCAGCTCGACATGAACCTGCGCTTGGGCACGTATTACATGAAGAACGTGTACAGCCGCTTTGACGACAGTCCGGTGCTGGCCTCTGCCGCCTACAACGCCGGGCCGACCCGCGCCAAAAAATGGCGCGCCAACCGCCCGCTGGAAGGCGCGATCTACATCGAAACCATTCCCTTCGACGAGACGCGCGACTACGTGCGCAAAGTGATGAGCAACACCCTCTATTACGCGAAACTGTTTGGCCATACCTCCGAATCGCTCAAACAGCGACTGGGTGTGATCGACAGCAAAGATCCGGTCGTGTCCGCCGATGAGCGTTAGAGTGAAACTCGTGCAGCGATTCGTTTGCTCCCTCTCCCTACGGGGGAGGGTTGGGGTGGGGGAACGGGCCTGGCGAGTTTTATCATCAGGGGTGGCTACTCGCCATGCCCGTTAACAGTCCGCAAATCTATTGTGTCGGCGGCGCGGTGCGCGACCGCCTGCTCGGCCTGCCGGTGCAGGACCATGATTGGGTGGTGGTCGGCAGCACACCGGAGCAGATGGAGGCGCGCGGCTTCATGCCGGTGGGGGCCGATTTCCCGGTGTTTCTGCATCCGCAGACGCACGAGGAATATGCGCTGGCGCGCACCGAGCGCAAAACCGCAGCGGGTTACAAAGGCTTCAACATCCACGCCTCGCCCGAGGTCACGCTGGAACAGGACCTGCTGCGGCGCGACTTCACCATCAACGCCATCGCACAGGATGCCGACGGCAAGCTCATCGATCCCTACGGCGGACAGCGCGATCTGCAAGCGGGCGTCTTGCGCCATGTCAGCGACGCTTTCGCCGAAGACCCGGTGCGCATCCTGCGCGGCGCGCGCTTCGCCGCACGCTTCGGTTTTTCCATCGCGCCGGAGACGCTCGCGCTGATGCGCGCAATGGTGGCAAACGGCGAAGTGGATGCGCTGGTGGCCGAGCGCGTGTGGCAGGAACTGGCGCGCGGACTGATGGAGCGACATCCTTCGCGTTTCTTCATGGTCTTGCGCGAGTGCGGCGCGCTGCAAAAGGTTTTGCCGGAAGTGGAGGCGTTGTTCGGCGTGCCGCAGCCCGCGCACCATCATCCCGAGATCGACTGCGGCGTCCATGTGATGATGGTGCTGGATGACACCGCGAAACATCAGCGCGCGCTGGAAGTGCGCTTCGCCGCGCTCGGGCACGACCTCGGCAAGGCGACCACGCCGGAAGACACCCTGCCGCGCCACATCGGCCACGAACAGCGCAGCGTTGATCTGCTGAAGAAACTATGCGCGCGGCTACGCGTGCCGGGTGAATGCCGCGACCTGGCCCTGCTGGTGGCGCAATATCACAGCCACATCCACCGTGCGCGCGAGTTGCGCCCGGACACCATCGTCAAACTGTTCGATCAGTTCGACCTGTGGCGCAAACCGGAACGTTTCACCCTCATCCTGCAAACCTGCGCGGCCGATGCGCACGGGCGCACCGGGCACGAAAACGATGCTTATCCTCAAGCGGATTATTTGCTGCACTGTGCAGACGCGGCGCGGTCAGTCAATGCGGGCGACATCGCGCGCGCCTGCGCCGACAAGAACCTGATCGCGGACAAGGTGCGCGAGGCACGCATCGTGGCGGTGGAGAAAATCATCAAGGGTTCGTAGCGGCGGGCGAATTTCTCTTCCCCGAATGAGAGGTCGCCCCACATTCATAAGGGAGCAATGGGCATGAGCAATCTGTTGCAACAACTGAAAACCATGACCACCCTCGTTGCCGATACCGGCGACATCGGGGCGATCCGCCAGCACCAGCCGCAAGATGCGACCACCAATCCCTCGCTGCTGTTCAAGGCCTCGTCGCTGCCCGAATATGCGCCGCTGATTGACGATGCGGTTCGCCGGGCAAAAATCCAAAGCAGCGAGCGTGCACAACAACTGCGTGACGCGATGGATGGATTGGCGGTGCGGGTTGGCGTGGAAGTATTAAAAAGCATTCCCGGGCGCATCTCGACCGAAGTGGATGCGCGCCTGTCGTTCGATACCGCCGCCACGCTGGCCAGGGCGCGCAAGCTGATCGGTCTTTACAACGAAGCAGGCATCAGCAACGAGCATGTGCTGATCAAGATCGCCGCCACCTGGGAAGGCATCCGCGCCGCCGAAGTGCTGGAGCGCGAAGGCATTCACTGCAATCTCACGCTGATGTTTGGCTTCGCCCAGGCGCGCGCCTGCGCCGAGGCGGGGGCGACGCTGATCTCGCCCTTCGTCGGGCGCATTCTGGACTGGCACAAGGCGAAGCACGGCAGGGATTTCACGGCGGAAGAAGACCCGGGCGTGCTGTCGGTGCGGCGCATCTATGACTATTACAAGGCGCACGGCTACCCGACCGTCGTGATGGGCGCTTCGTTCCGCAACATGGGCGAGATCGTTCAGCTTGCGGGCTGTGACCGCTTGACCATCGCACCCGCTTTGCTGAAAGAGCTGGAAGCGACAGAGGGCAAACTCGAACGCAAACTGACGGATAACGGCGCGACCGGGCCGCGTCCGCTGCCGCTGAGCGAAACAGAATTCCGCTGGATGATGAACGAGGACGCGATGGCCACCGAAAAACTGGCGGAAGGGATTCGCGGATTCACCGCCGACCAGATCAAGCTCGAACACACGCTGGCGCAAAAACTGTTGTAAGCATCCGCGCGCTCGTAGCGTCTAACCGGTAACGATAAAGTTTGACGCGAGGAGAAGAGGATGGCCGGTTCGCTGCCGCATGTTAAGCACAAAGGCGCACGTGATCGACACGTGCAAGGGGCGGCGGCATGAAGCTGCATCTGCCGCAAACAGTGTATCTGGATCGCGCGCAATGCAACGATCTCGAATCCGCCGAGCAAGCCGAGTGGTGGCTGGCGGACGGCAAGGGCGGTTATGCCGGCGGCACGGTGGCCGGCACCCTCACCCGGCGCTACCACGGCTTGTTGATCGCCCCGCTGCAATCTTCCCTGCAACGCCATCTCCTGTTTGCCAAAGCCGACGCCGATGTGCTGGACGGCGAGCGCGTCATTCCGCTCTACAGCAACCGCTGGCGCAGCGGCGCCATCGATCCGCGCGGCCACGCGCTGATCGAATCGTTCTATCTTGACGGAAGGATGCCGGTGTGGCGCTACCGCGTGGACGACCTGTTGATCGAGGCGCGCATCTGGATGGAACATGGCCGCCACGGCACCGATGTCGCCTGGCGGCTGCTGGAAAATCCGGGCGAACGCAAAGTGCGTTTGCGCACGCGCCTGCTGGTCGATGTGCGCGACCACCATGCGGAGATGGATCATTGCGAACTGCCGCGCGTGGCGCAGACGCAGTGCGGATTGAATGTTGAATTGGCGGCGGGCACGACGCTGCATTTCTGCACGCACTACGGCACGGCTGAGCGCGCCGATTTCCGTGTGGAGGATTTCGATCTGCCGGTCGAGCGCGCGCGCGGCTTGCCCGCCACCGACCACCACTGGTGCGTCGGCTACCTGACTTTTCCGCTGCATCACGGCGACTGGGTCGGCTTCAATGCCAGACTCGAGGATGGCGAGCATGTGTGCTATCTCGAAAGCGATATGCAGGCGTGTCAGGCGCGCGATCTGTCCCTGCTCACCCGCACTAAAATCACCGCGCCCGAATTTGACCGCTGCCCTGTCTGGATCGACCAGCTGCTGCTGGCGGCTGACAGTTTCATCATTCAGCAAAAGCTGCCGCGCAGCGAAACGCGCCATGCAGTCGTGGCGGGCTATCCGTGGTTTGGCGAGTGGGGGCGCGACAGCATGATCGCCCTGCCCGGCCTGTTGCTGGCGACGGGACGTTACGAGGAAGCGCGCAGTCTGTTGCTGGGTTATTTGCCGCTGGTTGATGGCGGCATGCTGCCGAATTATTTCCCCGGCGACGGCGAAACGCCGCAGTACAACACGGTGGATGCGGCGCTGTGGTATGTCGAGGCATGGTGCGCCTATCTGGTCGGGGTGCAGGATTTCACCTCCATCGCGCAGGCGTGGCCGGTGCTGCAGCAGATCATCGCGCATTACCGCGACGGCACGCGCCACGGCATCGGCATGGATGCGGCGGACGGCCTGTTGCGCGCGGGAGAGCCGGGGGTGCAACTGACCTGGATGGATGCCAAGGTGGGCGATTTCGTGGTCACGCCGCGCCAGGGCAAGCCGGTCGAGATCAACGCGCTCTGGTACAACGCCTTGCGCACCATGGCGCAATTTGCCGCTGTGCTGAAAGATGCAACACGGGCGCAGGAATATACGGCGATGGCGGATAAGACCCGCAGCGGATTCCAGCGCTTCATCCGTGCAGACGGGCAGGGGCTGTACGATGTGCTGGACGGCCCGAACGGCAACGACGCCGCCATTCGTCCCAATCAGATCTTTGCTGTCAGCCTGCCGTTCAGCGCGCTGGAAGCACCGGCGCAACAACAAGTGGTGGCCTGCTGCCGCGACCATCTGCTCACGCCGTACGGGTTACGTTCGCTGGCGCCCTCCGACTCCGCCTACCGTGCGCGCTACGAAGGCGATGTGTGGTCGCGCGACACCGCTTACCACCAGGGCACGGTGTGGGCGTGGCTGCTCGGACATTACGCGCTGGCGGAATTCCGCGCTACCGCTGATGCGGCGCTGGCTTTGTCGCGCCTCGATGGAATAGAGCAGCACCTGCAACACGCCGGACTGGGCACGTTGAGCGAAATCTTTGACGGCGATGCGCCGCACACGCCGCGCGGTGCACCGAGCCAGGCGTGGTCGGTGGCGTGCCTGCTGGAGGCGTACTGGAAATTGCGCCGCGCGCAAATCGAACAGGAGAAAGCATGACGCAACCTGAAAAAACCGTACAAGCCGAGCAGTCGCGCATGCGGGCGCAACGTGATGGCAGCGACAACTGGCGCCTGTGGGGGCCGTATCTGGCCGAGCGCGCGTGGGGCACGGTGCGCGAGGACTACAGCGCCGACGGCACGGCGTGGGAACATTTCGATCACGACCAATCCCGCTCGCGCGCCTATCGCTGGAGCGAGGACGGTCTGGGCGGCCTGTGCGACGAACAACAGCGCCTGTGTTTCGCGCTGGCGCTGTGGAACGGCGCCGATCCCATCCTGAAGGAACGCGCTTTCGGCCTCACCGGCAACCAGGGCAACCACGGCGAAGATGTGAAGGAATGCTATTTCTACGTGGATGCCACGCCCAGCCACAGCTTTCTGCGCTACCGCTACAAATATCCGCAGCGCGCGTTTCCCTACGCGCAACTGGTGGCAGAAAACGCGCGCCGCACGCGCAGCGATTCGCCGTTCAGTCTGATCGACAGCGGCGCCTTTGCCGACGACCGTTACTGGGATGTCGAGGTGCGCTATGCCAAAGCCGCCAGCGGCCGGATTCATATCCGCATTCGCGTCGACAATCGCGGGCCGGAAGCGGCCACGCTGCATCTGCTGCCCACTCTGTGGTGCCGCAACACCTGGTCGTGGGGCGATGACGAAGGCGACAAACCGGGACTGAACATCGCCGCTCCGCCTCCCGGCGCGGCGTGGGCGGCGGAGGCGCACGTTGCAGGGCTGGGCCATTACCACTTGTACGGGCAGCAAACCGCCGATTTGTTGTTCACCGAAAACGACAGCAACAGCAAGCGCCTGTGGGGAATGCCGAACCGCACTCCCTGGGTGAAAGACGCATTCCACCGGCGCGTGATCGAAGGTGAAACGGGCGCGGTCAATCCGGCGCAGCACGGCACCAAATTCGCCGCCTGGCACACGCTGACGGTGGCGGCGGGCGGACATGCCGAGCTGACCCTGGTGCTGGCGGAATCGGCGCTGGCTGCGCCCTTCATCGACACGGATAAAGTGTTCGCGCAACGCGAACAGGAAGCCGACGCTTACTATCGCGCGCTATTGCCGGACAGCGCTACCGACCGCGCCATCCTGCGCCAGGCGCTGGCGGGGATGATCTGGAACCAGCAGTTCTATCACTACGGGGTGGCGCGCTGGCTGGACGGCGATTTGCAACGCCCGCCCGAAGCGCACCAGCACGGGCGCAACCTGCGCTGGCGGCATTTCCATGCGGCGGATGTAATGTCGGTGCCGGACAGTTGGGAGTTTCCGTGGTTCGCCGCGTGGGATCTGGCTTTCCATGCCTTGCCGCTGGCGCTACTTGACATCGACTTCGCCAAGCGCCAACTGGAGCTGTTGTTGCGCGAGGACATGCTGCATCCGGGCGGGCAGATTCCCGCCTACGAATGGGCGTTCGGCGATGTCAATCCGCCGGTGCACGCGATGGCGGTGTTGAATGTGTTCCGCATGGAGCGCGCGCAAAGCGGTCGCGGCGATCACGGTTTTCTGCGCCGCACCCTGCACAAGCTGCTGCTCAATTTCGCCTGGTGGCTGAACGCCAAGGACAACGACGGCCACGGCGTGTTCGAGGGCGGCTTCCTCGGCCTCGACAACATCTCGGTGTACGACCGCTCGCAGCCGCTGCCGCCCGGCTATCGTTTGAAACAGGCCGACGCCACCGGCTGGATGGCGATGTTCGCGCTCAACATGACGATGATCGCGCTGGAACTGACCACCGAGGAATCCGACTACGAAGACATCGCCCTGCAGTGCTACAACCAGTTCCTGACCATGGCCAATGTGATGGCGGGCAATGTCGACCACAGTCCCTCGCTGTGGGACGGCGCGGACGGTTTCTTCAAGGATCTGATCGTCACGCCCGACGGCGAGCGCCACCGCATCGACGTGTTCTCCATGGTCGGCATCATCCCGCTGTTCGCCTGTGAAGTGGTGGAGCCGCGCCTGCTGCAAAACGCACCGCGCTTTGAAAAAATGCTGATGGCGCACGCGGGCGGCATGTTCGACGGGCACACCATCTGCGCCTGCCCGGCGCATACCAACGAGCGCGGCGAGCATCTGTTGTCGCTGGCCAATCACGAGATGCTGCCACCGATTCTCAAGCGATTATTAAATGAAGCGGAATTCCTCTCGCCCAACGGCATCCGCAGCGTCAGCCGCCTGCATGCCACGCAGCGCGACTTGGGCTGGTTGCCCGCAGTAGGCAAGGCCTTAATTGACTATCTGCCGGGCGAATCGAATACCGGCCTGTTCGGCGGCAATTCCAACTGGCGCGGACCGGTGTGGATGCCGGTCAATTATTTGCTGATCGAAACCCTGTGCAAATTCCAGCGCTACCTCGGCGACAATTTCAAGGTGACCGTGCCGTGCAAGGACAATTGTGAGATGACCCTGCAGCAGGTCGCCGACCTGCTCGCCGACCGCCTGGCCAATCTGTACCGGCGCGATGCGTCGGGGCGCATTCCCGCCTTCGCCCCGGACAGCCCGCACCAGCACGATCCGCACTGGCAAGACCTGCTGCTGTTCAACGAGTATTACCACGGCGACAGCGGACAAGGGTTGGGTGCCGCGCACCAGACCGGCTGGACCGGGCTGATCGCCAACCTGCTGCTGAATCGGAATAAGGAACGGGACATGGGCGGTCATCTTGCGGGGTGAAGTGGAAATGATGGCGTGGCCGCCGAGTAAACGGGTCAGGGCGGGGGGAAAGTTGTAAAATGCGCGCGCACAGACCTCTCGCTGGCCCGGCCCCTGCAACAGGCGCCCCCGCTTACTCGGGTTGGACAATACTCACGATAAGGACACAAGCATGAAAACTCCCGAACCCTGCACCCTGGTCTTCTTCGGTGCGGGCGGCAACTTGAGCCGCAAAAAATTGATTCCCTCGCTGTTTCATCTGGAGATGCTGCAGCGCCTGCCGCAGCATCTGGTGATCCTCGGGTGTGACATCACCGCCTACGAGCGCGAAGCCTGGCTGAAAGTGGTGAGTGACATCCTGCGCGAGCGGCATGGCAAGGATATCGACGAGGCCGCGCTGCAACGTTTTTGCGCGCGCCTGCATTATTTTGCCGTGCCGCCAAATGACGCCGCCGCCTATGCGCGGCTGCAAACCCTGCTCGACGACGACCCGAAATTTCCGCCCAACGTGGTGTATTACATGGCGGTGCGACCGGCCGATTATCCCGGCATCGTGGAGAAGCTGGGGAACATCGGATTGCTGAAACAGCAGAACGGCTGGCGCCGCGTGGTGATCGAAAAACCGTTTGGCTACGATTTGCTTTCCGCGCAGACGCTGCAGGCCAGTCTCTATCGCCATCTGGATGAGCCGCAGATCTATCGCATCGATCACTATCTCGGCAAAGGCACGGTGCAAAACATCATGGTGTTCCGCTTCGCCAACCTGCTGCTGGAGCCGCTGTGGAAGAACCACTACATCGACCACGTGCAGATCACCCATTCCGAGACGCTGGGCGTGGAAAACCGCGCCGATTACTACGAAGGCGCGGGTGCGCTGCGCGACATGGTGCAGAGCCATCTGCTGCAATTGCTGGCGCTGGTGGCGATGGAGCCGCCGTTAAGCATGTCGGCCGAGCATTTGCGCGACGAAAAAGTGAAGGTGCTGAAAGCCATCCGTCCCATCACCCAGAACGCGGTGCACGCGCACGCCTTTCGCGGCCAGTATGCCAGCGGCGTGATCGACGGCCAGACCGTGCCCGGCTATCTGGAAGAGAAAAATGTCGTGCCGGGCAGCACCACCGAAACCTACGCCGCCATGAAACTGTTCGTCGATAACTGGCGCTGGGCGGGCGTGCCGTTCTATCTGCGCACCGGCAAACGCATGGCCGAAAGCAGCTCCGCCATCTGCATCCGCTTCAAGGCTCCGCCGCAGGACTTGTTGCGCCACACGCGCAAAGGGGCGCCGCAGCCCAACTGGATCATGCTCGGCATCCAGCCGGATGATTGCCTCAAGATGGAATTGCAGGTGAAAGTGCCGGGGCTGGATGTGCAGACCCGCACCATCAGCCTGGACGCGACCTATCGCAAGGACGGCGAGGAAGACTACGACGCCTATGAAGGGCTGGTCCTTGATGTGATCCTCGGCGACCATTCTCTATTCCTGCGCATCGATGAGGTAGAAGCCGCCTGGCGCGTGGTCGATCCGGTGCTCAAGGTATGGGCGATGGAGCGCGACTTCATCAACACTTATCCCGCCGGCAGTTGGGGGCCGCGCGGAACCTATCGCCTGTTCGACCGCGAAGACCAGTTTTGGCGCCATTCCCTGAGTCCGGACGGCGGCAAGCTGGAAGCGTATTGAGATGCCGGTTTTTCTGACGGGCGACATCGGCGGCACCAAGACGCGGCTGGCATTGGCGGAGGTGAATGGCACGCGGGTCAGCATCTGCCGCGAGCAGAGTTTTGCCAGCCAGCAGTACGCCGCGCTGGAAGATCTGCTGCAGGAATTCCTGCACGATCAAACCGCTATCACCGCCGCCGCATTCGGCATCGCCGGGCCGGTGCAGGGTGAGGTGGCGCAGACCACCAATCTGCCCTGGCGCATCGACGCCGCCGTTTTGCGTCGGCGCTTCGGTTTCGCCCGCTGCCATCTGCTCAACGATCTCGAAGCGACGGCCTGGGGCCTGCCCGCATTGGGCGTGGACGATCTGCTGACCCTGCAAGCGGGCGCGCCGGATGTCGTTGGCAACCAGGCGGTCATCGCGGCGGGCACGGGCCTGGGCGAAGCGGGACTGTACTGGGACGGTACGGCGCATCGCCCGTTCGCCACCGAAGGCGGCCACGCCACCTTCAGTCCGCGCGACGCGCGCGAACTCGCGCTGTTGCACTACATGCAACAGCAACATGAGCACGTGAGCTGGGAGCGCGTGCTGTCCGGCATGGGCTTGCGCGATTTATACGACTTCATGCTCATTCATCGCGGCGCAGCCACGCCGCAATGGCTGGAGGACGAGATCGCGACTGGCGACAAGGCGGCGGCGGTGTCCGCCGCTGCGCTGGCGGGCAAGGACGAAGTGTGCGTCGAGACCCTGCACCTGTTCGCCGATCTGTACGGCGCGGAGGCGGGCAATCTCGCGCTCAAGCTCATGAGCCGCGGCGGGCTGTTCATCGGCGGCGGCATCGCGCCGAAGATTTTGCCGCTGCTGCAGGAAGGTACTTTCCTGCGCGCATTCCTCGACAAGGGACGGATGCAGCCGCTGCTCGCAGCGATGCCGGTCAAGGTCATCCTCAACGATCGCGCCGCACTGTACGGCCCCGCGCTGTTTGCCGCACGGAAGGAAGCCTGATGATCCTGCCCCATGCCGCGCAACTCACCGTGCACCGCGATCCGGCGGAACTTGCCGCAGCGGTCGCCCGCCGCATCGCCGCGCTGATCGCGCAAGCCGTCGCCGCGCGCGGCGTGTGCCGCATCGCGCTGGCGGGCGGCAGCACCCCGCACCGGTGTTATGAACAATTGAGCAGCCTGCCGGTCGATTGGTCGCGCGTGCAGATTTATTTTGGCGACGAGCGCTGCCTGCCCGTCGGCGCTGCCGAGCGCAATGACGAGATGGCGCGCCAGTCGCTGTTGCAGCGGGTCGAGATTCCCGCCGCCAACGTGCATGCGGTCGCCGCCGAGTTGGGCGCGGTGCGCGCGGCGGCGGACTATGCGGCGCGACTCAAGGATGCTTTGCCGCTGGACATCGTATTGCTGGGTATGGGCGAAGACGGCCACACCGCCAGCCTGTTTCCCGACAACCCGGCGCTGCAATCGGAGGATGCCGCCGTGGCTGTGTTCGACGCACCCAAGCCGCCGCCCGAGCGCGTCAGCTTGAGTCTGGCGACGCTCAATGCGGCACGCCACAAATTATTTCTGGTCGCGGGTGCGGGCAAGCGCGAGGCGCTGGCGCGCATCGCGCAGGGCGAAGCGCTGCCCGCCGCACAAATCACCGCTGCCGAATGGCATCTGGACCAGGACGCGATACCAGCCAAACCAATTTAACCAACGGGCATGGCTCTTCCACCCTCGACAATGAAGCGCGTCATGCCCGTTCCCTCACCCCCGTTCCCCCTCTCCCATCGGGCGAGGGGTACGGTATGCCCTCGCTACGCGAGATTTATGTTAAGGAGAAGAAGATGCAAATCGGAATGATCGGATTGGGACGAATGGGCGCAAACATGGTGCGCCGCCTGCAACAATCGGGACACCAGTGCGTGGTGTATGACCGCAGCGCGGAGGCAGTGCAGGCCTTGGCGAAAGAAGGCATGACCGGCGCGCACAGCACGGCGGATTTCGTCAGCAAACTGCAAACCCCGCGCGTGGTCTGGCTGATGCTGCCGGCAGCCGTGGTCGATGCCAGCATCGCCGAACTGACCCCGCTGTTGTCTGCGGGCGATATCATCATCGACGGCGGAAATTCCTATTACAAGGACGACATCGCGCGCGCCAAACGCCTGGCGGGCAAATCGATTCATTATGCGGATGTCGGCGTGAGCGGCGGCACCTGGGGGCTGGAGCGCGGCTATTGCCTGATGATCGGCGCGCAGCAGCAAACGTATGCGCACCTGCAACCGATCTTCGCTTCGCTCGCCCCGGGCGTGGCAACCGCCCCGCGCACCGAAGGCGCCGGCGGCACACCGAGCACCGCCGAGGAAGGCTATTTGCATTGCGGGCCGGAAGGCGCGGGCCACTTCGTCAAGATGGTCCATAACGGCATCGAGTACGGCATGATGGCCGCCTACGCCGAGGGCTTCAACTTGCTGCGCCACGCCAACGTGGGCGGCGCAGCGCGCGAAGTGAATGCGGAAACCACGCCGCTGCGCGAACCGGAAACCTTCCGTTATGACATCGATGTGGCCAGCGTGGCAGAACTGTGGCGGCGCGGCAGCGTGGTGAGTTCCTGGCTGCTCGACCTGACCGCACACGCCTTGCAGGCTGATCCGCATTTGCAAAAATTCGGTGGCAAAGTATCCGACTCCGGCGAAGGCCGCTGGACCAGCATCGCCGCCATCGAATCCGGCACGCCCGCGCCGGTGCTGACCGCCGCCCTGTTCGACCGTTTCAATTCGCGTGGCGAAGCGGATTACGGCAACAAGCTGTTGTCGGCGTTGCGCTTCGAGTTCGGCGGGCATCAGGAAAAGCATTAACGCGGTTTCCCGCGTCCAGCAGGAGCGGCTTCAGCCGCGAAAGGTTTTTCGCCGTTTCGCAGGATGGGATGAACAGGAAACAACGAAAAACAATCTCACGCGGAGGCGCGGAGGACGCGGAGGGTGAATCGGATGGATTTCTCCG
>Ga0210016_1001619_pt1 | contig 20947 bp, 17 predicted proteins | sample CryGeyCG2014_300_FD_185454 | JGI IMG/M metagenome (GOLD analysis project Ga0210016, IMG submission 185454) | Groundwater microbial communities from aquifer - Crystal Geyser CG02_land_8/20/14_3.00 (SPAdes) (version 2) | ecosystem: Environmental > Aquatic > Deep subsurface > Groundwater | place... | reverse complement strand
TTCAATTTCTGTCATTTTTTGCGGAGTAACAATCACAATTAAACCATCAATGTTTTTTTCGACGATTAAAATTTTTAGAACTTCCTCATATCTTGAACTTAAAGCATCGCCTAAAATATCAACCGGATTATTAACCGAAGCAAAGCTTGGTAAAATTTTTCTTAATTTATTTTTGGTTTCTTTTTTAATTTCGGCTAATTCAAGAGTAGGAGAGAGCTCAATTAAATCAGACATAATAATAGAAGGACCGCCACCATTGGTGACTACAGCTAAACGAGCTAGAGATTTAAAAATACCAGCATTAAAAATTTTAGTAAAATTAAAAAGCTCTCTTAAAGAATCGACATTTATAACTTTACTTTGTAAACAAGCAGCCTCAAAGACCCTGTTCTCCGGCGCTAATGAGCCAGTGTGAGAGGCAATGGCTTTTTGGCCCTTGGCGGTTTTGCCGGCCTTAAGAATAACGATTGGCTTGTTCTTTGTAATTTGACGAGCCAGTTTAATAAATCTTGGGCCATCAGTGATTGCCTCTAAATACATTAAGATTGCTTTTGTTTTTTTGTCTTGAGCCAAATATGCCAAAAAATCATTTTCCGTTAAAACAGTTTCATTGCCTAAACTAATAAATTTTGAAAACCCAATATGTTCTTTCTTTGCCCAATCAAGCATTGAAGAACAGATCGCGCCTGATTGAGAAATAAAAGCGATTTCTCCTTTGAGAATCATTTCAGAGGCAAAAGAAGCATTAAGATTAGTGGAAGAATCCAGCAGGCCTAAACAATTTGGTCCTAAAATTTTAATTTTATACTTTTTAGCAATTTCCTTTATTTTTTCTTCTCGTTTCGCTCCTTCTTTCCCAATTTCTTTAAAGCCAGCTGAAATAATAATCACAAAAGGAATGCTCTTTTTGCCACACTCTTCAACCATCATTGGTACTATTTCTGCTTTAACAGCAATAATGGCTAAATCAATATCACCTTTCACTTCTGAAACCGAGGGAAAGCAGGTTAGCCCTAAAATCTTTTTATAATTCGGATTGACTGGATAAATTTTTCGGGGACTGTCCCCTTCGGGAGCTGTCCCTTTTATAAGAACCCGCTCACTTTGTTCGCGGAACCTTGATTCCTCACTTCGTTCGGAAATTAAATTTCTAACCAAACAATTGCCCAATTTTTCCTTTTTGGGAGAAGCGCCGATCACTGCCACTGATCTTGGATTAAAAAATCTTTCGAGATTTATCATAAAAATATTATATCAGCCCTGTTAAAAATTTCAAGTGAATTTTATTATACAAGACTGCTATCCCCTTTGATCAATTAAAAGACCGACAGAAATTAGATCTGTCGGTCTTTAATTTGGTAAAACACCTTTTTATCACAACGCCTCCTGGTTGTGATAAAGATTATTTCGGTAGTTTTGTCTGACCGTATCAACAATGATATAGTCAGAATGTTCATCTACCCAAGCTCCACAATTTAGATAAACACGTTTTTTACCTTTCAAATCTTCCCATTCTTTTTGGTAAAGTTTGTGAGTATGCCCTAGAACTACAATGTCACAGTCTTTTTGCACTAAAAGCTCTTTGGCTCCTTTTTCATATTCTGATAAATTGCCGGAGTATCGAGAGCTGGCTGGTGTTGTTTTTGGCAAACGTTCTTTTACCCATCTACTAATAATATTTTGGGATTTTTTACCAAAAAGATGTTCAAGAATGGCGAAAACTTTAACAGCCGCTTCACATAGCCAAGGCCATTTTTTGTAATACCGATCAAATCTGTCACCATGCTCAAGCCATATTTTAATTCCATCTGCCTCAATTAATTTATTTGAAGCAATTTTATCTAATTTTTTTCTGGCTTGATCATGATTACCGATGAGTTCCACACAGTTATTTTGGAGAAAACTAGCAATTTCAGGATAAGTTTTTTTGGCCCTTTCAAGTCTTTCTTTCTTATCACCGATCCCTTGCCATAGTTCATAAATATCTCCTACAACAAATATACGATCGATGTTAGATTTTTTTACAGCATTGACAAAATTGGAAAAAAGAATTTTTTTCTTAAGGCCAAAATTATCTATCGCTGTTCCGTCACTCAGATGCAAATCCGAAAAAAACAGGAATCTCGCCATTTTAACCACCTCCTTTCTAATCTGAATTTCAATTGATGTGTGTTAAGGTACAAATTATCTCCTTTTTGTCCCTTTATAATAGCAAATTTCAACAATTTGTCAATTTCACTATAGAATTACTAAAGAGTACTATAGAGGTCAGGCCTCTATAGTAATACTGAGTCAATAAAAAAATCGGAAGCCGAGCTTCCGAAAAAATAGAGTTAACACCTACCCCATTTCTAATTCCTTTCCAAAAAATTATTTGTTTGCTTGAGATATTTCGGCAAATCGTGAAAACAATTTTTTATAGCTTGATGAACTAATCGCTCATCAATGCCGTTATATTCATGAGCTAATCGATTTCTTAAACCAGCCGACTTAGCTAATTTTTTAGCCAACTTTAGTGAGATAATTTTTAGCCTCCCTAAAAAAATGAAAGATTCAAAATAGTCTTTGGGCGGCAATTTTTGAATTCCGACAATAAGATGATAATTTATATCGATTAGTCGGCCGATGATTCTTTCTAAATAGCGCTCTGCTAAAACTTCATTTCGATAATCTTTTTTGTAGTCTCGAAAACTTAGAAAAGAAAGCGGTTTTAATCTTTTTAAATCTTCTCCAATCAGTTTTATCTTTCTTAAAATTAAAGTTTTATCAATCATAAACTTTTAATAAAATTTTTAACTGCTTTTTTTTCTAAAACAAAAAAGGGGCGATAGTCTTGGTAGCGAAAAAAACTATTTAATTTAAATTTCAAAAAATTTCTTTTTGAACCATAGAGAAGAAAACAATGGTCGCTAATCTCTTTTAAAAGCAAAGGGTCGGCTTCGTTAATAAAAGTTAAATCTATTTGCTGGCCTGGAAAAATTTTTAAAAAAGCAGAATGAAGATCGAGAAAAGAAACGCCTCTTCTCGAAAGGATGGCTATGTCTAAATCGCTTTCTTCGTGCAATTTTTGAGAAACAAAAGAGCCAAAAAGTAAAATAAGCTCTAGTTTAAACTTTTTAGCAACCCTTCTCAACTCTTTTTTTTGATTTTGACTAAGAATAAACATGAGTTTCGAAATGATTATTACATATTTACTTATTTTGTCAATCAGTTCCGCTATTCTCCTTAAAAAAATACTATCGAGATTGGTTGATAGTTTTTAGTGTAATCAGTGTTTAAACAAAATTTTACCCCGTAGTGAACCGTAGGTTCTACTACTGGGGCGTGATAAATTTCAAAAATTATTAAATAAGGCAGGCAGGATTTGGTTTTTTCGCGGTTGTTTTAGGGAGACTATCCCCATTTTTTATCAAAAATATACTAAATTTCAAAAATGGATCATTAAACCTTGGCTTAATCAATATTTTTAAGAGCCTGTAAATGGGGCCTGACCCCCAAAAAAAATAATTGTCAAAAAATTTTTCCTTTTTTTTGTTCTTAATTTTTTATGCATCTTACGCTACCCCCAAAAATACGTACAGTCGTTCCTACAATACACCACTGCCTGCTAAGAAAATCTATTCCGTAATCCATGTGGCAAGCTCTGGTTCCCTCCGTCCCCACGCACCAATAATTACCCCGGTTTTCTGAGACAATTTCCGAGCCCCCATTATTTCGCCATCCAGCGGCTGGAATTTTTAACACACTATTATATGCGCCATTCCAGTCGCAGGTTCCCCAACTAGACATCTTCATTGCGCCATTCCTCTCCTGTAGGTACTCGCCATCCAATTGGACAAGGGTTGTTTATGCTAGTATCTCCATGCCACAATATATCGTTTTGAGGTTCGCGCCAATCATAAGGAAGCTCATTTTTTATAATAAAATTACTATGTCCGGGATTATCGGTAAGTGAAAGTGTTGTTGTGGTATTGCTGTTTCGTTTCTGGTGACCATCATCAAGCCGTCCCCATTGGAAGAGGTCGCCATAAGCGTTACTGTCATTATAAGCTGTGGCCACTCGCGAAGCGCCCAAATTCCTGTCCAACCAACATTCATTATTATGTGAGACTGTTGTTCCATAAGTGACTAAAGCGTCCCCGTAAGTGAAAGTAACCGTGTCTCCGCAAGCCCAGCTGTGGCCTGGCATGGCATTATTAAGATCTGTATCGTCTATGTCAACCACCGTCCCACTACCCGTTGGCCCGGCAAAAACTTCATAATAAGAAGGAGCCGTGCCACCGTCATTGTCATTTAAAGCTTTCTCTTTGTCTTTTTCTAGAAAAGTTGCAAGTTTGTAATTCGCGCCAGTGGAGTCTAATTTATAGTAATAGTCATATTTATTTGGTAAAGGGTCTTTGGGAATGGTTTTCATATATTCAGCAGTAAAGAAAGCCGGCGAAGAAGTAGTGTCATTCTTTAAAGGGTTAGTAGCGGATTGAAAAATACCACCGGCTTCCCAAACAGGATAGTGGTTGTTGTCGCTATAATAGAGCTCCATGGCTGTAGCCATTTGTGTAAGGTCAGCCGCTCGCCTGGCATCCCTGGCTTTGGCTCTGGCATTGCTCAGGGAAGGTATGGCAATAGCAGCCAAAATACCAATAATGGCAATGACTACTAGTAATTCGATTAAAGTGAAAGACTTTTGAAAAATTTTATTTTTAATTTGTTTGGGCATAGTTTTATTAGAAATTATTGGAAATTGATAGAAATTAATAGAAATTCATCGTTCTAAAGAATTTTTTGCTTGATAGTTTGCGGTAATAAAATTTTGTAACTTTAGCGATGCTTTGTTGGCGACTTCTTTATATATTTGATAATCCTTTTCTTTAATTTTACCGCGTTCTTTCAAAAGCTCCAGCCAATGATCAACTGCTTCTGCAAACGAGCCGCGGGCATTATAAAAAAATTTAATTTTATCTAAATAATGATAACGACTGTAGCCCTCAGCAACATTGGCTCCGAACGAATCCGTAGCAGTAATAAACTGATCACCCATAATCTTTTTTGTTTGCCAATCTAAATCTTTATAAATTCTCCAACCAATTTTTGATAACTCTTTGGCTAACTGATAAACTTCTAGGTCTTTCAATGGTATATACTTTTTCTTTATTTCCATAAATTTCAATCAATTTCAACTAGTTTCAATCAATTTCAATTAATTTCTCTTTTTATTATTATACCACAAATTCAAAATACCACAAATTCAAAAAAGGTTATCTCCAACCGGCATTATTGAGGTCGGACCTCAATAGTTTCCCCAGCTTTAGAAAAAATTAAAGCTAACAAACCAGTCACTAAAACTATTTTTAAGAAAATATCAAAATCAAGCCAAAGAAGAACAAAACCGGGCTGAAAATCCTCAAAAACTAAAAGCAAAAATAAAGTGACCAAACTAAAAAGAAATGCTTCGCGAAAAATGTAATAAATAAATTTTACCATATAAAATACTCAAAAATACTTAAAAGCGAGGAAAAAATTTTTAGGGTCTCCACAGCCGAGCGGGCTGGTGTCTCGCCGAAGGCGAGACGAGCGAGGCGAGGACCAAATGAGCGAGGCGCTGGCCGAGCGAATGGCCCTAAAAATTATTTTCCGAGCGTGAATTTATTCTGTTAAATTTAGATATTTCTTTTTAAGGTCAGCAAATTTTTTTTGATTTAAATTTATTTCTTCTACTTCAACTGTTTCCTTAAAAATATTCCTAAGTTCCTTTTTAAGATATAAGAGATTATATTTTTTTAAAGTGTTTAAAAATTTTTCTTTATTTATACTGTCATTATAAAGTAAACTTATAATATCAATTTTATCTTTCTGCCCTTTTAAACTATCTTTTCGTTTGGAAAAGACAAAAATTTTTAAAATAAGTAATATTTCTCTTTCTGGGACCCTGAATCCTTCCAAAATAATTGTTTTCTTTAGGATATCTTCTGCTGGTATCCCAAGAGAAGAATAATAAGGCAAATAAATATCAATATCAAATTCAGCAGTTTTAATCTCATATTTTCTCAATTGCTCGTTTTTGGCTACTTCGAATTTTTGTTTAAGTTGACTCAAAACTTCTGGTCTAACAATAATATCAATGTCTCTTGATTTCAGAGATTTTGTATAAAAATAAACTGCCCATCCGCCAACCAAAACAAAATCAAATTCTCTCTTAAGATTTTGCAAAGTTCTAAAACTGAGGTCTTCCAATTGTGAATGCCAAAATTGATTTTTCATAACAATTTTTCTTCTAATTTCTTTAGAAAATCTTTAGCGTACCACTCAGGAGCGTTCCAGATATCAACAAAAATCTGTTCTGGTAACAATGCTTTCCCATAAATATTTTGCCATTTATCTTTTTCTAAAACAAAAAAATTAGGATAAATATTCTTTGATTTCGATTTTTTATCTAATTTTAATCTTTGTAAAATGCTGTTTAGGTCTTTTGGAAAGCAATAAATATATAAATGGTCATAATCAGCTGGAATATTTTTATACAAAAATTTAAAAGCACTGTATAGACCAAAATCTACTTCAGGCGGCATTTTTCCTTCTAAATAGTTTACTTCATTAACTCGGGCTTGATAAATTAAATCTTTTTTAATTGAGTGATTAGAAGCCCAAAGATAAAGCAATTTTCTATAATCCCTCAGAATAAAAAAACGACCACTTACTTTAACAATGCTAGCCCGACGAGGGACTTTAAGAGCATTAAAAATCGTACTCAAAGAAAACCCAAATTTTCTGGCTAATTCTTTTTGAGTGAATTGAACCTTTTTGTTTTTTCTGGCTTGAAAAAGGATTTCTCGCCAAATCATTTCTTTTTTAGTCATAAATTTTAGAGCTCATTTCTATTATATTAGAAACTTTTAAATTGTCAAGTAAATCGCCTCAAATCATCGCGTGATTCATTCATCTTTTCTTATTTTTCTAATTAAATAATCTCTGGTTGATGACCAAAAATTTGACCAGGTCGCAGGTGCGGTAGTTAATTCTACTTCTATTTTTTCAACGCTTATTTCATAACGATTATCTTCCAATCCAGGGGCAGAAATCATAAATTCCAAAGCGCCTTGGTTAATAAAATCAGGACCGACCAAAAATTGAATTGGCGGTTCTGCGTAGTTAGTAATAATATAATCTACCTGTTCAAGAGACGTATCTTTATTCCACTTGATCACCTTCGTTTTATCTTTAATCGCCCGAGGCGTAATTTCGTAAAAAAAAGTGGTTGTTTTTTGATCCATTGGTAAATTATTAAGAAACTGATAAATAGAATCAAATCTTTTTTTCTTTTGCCATAAAATTATGCCCCCTTCTTTAATTTTATGCCATTCTAAATTATCAAAAATTTTATTTTCTATTAATTTTAATTGAAAATTCCAATCAGTTGCTTCATGCCTCTTCCTTAAAATTCCTAATTGAACCAACGGCTGATTTTCATTACGATAAACAATCTTCACTTTAACTAGATTAAAAATTTTTGGGATGTTCACTTTAAAATAAACTGGTTCATTATAAAATGTTTGAAAGCATTCCCCGTTTTTTTTCTCTACTGGGTAAACTCTTTCTGGTGGGTAGAGATCTGAGATAAATTTAGATTTTTCACAAAAATTTTTATTTAAAAACATTTTTCCTTCAGGAACAAGGTTTTTTAAAAATAATAAACCGAAAAAAAGAATTACTAAAACTGCTAATAAAACGCGGTAGAATAACAAAAATTCTTTATTTATTTGGCTCATAAATCCAAATTAAAACTTTGCCAATGTTTATTGGTTCTCCTAAAATTTCCTTGATACCGTTTTTTATTCGTTCTCTATCTTTAAAAAGAATAAATCTCTCTTCGGTGACAAAAAAACATTTTGAACTGCCAGTAATTTTTATTGCCCTGTCTAAATAAGAAACAGAAGGAGTTTTATTCATATTTTCAAAAAGAAAAACTCTCTCTGGCTGTTTATATTCATAATAAACAGGAAAACCGCCAGCCACAACTTCATGAGCTGAAACTGCCTCCAGGGCTAGAAGGGGCCAAGTGTTAGCCAAAACACAGGGTGCCCCTTTTTCCCCAGTAGTAGAACCAAGTTCACTACGGGGCTCCGCTTTTTTTAGAATATCCCATAAATATTGAGCTGAAGACAACTCGTCTTTTGTCACCGTCTGAAATTTAGGACCAGAAGCATAAACCGTGGTTGAAATTAAAGAAAGAAGAATAGCGAGAGCAAAAATTATTGCTTTTTTAGAAAAAAGCTTTGACATTTTTTTAATCACCAAAAAATAAATTCCCCAACTAACAAAAAAAGCAAAAAGAAAAGAAAAAAATAAAACTAAACGCTTAGCAAAAAGATAATTACCTTCCATAAAATAAGAGGAAACGAATTGATTAACGAGTAAAACAAAAAAACATAAAAATAAAGTCAAGCCAATTAAGGGTGTTTTCATTTTTTTAATACTGAGGATACCAAAAGCAGCTAAAATCAAAACTGCAGGGGTTAAGAAGAGATTCCATGGCAAAATTTTTAAGACAATACTTCTAGACAATTCTGATTGAGTGGTCGCATAAAGCCAGTTGTCTTGTTCCATTTCATTTGGTCGAGGGAAAATGGCGGTTGAAGTTAGAAATTTTTTACTAAAATCTTTTAACGAGATAATCACCTCCTGAGGATTTTTTGAATAATCAAACCAAGAATAATCTTGAGCAGTGTCTAAAAAAACAAAAAAGAAAGAGAGACTTAAAATAACAAATAAAAGACCAATTAAAAATAAAGTTCTACTCAATCCTTTTGTTTCGCTTGTTTTTTTAACAAAAAAAGAAAGAGAAAAAAGAGCAAAAAAGATTGTTAAATAAAGAATATAATTTAAATAAAGAAGAGGGACGAGGAAAAGAAAAGAGGCAAAAAGCCAACCCAAAGATTTTTCTCCTTTCAGATATTTAAAAAGAAAAATTAAAGAAAAAATAAAAGGGAGAAAGGCAAAAGAAAGAGGAACCGTAATACTACCGTAAATAAGAAAGGGCGAAAAAAGCAAAGGAGAAAAAGCAAATAAATAAAGAAATTCTTTCTTTTGTGAAATAAAAGTCCCGAGTTTTAGCATCAAAAAAGGCAAAAAGATGGAAAAAAGCAAAATTCCTAAAACAAGATCTAAATAAAAAAGATTAACACCTAAAAGCTGTGAAAAGGCGATGTTCGTGCCCCAAAAATTAGAATAAGATGTTTTATTGCCAACTAAAAAAACCTCGGGAATCTTTAAAAAGCCGATCTGTTTATAAGAGATATTTTCTCCAAACAAAGCCGGAGAATAAATTTTTCCTTCAGCTATCCATTTTTCGGCGCCAAGATGCCTCCATTTATCACCGCCGAAGCCAATCTCGTAAGGGATGATTAAAAATAAATGAGCAATGATAGAAACAAAAATTAAAATAATTAAAAATTTTTTAAAACTTAATTTTTTAAAAATTATTAAAACAAAAAGAAAAATCAAAAGAAGCCAGGCCACAAGGTAAAGAGGATGGATATTTATCCAAGGAGTTTTAATAAATTCGCCAGTTCTAGCTCTAAAAAGCAAAAAGAGGCAGAAAAAGCCAGTCAAAAAAAATATTAAATAAAATAATTTAGACGTTTTTTCTTCTTGGCCATCTCCGCCTCCTTGGCCGGACAAACGAGTGGAAAAAAGATTTCTTTCTTTTTCATCTTTTTTAAAATAAGGCAGATTGTTTAAAAAAGAAATAATGATCGGTAGGAAAAAAAGAACGACAAATAAATATATTTTAGGAAGGCGATAAAAAACAATCGGGATAGCCATTAAAAAACCAATCAAAAAAATAAGCATTAATAAACCGAAGGCGATCTTAAATTCTTTTTCTAAATTTAGAATTTTAGCTAAAATTTTTCCGAGGGAAACAGCATTGATAAAAAAATAAATAATTAAAAACAAAAAATTAACGATGATCAGATGCCAAAAAGAAAAATTAAGATACCAAAAAATGACAATTAAACAACTTAAGATAGTGAAAATAAAATATTGATTTTGCTCTGTTTTTTTAATCAAGATTTTCATCATATATTTTTTCTAATTTTTGGACAATTTCTTTCCAATTATATTTTTCTCTTACTAGTTTCAAGGCATTTTCCCCCATTTTTTTAATAAGTTGACGATCTTTTAAGATTAAGCCAATTTTTTTAGCTAAATCATCAGCATCGCCGGGTTTAACTTTAAAACCGTTCTCCCCTTCTTTAACTAAAGTTCTGGGACCAGGCAGATTAGAAACAATAATTGGTTTGCCGCAAGCCATTGCTTCAAGTAAAACCAGCCCAAACGCTTCAGAGCGAGAAATAGAAGAAAGAACAAAAATATCAGTTAGATTATAAAATTTTATTAATTGATCATTACTTATATTGCCAACAAAAATAACCTTATCTTTTATTTTCAAATCAACCGCCATTTTTTGATATTTTTCTTTTAAATCGCCTTCCCCACCAATAATCAATTTAATATTTTTTTCTACTTTCGGCCCTTCGTCGGGGCTCCTTAGGCCTTCGGCTCTGAGGACTTCGACGGTGAGCTCAGTCGAACCGCTCAGGCTCGAAGAGATCTTCGACATCGCCGAAAGTAAAACACCTAAACCTTTAAAATAATGAGCTTTATCAAGCCCGGCAACAAACAACACAATTTTATTTTCTTGTTTTAATCCTAACTTATTTTTTAATTCTTGATCTGGCTCCTGCGGGAAAAATTTTTCTAAATCAACCCCTAATGGCAATTCAATAAATTTTTCTCTATATTTTGGTAAAAATTTTTTTAGAGCAGAAGTTAAAGCGTAGTCTAAAGAAGAAACCACAATTTTTTTTGCTTGTTTGACCATTAAAGGCAAAAAAATTGATTGATAAAATTTAAAAAACAAATCTCGCCAACCTTGACCATTTAAATCCATGTGGTATTGAACAACCAATGAAGGTAATTTTTTGCTTTGCCAAAGAATACTTTCTGCTCCACCAATAAATGGCCAGTGCAGATAAATAAGATCAAAATCTTTTAATAAACCGCCTATTTGAGGAATCACCGCCGCATTACCAAACTTAAAAAATGGTTTTAAATAGATAACTTTAACCGAAGGAATGGCCCTTCGTCGGGACTCCTCAGGATCTTCGACTTGCAGTCTTTGATTTTTATAAAAAGGCGTAAAAACGGTGATTTCGTGCCCCAAGGCCGCCAGTCCTTTAACCTGGTGATAACAAACATTTCCCATTCCTCCTCTATATGGTGGATAAGTTGAAACAATGTGAGCGATTTTCATTTCTCTAATTTTACCGAAAAAATAACTTTTGTAAACTGTAAAAAATTAAAAACCAGAGAGAAAATTCTCTCTGGTTTTGTTATTCTTCTATAGGGTTACCAAAACATTATTTTTTTTATCACTCGCCAACTTAAACTTAGAATGGGATTAATAAGATAAAACAAGGGAGAAATAAAAGCGCGAAAATGAAATTCGCCATCAAGATAAACAGCTAATTCTTTATCTTTAATTTTTCTTGTTTTTTGAATTTTTTTTCTTTTGGCTAAAAATTTCGGCGCCAATGAAAGAACTTCAAAATATCCTTTTATCTTCAAAAACAAAGCGCCGATTAAAGCGCTGTAGAACAAAGAACCAATTTCCATGATGAGCCAGCAAGGAAAAATAAGCAAAAGAGAAGGAAATTTATAAAATTTCAAAAGGGTTAATTGCCTGTTTCTTTCAGACCAAGCCCATTTAAAAGGCGTTATTTTCGCTTGATATTGATGATAAACAATTGCCTGCGGCGCTAATAAAATTTTTCTGCCTAAAAATCGCGCTCGCAAACACAAATCCATATCTTCATGATACATAAACAAGTCTTCGTCAAAAAGTCCGACTTCTTTTAAGACTTCGCTTTTGATAAACATGGCCGCGCCTGAAGCATAAGGAATTTCTTTATTTCCTTGAAATTCTTGAGCATTAAATTTTTCTTTATAATCTCCTGAATACCCAAAACCCAAAAAATGAATTCTGTCACCAGCGGTCTGAATCAACTTTTTTTCCGGCCAGCATAAAATCAAAGGCTGGCAAGCAAAAAAAATTTTTTCTTTTTCAGCGGCTTTTAATAATTCCATTAAACAGTTTTCCTCCATCCGCGTGTCCTGATTAAGTAAAAAAATATACTGCGCGCCATCTTCAAGAGCCATTTCCATCCCTTGATTGTTTGCTTTTGCAAAACCTAAATTTTCTTTATTCAAAATGAGTTTAATTTTTATTCCGCCAGAGAGAGAAAGATTTTTTAGATATTCCCCGGTGCCATCAGTTGAATGATTATCAACAACAATAATCTCTTCAGGTTTCCTTGTTTGTTTTTCGATGGTAGAAAAACAATCGGCCAAATATTGCCGACCGTTATAAGTAACAATTACAACAGCTAATTTGGACATGAATGTTTTAATTATTATTTAGTGATTTGCTTGATTGATAAAAGTCCATTTTGAGCGCCTACTTTTTGAATAACCGCGACGCTGTTTTTCAATCCCCAAGCAAGCGCTCTTTTAAAATCATTTGGCACTTCCCCATCTGATGACCCCTTGTTGCTGCGCCTCAGCACCTTCGGTCCATAAATTAAACTAGCCGCAAAAGCTGAACCAAAGGCATCACCAGCACCAGTGGTATTGGCAACCTTGACTTTTAAGGCTTTCTTAAAATAATATTTTTTGCCATCATACGCCGCCGCTCCCTTCGCTCCATCAGTAATCACCACAATTTTGGAGCCCAAAGAATGGACTGCTTGACAGAGATCTTCTATTTTTAATTTTTTCCTAATTATTTCGTAGGCTTCGTCTTTATTTAAAATCAAAATGTCAATCTTGGGTAAAAATTTCTTAAGATAATTGATTTTTTCAAGCTGAATTTGACCTGGATTAAAGGCAATCCTGCTGCCTGTCTTTAAAACCCTTTCTAATATTTTCTGCCAAACATGACTACTCAAAGAAGAAACGTAGAACCATTTTGTTTTAATCTTTTTTAAATTTGCCGCTTCCAGTCCTTCGTCTGCTCCTCTAAAAGAGAAAATAGTAAAACCATCTCCTTCCAAACTATTGATTAAAGAAAAACCAGTTGTTTTTTTGGCTGTTTTCTCGACAAATTTTGTTTCTATTCCTTTTTCTCTTAAATTTTTAATCAGCTCTTCGCCCATGCTATCTTTGCCAACACAAGAAATAATAGCGGTTTTGAGTCCTAAACTTGAAAAAGAAACAGCGGTATTGGCCGCTCCCCCTCCTGGCCCGAGATAAGCATCTTTAATATAAATTTTTGCATAAAGTTCAAAGGCTAAAAATTTCTGTCTTAGGAGATCTTTGGTGTTTTTTAAAACCAACCCCTTATTTTTTTCAATAAAGAAAATAATGTCCTGAATCAAACCGCCAATAGTAACAACATCATAAATCATAAATAAAATTAAAAAGTTCTTAGTTGTCCTTTAAAGTCTTTTTCTATTATTGTAATGATTTTCTTTTGAATCTCTTCTACTTCTTCTGAGATTAAAGTTTTTGTCATTGATTGATAAATAATATGAAAAGCTATATTTTTTCTCCCCTCAAATTTTTCACTTTCAAAAACATCAAAAATTTCTATTTTTACAATTAACGGATTGATTTCTTTAATTCTCTGATAAACATCTTGCCATTTAATATCTTTGCCAAATAAAAAAGCTAAGTCTCTAATTACTGCCGGGTAAGGAGAAATTGGTTTAAAAACTTTTTCTTTCTTTGGCAAACTAATTAATTTTTCTAAATCAAATTCAAAAACGCTGAGATTGTCTTCTGCTAATCCTAAAAAACCGATTATTTCTTTTTCATAAAAAACTATGGTCTTTTGTCGAACGATTGAATCGTTGTTCCCTAATTGATAATTTATTTTTTCTTTGGCAAGGCCAATTTTTTCTAAAAATGTCTCAATCACGCCTTTTACCGACCAATATTGCTCCCCTTTTTGATAAATCAACCCAGCTAAATGATCTTCTTGTTTAACCTCTTTATCGAAAGAGAAGACTTTGCCAATTTCAAAAATTCTAAAATTTTCAAAAAGAGAAAGATTTTTTTTGTAATTTTTAATCAGCCCGGGCAAAAGGGATTTTCTCAAATATCTTTGCTCTTGATTTAATGGATTAAGTATTTCTAGATATTTAGCTTTATCTTTCACCCATTCCTCCCCATAAAAAGAATAGCTATAAATTTCATCAAAACCAAGACCATTTAAAATATTTTTAATTTCTCTTTTCAGTAAAAATATTTCTGAGGCCCTTCCTGGTTTTATTAAACCTTTGATTGGATAGGGGGAAACTCTTTCTATGCCAGACAAACGAACAATTTCTTCGACTAAATCCTCTGATGCCTTAATGTCCGGTCTAAAATCTGGCACGGTGATCAATAAACCTGTTTTATTTTTAATAATTCTTTTCGCGACTACAAAATCTTGACTTAAAAACGTTTTTAAGCTTTCAACTACTACTTTTTTCTGACTACCCAAAGCATGAATAATTTTGCCTTTATTTAAGACAATTCCCACGTGTCCAATGCCTTGAGGAAATTTTTTTGAGAGATGAGGCTTCTTATTTTTTTTAAAAATTAAGTCGCCTGGTTTAAAATTATTTTTTTCTACCTCTTCTCCATAATCAGCTTGTTCAATAGAAATTCTTGGCAATTCAATGCCTATCTCTCGATAAAGCCAACGAACCAGACTTGAACAATCAAAAACATCTGGTGCCTCAATAAAAGTTGAGGCACCATATTTATATGGCTTGCCTTTCTGAGCAATGACTAATTTAACCAATTTTTTAATTGGATCAATTTTTTTAATGGCAAACCCAAGTTTTTTTAAAAAATTAATTATCTCTTTTTCTCCTAAATGCTCACCAATTATCTGATTGATTTTTTCTAGATTAATTAAAATTTTTTTTCGCTTGATTAAACGGGCCTGGGCCAATGGACTTAGAATATCTAAAATCTCGCTAGTAACTTTTCCTTTGGCTATTTTTTTGATTAATTCAAGGGCTCTATTCAAACCAATTTGCGCAAAAGAAACCGGTAGTCCTTTTTCAAACCTGATTGAAGCTTCAGTTGATAAATTCAATCTTTTGCTCGTTTTTCTAATATTGATTGGCTCAAAATTAGCCGACTCAATAACTACTGTTTTTGTTGATTCGGTTACGCCTGATTCTTCACCACCTATAATACCAGCTAAAGCAACTGGTTTTTTGTGATCAGCGATTACTAAATCATTTTCATCTAATTTGTATTCTCTCCCATCTAAGGCCTTTATCTTCTCCCCCTTTTTTGCTTTTCTCACGACAATACTTTTTCCTTCTAATTTGTTAGCATCAAAAGCGTGCAAAGGTTGTCCCGTCTCCAATAATATATAATTAGTAATATCAACTACATTGTTTATTGGTCTTAAACCTAAATTTTTTAATCTCTTTTGCATCCAGAAAGGAGAAGGACCCATCTTGACTCCCTCAATCTTAACCGCTAAATATCGCAGACACAAATCAGGATCTTCAACCGTCACGGTCAATTTCTGCTTTATTTGCTTGCGGAGCCCCGTAGTGAGCTCTGCTCTACTACTGGGGCTGGTTTGTCCCAAAACAGCTTTGATTTCGCGGGCAATTCCTTGATGAGAAAATAAATCTGGCCTTTGAGTTAAAGCCACATTTTCAATTTCAAAAATTGTATCATTTGAATCAGGTAATTTTTTTACTTCTGTTTCTGCTAAGTGAGAATCCAAAATCTCCGCCATTTTTTCTGACGAAATTTTTATCCCTAATGCTTTAAGCCATTGATATGATAATTTCATAAGTAAACTAACTAACAACAAACAACTTATCAGTTGTAAGTTATAAGTTATAAGTTAAATTAGTCAAACTGTCTAATAAATCTCAAATCACCTGAATGAAACCAGCGAATGTCGTCAATTTGATATTTCAACATCACTAACCTATCAATCCCTCCGCCAAAAGCAAAACCTTGCCACTCACCCTCTTGATAGCCAGCGTTTTTTAAAACATTGGGATGAATCATGCCTGCGCCAAATATTTCTAACCAACCGCTTCCTTTGCAAACTGGACAATTTTTATCGGCCCTTCGTCGGGGATCCTCAGGCCTTCGGCTCTGAGGCTCAGGCTCGAAGAGATCTTCGACATGACAATAAAGACATTTAAAAGCCACCTCGTAACTTGGTTCAGTAAAAGGAAAATAAGCAGGTCGCAAACGAATTTTCACCTCTTTGCCAAAAAACTCGCTTAAAGTGCTTCTCATTGTGTAAATAAGATTGGCAATAGAAATTTTTTTATCGACAACAAACCCCTCTATTTGATAAAAAGTATGTTCATGACTAGCGTCAGTTGCTTCGCGTCTAAAACATCTACCAAAGGTACAAATCCTCAAAGGCGGCGTCCTTTTTTCCATTACTCTTACCTGAACATTTGAAGTCTGAGTGCGCATCAGAAATTTATCTTTTAAATGAGGTGTTTTGACATAAAAAGTGTCCTGTATGTCTCTGCTTGGATGAAAAAAGGGAATGTTTAAAGATTCAAAATTGTAATAATCGGTCTCCAGCTCCGGCCCTTCAACCACTTCAAAACCCATCGATAAAAAAATATCAGCCAGTTTATTAATGGCCTGACTAATTGGATGAAGACATCCAAAAACTATTTTCTCTCCTGGTAAAGTTACATCAAAAGCTTTTTGTTTTTGCATAGCCATATTTAAACGCTTTCTTGTGATTCAGAAAAATATTTTCTACTAATAGAAATAAAGAAAACTTCTAACATAATTAAAAATAAAGCCAAAAGCGCTGCTGTCCACCAATAAAGGACTTCCTGCTCTTTTAATAACAAAATGGCGATCACCAAAAGCGCCAATAAAAAAGCTCTTCTGAAAGACCAACTAATTTCCACAAAAATTGGTCTTTTTTTTAATCTAGCCCCAATAATAAAAAATAAAATTGAGCTAGTCCCTAAAATAGAGAGGAACAAACTCGCATAAAAAAGAAGGGAGCCGATCAGGCCGATCTTTTCTGGATTAACAAAAAATATCACTAAAGCCCAAATCGCCCAATTAATCAAGGTGCAAATTATTATTAAAGTGAGATAGCGTCGCAAAGTCATAGAATAATTATATCCGTTTATTTTATTAGGTCAATAAATTTGTCTTATAATTAAACTACCTTAAAAATATATTGGAAGTTTAATTTCAAGGTTCTGCGAACGGAGTGAGCAAGTTCTTATTTAATATCTAAAATTTTTAATCGTCTTGTTCCTGCCATAACTCGCATTTCTATTTCCTCGCCAATTTTTTTTAAAAAAAGTTTTTCTCCTAGAGAAGAATTTATGGAGATAGCTTGAACATGTAGTCCCCCGCTTTCTAAATCTTGTCCTCCAGCACCTTCAGGCACTAGGTAAAAATATAATTCCGTCCCATCTTCTTCTAGTTGGACTAGCGACCCCAATTGGACATGCTCACTTTTTTTGATTCCAATCTGTTGTAAATCAATAATGAGTTTTTTGAGGTCTTCTGATCGCTGGGCGGTATCACTAGCTAATATTTCAAGTTGAGATTTGATTGTATCTGACCGAGACCCTATGGCATGAGGAGCCTCCAATTGATATTTTTTCGCAATTTCTAAAAAAAACTCCGCGTTCTATTCAATTTTGTTATTAATGCTTCTTTAATTTTTTGTTTATCCATAACTATAAAAAAATTATAGCAAAAATTTACAAAAAAATCAACCCGTAGAACTATCAAATATTAAGTCAATCGATATTCGCAAATGTCCTTAAAGTCACAATAATTACACAACTCGCTTGGCCGAGGAGGAAAATCTCCTTTCTTTATTTTTTCAATAATTTGAATAACTTTTTCTTTGGTTTTTTCCAGATCTTCTACTTTAGCAGAAAACGACTGCTTCTCTCCATTTTCTAAATAATAATAAGTCAAACGAACTATTTTGTCTCTAAAAAGAACTTCGCCTGCCATTTGATAAATCAAAAGCTGCTTTCTGTCTTCTAAGGACCCTTTCTTTGGTTTGCCTGTTTTATAATCTAAAAATTCGAGGCCACCTTCAACTTCGTTAATTCGATCAATTTTACCTCTAAACGGATAATCGCTCAATTTAAAACTAAAAGGAAATTCCAATTCTTTAACTTTTGGTTTCGTTTTTAAAATATCCTGATAAAAATTTTCCAACATTTTCTTCCCCTTTTTCTTATATTCTTCTTTTTGTTTTTTATCCACAAACCACTCGTCAATCCAACATTTTTCATAAATATCTTCTAATCGTTTCATACTTAAAATTTCTCGAGCGTCTTTTACTCCTTTAAAAAGATTAGTTTGTTGAGTCACTTTTTTATTTAAATTTTCTTTTAGGAATTGATAAAAAGTGTCATGAATAGTTTTCCCAAAACTCATATTGCAATTACCGCGTCGGGGTAATTTTAAAATAAAGCTAAATTTATACTGTAAGGGACAGTTTTTATAAGCTTCAATTTGAGAAAAACTAAATTCTTTAGGTGGTAGATATTCTTTTCTAAGAGGAAATTTATTTTTTGGGGGCGGTTGTAAAAATTCTAAAGAACCGAGAAATTCTTTTGGTTCCCTGACTGCTGAAACAAGATTTAATTCGTAAAGGAATGGCGAAATTTTCTTTTTTCTCTTGCCTCCGTAATCTTTAGCAGCCGTAAAAAATAATCCATCTTTGGCTCTAGTCATCGCCACATAAAACAAACGCCTTTCTTCTTGAAGGTGAACATCTCCTTCTGGAATAATTTCTTTAATCAAATCATCAGGCAAACTAATCGGATCTGACCGGTTGATGGTTGGAAATTGATGTTCAACTAAATTAACAATAAAGACGTATTTAAACTCTAAACCTTTAGCAGAATGAATGGTTAAAACTTTCACTGATTCAGGACCCATTTGCTCATCAAGGCCAAGATCTCCGCCCATCCCGCCTATCTCAAAAATAATGTTAATTAATTGAATAAAACTGTGGACTGATTTATCTTTAGTCGTATTTTCAAACTCTGTTATTTTTTTAAAAAACTGATTTAACCAAGAAATTTCTTCAACTCCCGTTAGTCCTTCTTCGCCTCTTTTTTTTAAAATGTTTAAATAACCGCTCTCCTCCAAAAAAGAATAAACTACCTCTGAAACAGGCTTGATCTTAGCCAATTGTGTGTGTTTTTCTATTAAAAAAATTAAGGCCATTAAACTTTTGACACCTTCAGCGCTCACACCGGGAATCAGAGAAATATTTTTTGCCGCTTCATAAAGAGAAAGGCCTCTCTTTTTGGCAGCATAAACCAAATTAGACAAATCTTCATTTTTAAAATTTTTAATGAGTAACGGTGAACTTAAAATCCGATAAAGAGCGTTACTCTCGTGGTAATTGTCTAAAAGTTTAAGATAAGCAATAATATCTAAAACAATTGGTTTGGCGAAAAGCCCTGACTTAGCTAAAAATTGATAAGGAATCTCTGCTCTTTGCAACATCTGAGCAAATGGCTCAGCCTGATTATTCGCTCTGACCAAAATAGCAAAATCATTAAAACTTAAACTCGGGACTTCGCCTTTTAATTTAATAATTTTTTCCGCTACCCATTTTACTTCTTCTTCCAGCGTCTCTCCATCAAAAAACTCAGTAATCGCCTCGCCTGGTCGGGTAGCAGTTAAATCTTTACTTAAAGATTTTTTTAATTCAGAACTTAAAGATTCTCCGACATAATTTTGATTAATAAATTTGTAAGCTAAATCTAAAATTTTTTGTTTGCTCCGATAATTATTTTTGAGAAAAATTATTTTTGTCTGAGGAAAATCCTTCTTCAGCTGATAGATATTGCTGTAAGCCGCCCCCCTCCACCGATAAATAGCTTGTTTGTCATCGCTGACAACTGTTAAATTTAAATCGTCGCTTATCAATAATTTTAATAATTCATATTGAGCCCAATTAGTGTCTTGAAATTCATCAACCAAAATATATTTGAATCTTTGTTGATATTTTTTTAAAATTTGCGGTCTTTTTTTAAAAAGTTCATTTGTTTGCAGAATCAAGTCGCCAAAATCGAGCGACTCATTATCAAAAAGTAGTTGTTGATAAGTAGCGTAAGCTTCAGCTATCTCTTTAAGTCTGGCTTTTTCTCCTTTAAGAATTTCGTCCCCCTGAGAAGCATCTTCGTCAAGTTTCAAATTTTCAGCATAATCTAAATATTCTTTTGGGGTGACCATTTCATCTTTTGCCCGACTAAAATGAGTAATTAAACTTTTAATAAATTTATAAGGATTCCCAAGCGGTTTATAATAATCTAAGTTGAATCGCTCAAAGTTTTGACGAATTAAAAAACTTTGTTCGGTCTGATTTAATAATTTAAAATTAGGAGATAAACCAATGTCCAAAGCGTGATCGCGTAAAACTCTCTCACAAAAAGAATGGAAAGTTAAAATCCAAAGATCGACATAGCCATAAGGTAAAATTTTATCCACCCTTTCCTCCATTTCTCCTGAGGCTTTATCAGTAAAAGTCAGAGCTAAAATTTCTTCAGGCCGAGCCCGGCCAGTTAAAATTAACCAAGCAATTCTTTGGGTGATCACCGTTGTTTTACCTGTGCCCGCTCCGGCGATAATTAAAACCGGACCGTTGCCATAAGTGACCGCCTTTTTTTGCTCTTCGTTTAAATTTTTCAATATTTCTATTGTTGGTTCCATTGTCTTAAATAAGATTAAAAAACTTTTGGGCATTTTGATCAGTTGTTTTAATTATTTTTGTCATGGGCTCATTTTTAATTTTTGCCATCTCTTTGGCGATATAAAAAAGATTTTTTGGCTCATTCCTTGTCCCCCTGACGGCCTGAGGAGCTAAATAAGGACAATCTGTCTCTAAAAG
>Ga0210016_1001608_pt1 | contig 21037 bp, 19 predicted proteins | sample CryGeyCG2014_300_FD_185454 | JGI IMG/M metagenome (GOLD analysis project Ga0210016, IMG submission 185454) | Groundwater microbial communities from aquifer - Crystal Geyser CG02_land_8/20/14_3.00 (SPAdes) (version 2) | ecosystem: Environmental > Aquatic > Deep subsurface > Groundwater | place... | reverse complement strand
ATTTCTTGTGCAAGAAAACCTTGAGGTTTTCTTTGCATCCTAAAAATCCGCGATTAAGAGAGCGTCCGGTCAAACTCCGGACTTTAGTCCGGAGTAGGACGCTCTCAGCGGATTTTTATGATTTCTTCCATCCCGCCCTTATCGGGGCGATTATCTTTTCAAGATATTCCGTAACCGCATTCTTGAGGTCAAGGGGATAAATCTCTCCCGAAGCGTATTTCTTCTCAAGCTCAGCATAGTCCTTGAATTCGACGTTCCCGCCGTACTTCTCAGGGCGCTCAATCCTGAACACATCAATTCTTGGGAATATTATCAGGCGGGCAATCTGGAGTACCGGGTTGTCCTTTACCTCTTTTTCAGGGCAGTATGCCTGCCTTATTGTCTTTTTTATTTCCTCATATGAGTCAGTGACTGCTATGCCTGAGCCGGGCAGCGACTTTGACATCTTCTCGCCCGGGCCCTTCAGCGAGGTTATCAGGGGAGTGTGCACTGCTATGAAATGGTGCCCGGTCACATTTACAGCTTCCCTTCCTATCATGTGCACCTTTCTCTGCTCTATGCCGCCCTCTGCAACATCCACTCCCAAGTATTTTATGTCTACAACCTGCATGAGAGGATACAGAAGCTGGGAGATTGTCGCGTGCTCAACATCCCTTGCAATCTCCTGCATGCTTCTCAGCCCCCTGTTGATTGTGCACTCCTGGGCGAGGCGCATCAGGTCCATCTGGTATTCCTTTCCAAACTCAAAGCTGCTCCCCAGCACAATCTCAGCCTTGAGCCCTATCGCCTTTATGGTCTTCCTCCAGTTCTCTGCCTCGCGCTTTATGTCCTCTTCAGTGCCTTTCCTGTTGAGGAATGCGTGCAGGTCTGCAATGAGAATCTTTACCCTGAAGCCCGCCTTCTCGAAGTCCATGAGCTTTGTGATTGTCACAAAATGCCCGAGGTGCATGGGCCCGGACGGCTCGTAGCCGCAGTATATCGCAGGATGCTGCTTTTCAGACAGGAGCTTATTCAGCTCGTCCTCTGAGATTATCTCTTCTGTATTTCTTTTTATCAGCGCGAGCTTCTCTTCACTATTCATATGCTGAAGTTTGCCGACAGTTTTTATAAATCTTTCGAGAACTGTTGATGTTGGCTATCAATATGTGAGGTGCCATTAATTAATTCAGAATTAGCAAATAAAATTGCTTTTCAACTCATCTTTCTGGGACATTTTCAGCGTTAATTATTCTCCTCATAAATGCTACGCAACAAAAATTTAAATATCCCTTCTTGTTTTTCTTCTTTGTCGAATTTGGAGGCGGCTTGATATGGGAGTAATAAACTCGCTTGAACAGTTGGTAAATAAGTTGATGGGAAGAAATAAGGTGAATTATGATGATGGCAGGTTAAGGGATGGAGTGTTCTATGCCATACAACTAAAACAACACGATTATGATCATGAAATTGATGAGGGGCTCTCTTCAGGACTTAAAAGGTATGTCACATTGGATTTGTCAGAGCTTTCCCGATTCCAAAAAAATGAGGTTATTAATGGGATAGTCCGCGCAGTAAAAAATTATGATTTATGCAAGTTGGTTCAGGTTGCAGGATTCAATAAGGCGGGTAAGAGCTATGTGATAGTGAGCGGGGAAAGCCACTATTTATATCAACGGGCAGCACAAGATGGAATACTGAATAGGATAAAACCCCTTACTGGCAAATATTCTAATGTAAAGTGCATAGATTATTTTGTTCCATTCCCAGATGACTCTCAAAGCAAGAAGTATGAACCAACTGATTTAGGCGAATATGGGAGCACAGGATGTCCGGGTTTATGGATTCCAGAGCATCCTGATGCAAAAAGACTAAGAGAGCAGGGAAAAATAAGGTAAATCACTAAGGCACTAACTTCCTTTTTTAGACATTTTTGAAAAATGCAGTTAATTTGGAGTTAAACAAAGAAAACAAGTGCCTGAATTCTTCAAAGAAAGGCTGAAGATGAAAACAAAAATGGAAAAAATTGAGTCAAGAAAAATTTAATTGCGGGACAGCCTGATCTATTAAACGTGCTTTTATTACGTTTAATACTGAATGCATCATAATAATATTTAGAATTCTGAAATCATAAAAATCCGCTGAGAGCGTCCTACTCCGCACTAAAGCCCAGAGAAACAAAGAAATTCTAAAAGAATTTCTTGTTCAAGAAACGCCCAAGCGTTTCTTTGAATGCACAGCATTTCTGGGGCACAAAAATTGCTTTAGCAATTTTTTGTGCTAAAAGCGGCTTATCTCCAATCTAAAGATTGGAGTTTTGCCGCTTTTCTGCATAAAAAAAATAATTGAGAAAGCTTTATATAATAAAACATTATATTTTGTTATAAATTATTATGAAAGGTGATTTTATATGGTTCAGGCAATTGTGAATTTAGGGGAGCGTGAAGACAGGCTTTTAACAATTGTTAAAGGCAAGTTCGGTCTTAAGAATAAATCTGACGCTGTGAATTTTGTCATTGGTAAATATGAGGAAGAGCTTCTGGAGCCTGAATTAAGGCCCGAATATGTTCAGAAGATAAGGAATATAGAAAAGAAAGGAAAATTCACCAGTTATAAGAATCTCTCTGAATTAAGAAAAGAGATTGAAAATGCGTAAATTCTCAATAGAAGACGGTCTGAAAGCCAAACTAATCAGGCTTTGCAAGCGGGATAAAGTCACTTATGATGCTCTTATGGGAAAAATTGACGAAATCCTGAACTGCGAAGATGTCAATCATTACAAAAATCTGAGAAAACCGCTTCAGGACTTAAAAAGAGTTCATATTAAAGGGCCGTTTGTTCTGTTGTTTAAATATTTGGAATCCGAGAACAAGGTAGTATTCTACGATTTTGACCATCATGACAGGATTTACCGGAGCGCCCAAGATTCAACTGAGTAAATAAAGTTTTTTCTGAATTGAATTTAACATCGGAATTTAATTTAGAGAAATTCGGGAAAACGCTTGGCATTTTAGCAACATAATTTTCCTTTAAACCCTGTTAAACTCGTTTTCAGTTACGAAGTTCTGAAAACCTGCATTCGCAGATTAAATTTGAAGTCCGTTCTATTAACTGAGTGAAACGATACATAAATAACAAGAATAGAATTATAGTTTTCCGTTTAATCTCTACAAGACCACAAAATCATATCAATCTTTCTAGGAGTCCAAAAATTAGTTCCAAACATATTATTTAATTCTATACTTTTCTGCCTCATGATCTTAATGAGAATTACTCCGTCATCAATTTCTAATTTTTCTGGCTTCATTCTTAGTAATTGCTCTTTTTCCGGAAGATCTTCAATATTTCTTAATGCCTTTACAACAAACTGATCAACCGTTCCAAAATAGTTCGGGAAAAGTAGAGATAATAATCCTGACCGCCCAGGTACTCCCATTCCCTCAATTTTTATTTTAAGACCTAACATAATGTTTTCTTTATCAAAAGCAAATATCTGATTTTTAATGTCATAAAGTTCATTTAGCCTATTTTCTTCTTGATACTTTTTAAAATATTTTGTAGTTGTGGCATACCTATTTGGTTGGTATTTCCATCTAAAATATTTGTTTAGTAGAAAGTTATACCATTCTTGTTGATTCATATTTTGTACATTATTTGGTTCTAGATTATCCATCTCTTGTTCTAGTTGAATATTATTTTCGCCAATAGACGCCCAATAGTTGTCTAACGCGTTTAACCAATCTTTTTGATTGGTACTATACCAAAATTCATTAATGTGCATATTAAACCTTTGTGGATATATCTATTTAAATGTATTTGTATGAAAATTCCTCTCTTCCGTTTCGTTAGAACTTCAAATTTATTGAGTTTAACATTTATTAAACGTACTCTTGTTACGTTTAATACAAAGAATGTATTCTAATAATAAATTTAGAATTTTATCAATAAAAAAATAATTGAGAAGAAAGTTTTACTTTCTGGCCTTCTCTATCTTTCCGTGCCTGAGTGCATCTAAGCTCTGCCCGTTGACCTTCATAACCTGCCACCTGATGCCTGAGAGGTCGCCTTTTGCCCTTCCCATCTTTCCGTTGATGGATTCGATGAGGACCTCGTCGTGCTCGTCCATGAGCTTGATTGCGCCGTCTCCAGGGCAGAATGCCGTTATCTGTTTTCCATTCTTTATCAGCTGCACCCTTACGCATTTTCTCATGGCGGAGTTCGGCTGTTTTGCCTCTATCTGCACCTTTTCAAGTATGATTCCCTTTGCCTGGGACGCTCCCCCGAGCGGGTCTGACTTCCTCTTGAGCTCAAGCATCTTCCTGACATACCACTTCTTGTTCCACCTGAACTTTGCCCTTGTCTTCTTTATCTTGCTTCCCAAAAAAAGCCCTGATGACTTGTGCGTGTGCGACATTCTTTTTTTACCTATATGACCCTTATCTTTTCTATGTTGAAATATCTCTTGATTATCTCCTCATAATTTTTCAGGTTCTGGGAGTCGCGCCCTATCAGCATCCCCCTGACCTTTGTGTCCTCTCCCTTTATGTAAAGCACGCCCTCGCGCAGCTCGATGCCCTCGGCCCGCAGCGGCATGATGAGATTCCTCGCAAATTCGGTTACCTCTGGATTAAACTCTACTATTTTAATCTTTCGCTTGAGGTTTCCCTCGAGCTTCCTTATGTTTGAGCCGCCCCTTCCTATTGCCTTCCCTATTTCTCCCTCTTTCACAACGAAGACGAGCATGCCGCTCTTCTCAAGAAAGCAGTCCCTGGCCTTTGCGCCTGTTGCGTTCTCAAAGAAGCGCATAAAGTTCATGAGCTGAATGTTGTATACAATCCTTTGCATTTTAAACAACAAAATTTACTTTTTTATTCCCACTACAGAGATAAAGAACTGCTTCTTGCAAACTGTTCCAAGCTCGTCGTTCGGGATGGCCAGCTTTTCTGTCGGGCAGCCAATAACTCTTGCATAGCTTGAGATGTCCCCCTCTGTCTTGGCTGAGGGGTTTGAGGCGAAGAATATCTTTGAAAGCCCTCCCTTCTGGAGCTCTCTCATGACTTCCTTGGTCCCTATAACAATCTTGTCTTCCTTGAGGTTCTTCTTTATCTCCGCAATCTGGTCTTCTCCATCTGCCATTTTTTATATTCCTCCAAAAATGATTTTCAGCGCTTTTTGCTCATTCTTTTTTAAATTTTGTCAAAAGCTTTGGAAGCCCGGTGCCGAGGGGCACGGGCTGGTTTATCATGACGTTCTCTATCACAGAGTTCAGGTTGTCCGAGGCGCCGAGCATGCTCGCCTGGGCTATGTGCTTCAGGGGGGTCTCGAATGAGGCCTTTGCAAGTATGCTCGCCTTGTCCTTTATCACGCCGTATCTTGTTATGCCCTTGACAACTCCTGTGGAGCACATTGTGTCGGCGACGAGCATCAGATGCCTTATGTCGACGTTGAGCCCCTGCGCCCTCATGACATTGAGGGTCTCATTTATTATCGCCTGCCTTGTCGCCTCTATTCCCAGTACCCTGTTAACCTCAAATATGTCGTTGCTTGTTGTCTTCTGCCTGTCCACGAAGTCGAGCTCGAGCACCTCCTTGAGGTTGGTGCCCGATGTCATTATCAGGAATTCCTCGCCTCTCTTGACAGGGAGCACATATGCAATTCCCTTTATGCCGCCGAGGAATGTGCCCTTTATCTTGTCCTTGAGCTTGTAGAGCTCGTTGAGGTCAGAGCCCTCCTCCTTGGTCTTGACCAGGATTATGAGCTCGCCGCTTCCCTTATCTTCCCTGCTCTTTACAGAGACGCCCTTTGCAGCTGATTTTATCGCATCCTTGACTTTTTCCTCTGTCAAATTATATTCGGAAAGCGTTTCCCTGCTTATCCTCATCCCCACTGCGTTTTCTGCGATGTCTATTGAGAATTCCTTTGCAACCTCGGAAAGCTTTGCCTCCTTTATCTTCATTGCAATCTTTTTTATGTCCTTGCCTTTGCTGTATGGCTCTTTAAGGTAAATCTCCATCATCGGGGTCTTTATGGTGCCCCTGGCGTCGAGAATTTCTATGACTCTCGGCAGTCCTGTGGTAACATTCATCTCTGCGACCCCAGCGAAGTGGAATGTGTTCAGCGTCATCTGGGTTCCCGGCTCGCCTATGGATTCTGCGCTTACCAGCCCCACTGCCTCGCCAGCGTCTATCTGAGCCGCCTCATATTCCTCAAGGGTTTTTTCCATTATCTTCCTGAGCCTCGACTCCGAGAGAGTCGAGGGCAGGCCTGCCTTAACCTCTTCAAGTATGCTGTTTGGAAGCTTTCCCTGATATTCCCTGATTATCTTGTCCATGAAGCCCACCTTTATCTTACGCTCTCAATTATTTTTTTGACATCCACTTTTCCGGCGACTGACCTTGACACGTCAATGCCGTCCTCGCCGTACTTGAATTGGATTATCCTGTTGTTGGAGTCCCTGACAGTGCCGTCATACTCCGCCTTGAGGTCCTGCATTGCGTTTGCAAGACGTCTGTAAAGGTATCCTGATTTTGGGGTCCTGAGGGCAGTGTCCATCAGAGAGTCCCTCCCTGTCATTCCCATGAAGAAGAACTCCGCAGGGGAAAGCCCGTCCTTGAATCCGTTCCTGATGAAGCCCCTTGCCCCGCTTCCCAGGTCATTCTTTTGGAACGCTGAAAGTGTCCTCCCATCGTATCCCTGGTTTATCCTGTTGCCGCGCAGCGACTGCTGCCCCACAAATGCCGCCATCTGTGTTATGCTCAGGAAGTTTCCCCTGGCTCCTGACTTTACCATCACAAGGTCATCTGTCTCGACGCTTGACGCGTTTACCACAATCTTTCCTGTCTCGTTCCTTGCCTTGTTGAGCACCTCGAGGATTTTCAGCTCCACACTCTCCTGGACTGTCCTTCCAGGAAGCGCCTCGAGCTCCCCCCTCCTGTATGTCTCCACAAGGGTGTTGACGTCTGCATCCGCCTTGTCAAGCAGCTTCCTTATCTCCTCCTTGACTGGCTCTGCAAGGTCCATGTCTGATATCACGCTTGAGAATCCGCGGAAGGTGAGGGTTGCAACCCCAAGCTTGAATATTCTCTCAAGAATCTTCAGCGCCTTGTCCCCATACCTCTTATTCAGCTCCCTAAGCAGAAGCCCTGACTCCTCTCCGAGGTTGTTCTTGTCCATGACACCGCACACGAGGTTGCCGTTCTCTATAAGCACATAGCCCTCATTCTCGCACTTCTCCTTCATGCACTTCTCATGGTGCTTGCAGAGGCGCGAGGTGCCCTCAAAGCTGAAGTCAGCCGGCAGCACCTGGCTGAATATCTCCTTGCCTGATAGTTCTGCTTTCTTTGGAAGGCGTGAGATGTCATCCACTCCTGCCGCGAAGAGAAGGTTTATTGCCTTCTCGCGGGGAAGTTTTATGTCCTTTGTAAGCAGGTATGTGCCTGATATTGCGTCCTGGACGCAGCCAATTACAGAGAGCCCGTATCTTGGGCTTATCATCTGGGTCCTGACTTCCATGAGGATTTCTGCCTCTGCCCTTGCCTCTTCTGTCTGGGGTATGTGCAGGTTCATCTCATCCCCGTCGAAGTCGGCATTGTACGGATGGCAGACAGCCGGGTTTACCCTGAATGTCTGGTATGGAAGTATCTTAACCTTGTGGCACATCATACTCATCCTGTGCAGTGACGGCTGCCTGTTGAAAATGGCTGTGTCACCGTCCATTAGGTGCCTTTCCACAATGTATCCCGGCTGTATCTCTTCAAGGAGCTGCTCCTTGGTCTCTTCAGTTATCTTCTTCTTCTTGCCGTCGGGCCTCACTATGTAGTTTGCCCCGAAGAGCTTTGAGGGGCCGCTCTCCACGAACTTCTTGAGATAGTCAATGTTCCAGCTTGTCACTCTTTCAGGTATTGTGAGTTTCATGGCGATTGATTCAGGGACGCCGACCTCGTCGAGTGCTATGCTCGGGTCAGGGCTTATCACTGTCCTTGCCGAGAAGTTTGTCCTCTTTCCTGCGAGGTTGTGCCTGAGGCGCCCTTCCTTGCTCTTTATCCTGTCAGTGAGGGTCTTAAGCGGCTGCCCGCTCCTGTGCCTCGCAGGGGGAAGCTGTGCTATGTTATTGTCAAAGAATGTTGTTATATGGTACTGGAGGAGGTCCCAGAGGTCCTCAACTATTATCTCAGGCGCGCCTGCGTTTATGTTCTCGTAGAGGCGCTGGTTTATCCTCACTATGTCGCCCAGCTTGTGGGTCAGGTCATCCTCGCTCCTCTCCCCTGATTCCAGGGTTATGCTCGGCCTCATTGTGACCGGCGGTATCGGGAAAAGCGTGAGTATCATCCACTCGGGCCTTGCTGCCTGTGGGTTGAACCCGAGAAGCTCGCAGTCATCATCAGTAACTTTTTCAAGCCTTATCCTCACTTCTATTGGCGAGAGCCTTTTCTCGTCCTCTATGAATGAGGTCGGCTTCTCTATGCTTATCTTGCCATGCTTTACTTTGCAGTAAGGGCACTTGTCAACTTTCCTTGCGGCTAAGATTGCCTCCTCCACTGCAGCCATGACTGCCTCCTCATCGTGCGTTTCCTTAACCTTCCTTATCTTCGCCCTGAAGAACGCTATCTTTTTCTCGTCGAGAAGTATCCTGCCGCAGCTCCTGCATGTAGCCCTTAGAATTGAGTATATCGGTCTTACATACTTCACGTGGACAGCCGGCCTTGCCAGCTCAATGTAGCCGAAGTGCCCTGTGCATTCCTTGAGGTTGCAGCCGCAGGTCTTGCACTTAAGCCCGGGGTCGATGACTCCCATCCTCGTGTCCATCAGCCCGCCGTCGACAGGGTATCCTTCCTTGTCATAGAGCTCAGGCGTGACAACCTTGACTGCAGCCATCTTTTTTATGATTTTCGGGCTTTCCATCCCGAATACAATCTTGTCTATCTTCTTGTAAAAATAACCGGTTTCATATTCTTCCATTTTATGCCGTCCCTCTCATTAAGCGTGAATTTATTCATACTTGCTTTTCAGCACGAGCTTCGGGTAGATGCACATGGATTTCAGCTCGTCGAGCAGCAGCTTGAAAGCATAGCTCATCTCGATGTCTGAGACCTTGCCCTCGTCCCCGCACACAGGGCAGTATGACTTCTTTCTGTAGCGGTCGCTCACTGCTATGAGCCCGCAGTTCTCGCATACAGGCACAACAGTCCTGTCAGAGTCGAACCTTTCCTTGAGGAGCAGGGATGTGCCGTGCGCCACAAAGCAGTCCTTTTCCATCTCTCCCAGCCTGAGCCCGCCCTCCTTTGCCCTTCCCTCAGTGGGCTGCCTGGTGAGGAGCTGTATCGGCCCTCTCGCCCTTGCATGTATCTTGTTTGCCACCATGTGCTTGAGCTTCAGGTAATACATCTCGCCGATGAATATCCTTGCCTCGTAAATCTCGCCTGTCTCCCCGCTGTACATTGTCTCTGTGCCGTTGTCCCTGAATCCCATAGAAAGAAGCTCTGCCTTCAGCTTGCCCTCAGGCTCTGAGTCGAATGTAGTGCCGTCCACATACCTTCCTGACAGCGAGCCAACCTTTCCGCCTATTGACTCTATGAGGTGCCCCATTGTCATCCTGGATGGGATGCTGTGCGGCGAGAATATTATGTCAGGGGTGATTCCAGATGCTGAGAACGGTATGTCAGCAGGGTCAACTATGAGCCCCACAACCCCCTTCTGCCCGTGCCTGGATGTGAACTTGTCGCCTATTTCAGGCACTCTCTGATCCCTTATGTTGACCTCGACAAACCTGTTGCCTTCCATGTTTTCGGTGAGCATGACAAAGTCGACTATTCCTTCCTCCCCATGCTTCACTGAGACAGAGCTTTCCCTCCTCTCGCTTGAGGAGACGTTGAACTGCTCCAGGCTTGAGAGGAATCTTGGCGGGCTTGTCTTCCCTATCAGGACATCGTCCTCCTTTATTTTTATCTCAGGAGAGATTATCCCATCTTCTTCAAGATATTTGTAAACGTCCTCTGATTTGTATCCCTTGACTTCCTTGTCAGGAATGCAGATGCTGTCAGTGAGTCCGCCGGGGTATCTCAGCTCCTCTGCAGCAGCAGGTCTGTAGTAGGTGCTCCTTCCGAAGCCCCTGTCGAGGGATGCCCTGTTGATTATCACGGCATCCAGCATGTTGTATCCCTTGAAGCTCATTATCGCGACAACTATGTTCTGCCCTGAGGGGTGCTTCTCGTAGTGCGACATCTCTGTCATCATTGTGCTTACAATGGGAACCTGCGGGTAGTGGAGAATATTGGTGTCCATGTCCATCCTTATGAGGAAGTTTGCGGCATAGAGCCCAAGCCCCTGCTTCTGGTTTTTTGAGCCGGCGTTAAGCCTTGCGCTCGGGTCGTGGTTGCCGTAGGGGACAAGCGATGTGCACAGGCTCACCATTGCAATGGGCATTATCTCCATGTGGGTGTGCTCAGGGGTGAGCTCTTCCTCAGAGAATGCGACAAGGCAGTTTTCTTCCTCTGCAGCGTCGATATACTCAATTATTCCCTGCTTTACCATCTCAGCCCAGGAGAGCTCGTTGTTCTGCACCTTTTTCATGAGCTCTTCTGTGAAAAGGGGCTTGCCGTTCTTGACAACAATCAGCGGCCTCCTCAGCCTTCCCCTGAACGCCTCTATCTGCACTTCCCTGGTCCTGTCATTGTAGTAGACGTTCAGCTCAGGGGAGAGCAGCCCCTTTCTCCTCGCCTCTATTACCTGCCCAGCGAACTCCTTCGGCTTCTCCGCCGAGCCGATGAATTTTCCGTTAAGATAAACTTCTCCTGTCATTTTTTCATCCTTCTCCAAAATCTTGATTTTTTTTTATGAGCAACCGGGCTACTTCGCTTCCTTGAGCCCCATGCTCCTTACAACCTTGATTATGTCCTGGTCGGGTACGCTCTGGGATACGCTTGCCATGAGCGAGAGGTTCTTCTTGAGTCCGATGTTTGTTCCTTCCGGAGTTTCTATCGGGCAGAGCCTTCCGAGGTGAGTCGGATGAAGCTCTCTTGCCGCGAAGTTCTCCTGTGTTGCGCTCAGCGGGCTCACAACCCTCTGCAGGTGCGACATTGTCTCGAGGAAGTTGAGGCGCTGTATCCTCTGGCTTATCCCCTTCCTTCCGCCCACCCAGCTTCCTGTTGCCATGCTGGAGTATATCCTCTGGGTGAGCAGCTTGTCCCTTATCACAACCCTGAGCGAAGGGAACTTTCCCCTCTTGACAATCCTCTGGAAGTTGTAGAGCATGTCTTTGATGAGCATGTTGAAATTAACCCTGAAAAGGTCTGTCAGAAGGTCCCCGCTCATCTTCAGGCGCTTGTTGGAGTAGTGGTCCTTGTCGTCAACAGGTATCTCCCCTGCAGAGACCATCTGGAATTTCTTTATCATCTTGCAGAGGTTGTATGCCTTCGCCATCCTGTCCTGCTTGGACGTGCCCAGGTGCGGCAGGAGGAACCTGTCTATAACCTGCTCCATCCTCTCGAGGCGCACCTCCCTCGGCTGTGTTATCCCTGTCTTCTTGGCGAGATAGTCAAGGGCGTCCTCCTGGATGGTTATGTCGGCGAACTGATAGAGGTTGACAAGGAAGTCGTCATACTGGATGTCGGAGCTTATCATCTGCATTATGTCCTGGTCCTTTGTCATGCCGAGCGCCTTTATCACCAGCACAATGGGAACCCTTCTCACCCTCGTGAATGTCAGGTAGAATACCCCGTCCCTCATCTTCTCAACTGTGTGTGGTATCCTGAAAGCGGCGCTCTCAGAAAACACCTTGCCTATGTAAGGGCTTGGGCCTGTATCACTCTTTGTGACGAGGAACTTGTTTGCTGCAAGGTCCTCCACCTTCACGAGCACCTTCTCGCTCCCATTGATTATGAAATACCCACCGCTGTCATCAGGGTCCTCGCCGTGCTCTATGAACTCCTCCCTGTTGAGCTTGCTGAGGTGGCAGTACTTGGACTTGAGCATTATGGGTATATTGCCGATGTATGCATTGAACTCCTCCCTCTGGGTGCCGTCTATATGGACGCTCATGTTGAGGTGCATCGCTGCCGCGTATGTTATCTTCCTGAGCCTCGCCTCGCATGGGAAGACAGGCCTTGTGCTTCCGTCGGCCTCGACGAGCATCGGCATATCCACGCCTATCTTATTGAGCTTTATCTTGTAGCTGTCCACATTGTTCGGGATTATCGTCGGCTCTATCTGCTTGTTCTCGTCGACAATCTCCTGCAGTCTCTTCTCTATGAAGTTGTTGAACGATTCTATGTCCGATTTTACGAAGGATTCCTCCTCAAAATACCTCTTGCAGAGAGTTCTTCCAAGCTCATTCAAGTTTGACCACCCTATAGAAAACTGATTCGCCCGCCGTCGGGCTTTTCCTTGTTATCATTATCACGTCACCCGGCTTTGCATTGAGGTGCGCTATCGCCGGGTCCTTGAGAAGTATAGCCGGAAGCTCGTGTTCGCTTATCTGGTAGCGCTCCAGAAGTTCTTTTTTCTCCTTCTCAGAAATTTTTGTGTGTTCGGGTATGAGCAAGTGCTCGATTTTCTTGGCCATTTTTTCTCTCCGTAACCTATGCTTGAGGCGAATTATTATGGGCCGGAGGGGATTCGGACCCCCGACAACCTGATTAAAAGTCAGGTGCGCTATTGCCCATGCACGTCCTGCCGCTGCGAGCTGCCGTCAGTGCATTCCAGGCTGCGCCACCGGCCCAAAAAAACGCCCTGGCCGGGATTTGAACCCGGGTCGGAGCCGTGACAGGGCTCCATGATAGGCCGCTACACTACCAGAGCATCAAATACTGGTTTTTGAAAGCATCACGACTGCATACTCAGTTCTTATGGCATGTAATCAACAGAATATGCCCCATCATGATAGCGACAAACTCCCGGCGGTTTTTGGTTTTTTTTAGTAGTTTGGAGCTCCTTTTTAAATCTTTTGTTTTTTCAGGAGATTCGATATGCCTCTGCTGCACTAACATACGCCAGCACGGTAAATCAGCAAAACAACAAACTTTATAAAGCGAGTATTTCTCCTAAATTTCGAAAACAGCCCCTCCTAGCTCAACGGTTAGAGCGTCCGGCTGTAGATTCTCGCAGACAACTCACATCGAGGATGGATGAAGGCGAGACAGCCGTCACCGGAAGGTTCCTGGTTCGAATCCGGGGGAGGGGATTCTTTTATGCTGAAGAATTTTGTAATGAATTGTCATAAAAATCTCATAACAGAAAGAGAATAAATTTAAAAATAAAAATTTCACTCAAGCCCGAACTCTTCCTTCTTGATGTGCAGCTGCACCGAGTTGGAGCGGACCTTGCTTTCCTTGTTGTTGCTGATGAACTTCACAACAGCGGAGTGGAGCCTGAAGTAGCCGATTATGGTTAGCTTTGACTTTATCCTGTAGCTTATCACGCGCTCCTCATGGGCTTCGAACCTTCCGAGGTTCCACTTGACAAGCGTGCCGTTTGCGATGTTCTTGGTTATGTTGTCCGGCTTTATTGTGCCTGCCTGGAAATTCTCCTCTATATCTGCGATGTCTGGGACTGAGTCCACAACCTTCACATCCTGAATGCTCTTGCTGCTCGTGTTCTTCACATTCAGGATTACCTTGAGCTCGGATATCCCGCCCTCCCTTGTCTTTGTGATTCCTGCCCTCTTCCTTACCTCTATCGGCGGCTTCAGGTAGAAATATGCTGTTACAAGCAGCACTATCACGACCAGCAGAAGCACAAGCCCTCTGAAGCTTACAGCCATGATTATTTGCACTGCCGACTGGGGAGGCACTGTCACCTGCCATCCAAGGTATCTTTTTCCATTTATCTCCACCCATTTTGCAGTGGGCGTTGTCTTTAAGAAAATGTTCTGAAAGAACCCGACCTTTCTTGCAACCAGCTTTGTCCCTGGCGCGTTTCCGGAGTTTGATACTGTGATTGTGGTTGTGGTCTTGAGGAATGACCTCCTGACTGACTCGCTCTCATTAAGGGGGGAATAGGCGATTATATCAAAGTTTTTGTTGTCTATTCTCTTGATGAGCTCGTCATTTGCAGTGAGGAGGCTTATTGTCAGGATGTCTGCAGCAGGGCTCTGTATTGGGTTAAATTCAATATTTATGTCGAAGACATTCTTTCCAAGCGGGTCGACGCTTATGTTCTGCTCCTGGTTCACCAGCCCGAGCGCATCCTTTACTGCAACCTTGAGCCCGCTTCTCTTTACAGGCATCTTGTTTTCGACGCTTATGGTAATCTTCATCGGCTGCCTGGGGTCAACCTCGGCAGGCACGTCTGCTGCAAGCGTCATTGTCATTGCATACTGCTGCTGCTGGTCAGGCACTGTTACAACAACAGGCACTCTCACCTGCTGCTCCAGTCCGGTAGCCGCTGACTTGATATTGAGCTTTATCTCGTAAGCCCCGTATGTCATAGCAATGTTTGGCTTTAGGATTATTGTAGTGGTCTTTGTCTGTTCTGCAGGCACAATCATTCCGGTGAAGTAATCTGAAGCCGGATCTGTCGTGATTGACCAGGTTGGGTCGCTGATGAAGTCGAGGGTGTAGATGTCCTGCTGATTCAGGGAATTATGTATAGAAAGTTCGTACTTCGCCTGCTCAAACATGTTTGCCGTGTTTGTTATTGGGCTAAGCGCAGCAGTGAAATCAAGCGCGCGGGCAAGCCCTGCGCAAAGCAAGAAAACCGACACAAAGATGAACACAAATTTCTTATCCATATCCTCACCCTGTTTTTTGAAAACTTGCCACATTGCCAAAGGCCTTATGGCTCTGTCTTTTAATTTTTAATTTTTAAAATTCCGCTATCATTCCTATATTATATATTTGTATAGCAAAAATGCGCTCCGCAATTTAAATACTTTTCTATGAAAAAGATTAAGAAAATTTTAAAGGTTTATGGGGCTGCCGTGATTCGAACACGGGTTGCATGCACCCCAAGCATGAGTGATACCAGGCTACACTACAGCCCCATTAGAAAAATGCTAATCAGAGAGTTATTTATAAATTTATTCCCGGCGATTAATTTAGAACCCTGCTCTCGTGCTCCTGCTTTGTTATCCTTATCACATGCTCTACAAAGCTCTCTATCTTCGCCTCATGGCTGACTATTATCATCTGCCTAAGCCCCAGCTCGTCAAGCACTGTCCTCACTCTGTCCAGCTGCTCTGATGAGAAGCCGTCTGTTGGCTCGTCGAGTATTATGAGGTTCTTTGTCTTTATTGTGCTCACCATATCATTTATCACGCGGTTGAGCGCCAGGCGGTATGCCAGCGCAACAGCTGTCTTTTCCCCGCCGGAGAGGTTCTCTGCCGAGGTGTCATGCCCGTCCTCTGTTATTATCGGGGTGAAGTCCTCATCTATCCTCGCACTCATGGTTTCTTCCTCTATGAGGGATGAGAACCACTCCTGGAAGAGCTTCCCGAACTCGTAGTGTATTGAGCTCATCACCTGCTTCTCCATCTCTGAAACAAGCGCAGTGAACTTGTCTGATATCATCTGCTCAAGCTCGCGGTAGAGCTCAAACCTTTTCTTGTCCTTGGATTTCTCCTTTATCTCCGCCTCTATTTTCCCGGCATTCCTGCTTTTCAGAGAGGCCTCGCTCTCCAGCGCTGCAGAGAGCACCTCTATGTCCTTCTCGCGCTTCATTGCAGAGTCAAGCTCTGATTTTGCATCCTCCCACTGCTTGTCTGTACTTTCAAGTTCCTTCAGTTCTCCTGATGCCTCAATTTTCCTCTTGTTCAGCTCTGAGACCGCCTTATCTGCCTCGGCTGCCTCTTTCTCTGCAGAAGTGAGGAGTTCCCTCTCGCGGCTGAGCTGTGCTGACACTGCCTCACGCAGCGCTATCCCCGCGTTTCTCTCCCTGGCCTGCTTCAGGATTTTCTTTTGCTCCGCCTCTTTTTCCTTAAGCGCCCCGATTTCCCTTTCTGCATCTGCCTTCGGCATCTGCGCGATTTCTTTTCCAATCCCTTTCAGCAGGGTTTTTTTCTTCTCAACCTCAGAAAGCAATTTTTTTATGGAATCGGTTTCTGCAGAGAGCTTGTTTGAGCGTGCATCCCTCTCAGAGGAGCGCTTTGACTCTTCCTTAAGGATTTTTATCCCTGATTCGAGCTCCTGCTGCTCCTTTGACAGCGATTCTATCAGCTCCCTGTTGGATTTTTTCTTTTTCTCCTCTTCCTCTTTCAGGTGCTCCTTGTAGTCCTCTTTTATCTCCTGCTTGCAGAGGGGGCAGACCTTGTGCTTCGCTATTTCCGCTATCACCCTTTCCGACTCCTCTTTTGACAGCGAGGCCCTCCCCTTATTCTCTATTATCTCCCTGAGCGCCTTTTCCTTTTCTTCCCTCTCCCTTTCTATTTCCTCCCCCGGCTTGCCAGAGGCGAGCTCCTCAAGCTCCTTCTCCCGCAGGGAAAGCTGATTCTTCAGTGCGTCCTCTTCTGCTATCTCCTTCTCAATCTCCTTTTTTCTGAGCAGCAGCATCCTCTCCTTCTCCTTTGCTTCTGCAAGCGATTTTTCTTTCAGAGAGAGCTCCCTTGATATTGATTCAAGCTCATTTTCCAGTTTGCCCTCATCTGCCTTTTCGGCAGCAGGGATTTCCTCGAGCTTTTTTGTGAATGCCGAGATTTTCCTGCTGATTGCCTCAATTGCGCTCCTGCGTGACTCGCAGAGTTCTGCCTTCTCGGCTATCGCGCTCTCGTATGATGAGATTGCGCTTTTCAGCCCTGCGGCCCGCTTCCTCTTTTCCTCAAGAATCTCTAATTTTTTTGAGAGTCCCTGCTTTTTTTCAGAGAGCGCTGCAAGCTCCGGCTTCATTTTCCCTATTCTTTCCTGCGTTCCCGATATCTCCTTCATCGTCTCCTCAAGCTCCTCTTTCTTCCTGGCAAGGTCCTCTATCCTTGAGGAGAGCTCCCTCATCTTCTCCCTCAGCGACGATGCAACTATCACTGCGTTTGCCCTTATCACGCCGTATTTTTCTATCCCGAAAATCTTCCTTAAACTGTTGAGCCGCTCCTCCCTCGACTCGAAAAGTATCCTCTTCATCTCCTCCTGCGGAGTGTAGACGGTATATCTGTAGAGCGGCATGCTTTTCTTCTTGAGATATTCCTCAGGGTATCCCAGAAGCGAGAGTGAAAATGCCTTGAGCTCCTCTGCCGACTTTTCTGTCTTGACATTGTTCACAATTACATAGCCGGATGCCTGCGAGAACGATTCCTTTCCGCGCTTGAGGTTCCTTTTTATGATTACATTCTTGCTGTCAACATCGAAGCAGAGCTCAACCGAGCCGCTCGGCTTTCCATTCCTTAACAGCGTCTCGCCTGAAACATCTGTGGAGAATCCGAAGAGCGCAAACTCTATGGCGAGAAGTATCGTGCTTTTTCCTGCGCCTATGTCCCCGCTCAGCAGGGTTGAGCCCTCTGGGAAATGTATCTCTTCGGAAAGGTAGCTCCTTATGTTCCTGAGGCGTATCCACTTTATCAGCATGGAAAAAAAGTTAGCGCCTCTTCCTTAAATATTTGTTTATTTCAATGCCAGAAGAGAATTTAGGAGATGAAATAATTTTATTAGAATGATGATTAAAGCTTTCTCTTCTTGGAAGCGCTCAGCGGATTTTTATGAGCCCAGAAAGTGCCCCGAAATCATAGTTTGAGAGCGCCTCGCCGCAGAGCACTGCCCTGAATTTCAGCAGGTTCCCGCCTTTCAGCAGCGGGCTTAGAAGTTCCCCTTTCAAGACGTCTGTGCCCTCTGTAAGTGTTGAGAATGAGGGCACCACTATCAGATTAAATCCTTTCCACCTGCCTATAAGGAAGCACTTGAAGAGCTCTGCCCTTATCCCTTCTCTTATTGACACTGCAGGATGCTCGTGCCCCATGAGAATATTCTTTATCCCGGAAAGCTCATCCCTTTTTGGAAGGCGCTCCCCATGGATTATGAGCACATCCCCAATCTTCATACTCTCCTTTATCTCAACACCTCTCCTGCCTGCAATCGGGCCGAGAATCTTGTCATGGTTGCCTTTTATGAGCACTACTCTCCCAATTTTTTTTGAGAGAAAGTCAATCACAGAGAGCGCCTCCCTCCATTCCTGCTCAGAGATTGTGCCGAACTCATGCTTTAAGTCCCCTGCGATTATGGCAATGTCAATTTTTTTCTTCTGGAGAGCGATTGCAGATAACGCTTTATCAATCCCTTTCATCATCTCGCGGAACTGGAACCTCTGAATGAGCATTCCCTGCTTGTTCAGGGCTTCCTCGTAGCCGATGTGCAGGTCTGCTATCACAAACGCTGCAATGCCCCCTGAGCTGACAACTGCGCACTTCCCAAGGGCTTCAATCTCTGTTTTTCCCTGCTGGAATATTTTCATGGAACAAATTATGTTGTGCCGCCTCCTTTAAATCTTTTTGTAAAGAAAACTTTTAATATTGGGCGTCTTCCCTTTTCGGCATGGAAGAGATTGGCAGGGGAGCTGAGGCAGTGCTTTACCGGGAAGGCAATTCCGTTGTGAAGGCCCGCGAGAAGAAGAGCTACAGGATTCCCGAGATAGACGAGGAGCTGAGGGGGTTCCGCACCAGGCGCGAGATTAAGGTAATAAAGAAGGTTGCCAAGCTCGGCATCCCTACTGCCAATGTGATTTCCGAGAATGAGAATGAAAGGAAGTTCTCAATGCAGTTCCTTGAGGGCCCCAAGCTGAGGGACATCCTTGACAGGGGGAATTACAGGGAATACTGCAGGCAGATTGGCTGGATTGCCGCACGGCTTCACTCCGCAAACATAATCCACAATGACCTGACAACCTCCAACATGATTGTTGTCTCAGGGAAAATCCACATAATCGACTTCGGGCTCTCATTTTTCTCAGAGCGCGTTGAAGACAAGGCAGTTGACATCCATCTTCTGAGGCAGGCGCTTGAGAGCAAGCACCAGGAAATCTGCAAGAAAGCATATGGCGCGGTTATTGATTCTTATAAGAAGAATTATCCTGATGCACTAAAGGTTCTTGAGAGGCTTGATGTTGTTGAGATGAGAGGGCGCTACAAGAAAAAGGGAAAAAAGCAGAAGGAAAATTCTGATGATGCAGAATCTAATGGAAAAATTTCTTAAGAAATCAAAGAAGAATTAAAAAAATAAAAACCCTTACGGGCTTTCATCAATTATCTGAAGGTTCTCTACTTCATGTTTTTGTCATACCCATAGCTCGCTGCTTTCTTCTGCTCTTTCCACCACTTCTCTGCGTCTTGCTTGCAGCGGGTGTAATCCTCTCCACAGCCAATACCTGTCAATTTGGCCATTTCCATCACTATATTATCTAGGCGCTTTATTTCTGATGGAAGACCGTATGTATCATGGTAAGTCTCATATATCTTGTTGTATCCTCCCTGAACTAAAACCGAATCAAATTCAGGTTTCACACCTGTTAATGATTGAAATTCCTTTATCCCGTCCAGGAATAATTGAAGTTCCTCTACCCCCTGTGCGTCAAAAAGTGTTATCATCATGTTGTAGCATTTCTGAATAATCTCCTTACTCGGCTTTTTTTCTGAAAATTCAATGAAATCTTTCATTGTCTTAATATCAGCGTTCTCAGCATATTCTAAAAAGCAGTCATCTACAAGCTGCTGGCTGAAGAGCGGCTTTATTCCTGTTTCTTCTGCCAGTATTTTCACCCAGGTTATAGTGCCAGGGGTGTGCTTTCCGTGATAAAAGACCGCCTGCTGTCCAGGGTAGAGAGATTGACTGGCTTTCAGCAATTTGCTGTATAATTCCTGAATCTCTGTCTCAAATGCCTGCAGAGCGTTTATGTCTAATTTGTTTATATTCAATTTGAATTCTTTAATAGTTTTTACTTTGTAGACCACTTTGTAGACCATATTCTCTGCGTCTTTCTCATCCTCCTCAGAAAGGTGTAAAGAATCAAATGGGCCGTATTCTAATGCATTGATAATTGAATCTAACGAATCCTCATCATCAATCTTTTTTATATTATCTTTCATTTAAACCACCTTCCCTGATTGTTTGTCAATCAGATTAATGGCAAAAATATAGTTAATTATTATAAATATCGACCGAAATAGAACAAAATAGACAAAATGGTTCCATTTGAAACAAGAATGTAAAGATTTATATACTCCATCGTTTTTTCTAATAATATGGAGAAGACAACAACAGAAGTGACAATTGAATACATAAAAGAGCATCCTGATATCAAAAGCTGCCTCAAGAAAGGGCTCATCAATTACTCTTCACTTTCCAGAATGATAGCAAAAGAACTTGATATAGAAAAGAAAACCTCAAAAGAGGCAATCCTCATAGCTGCAAGGCGCTTCAGGGAAAAAATAAAGAAAGAAGAAGTATACGAGCATAGAATTAGGGAGCTCCTCTCAAAATCAGAAATAGAACTGCGAAACAAAATAATAGTTTTCATCTTGGATAAAGATTTCAATCCTGACTTTATTGATGGGTTTCAGAAGAAAATAAGGAAAGAATCTGGCACATTCTTCCTGCTCGAAGGCTCAGGCAACTATACCTTAATCACGCAGGAAAAATATGAAGCAATTATAGAGCCAAAGCTGAAGAATTCCATAATCCAGAAGACAAAAAACCTTGCCTTAGTGAATTTCAAAAGCCCTAAGGAGATAGAGCATATTTATGGCGTTGTCGCTTACATAACATCATTATTTGCGGAGAATGGCGTCAACATCCTTGAATTTCTCTCCTGCTGGACAGACACATTATTCATTATCAAAGCTGAAGATGCGAATAAAACGCTTAGTTTCTTGCGATTTTAAACTCTCATTCTTAATTAAAAATATCATAAAAATCCGCTGAGAGCGTCCTACTCCGGACTAAAGTCCGGAGTTTGACCGGACGCTCTCTTAATCGCGGATTTTTAGGATGCAAAGAAAACCTTAAGGTTTTCTTGCACAAGAAATGTAAAACATTTCTTTGTGCTAAAAGCGGCTTATCTCCAATCTGAAGATTGGAGTTTTGCCGCTTTTCTGCATAAGAAATAAATTATGAAGAATTATCAGTTTCCCTTGCCTGACAGCCCGCGCTTTCCGGGC
>Ga0210016_1001606_pt1 | contig 21044 bp, 18 predicted proteins | sample CryGeyCG2014_300_FD_185454 | JGI IMG/M metagenome (GOLD analysis project Ga0210016, IMG submission 185454) | Groundwater microbial communities from aquifer - Crystal Geyser CG02_land_8/20/14_3.00 (SPAdes) (version 2) | ecosystem: Environmental > Aquatic > Deep subsurface > Groundwater | place... | reverse complement strand
GAACTGATTTTCTTCTGCATCTGATAATAGATACTGTTGTGGATGATGAGACAAGAATATTTGATCGCATAGAAGATAAACTCGATGAGATTGAAGATGAAATTATCGCGGATAAAGGAGGCGCTTTAGAGAAGATAAATGAGTTCAAGGGATTGCTTTCAAAATTTCGAAAGGTGTCAGGCCCTCAAAGAGATGTGATCAGAATGATGATGAGTCACTCTTTTTCTTTTATCAGCACGCATCAGGTTATCTACTTCAAAGATATTCATGATCATCTTATAAGCATTAATGAAAATACGACTCTTATGAAAGAAATGATAGCTTCTATGATGGAATCTTATTACTCGATGATCTCAAAGAAGTTAAATGATGTAATGAAGATTTTGACTGTCGTCACTATAATATTTTTGCCTTTGAATTTGATAACTGGTTTTTACGGAATGAATTTACGGTATCTTCCTCCTGAGACTCAGTGGGAATACAGCAATGTCTTTATTATTCTGTTTATGTTGTTAATCGCTGTAACTTTAGTTCTGCTTTTCCGAAAGAAAAAATGGATTTGATAATTTAGCCTGCGGCTACCTATTTTCGTTTTTGTAAAAAAATATCTGTCAATTTAATCTTTTTTTCCGGACAAAGCTCTTTTTAATTCTTCATGAACTGCCAAAACATTTTCTTTTTTCCAAGTCGAAGGGTCATCTCTCAGAAATGAAGTTTTGTCTACTCTATTGTCGAACCTGGCTGTAGGTAAAAAAAATGACTTTCCATCTTTCTCGATTTCTACTGTTCCGCGTCTTTTAGAATTTGTTATCAGCCAGTCGATGTCGTCGCATCCGTAATCTTTAAGCATAACTTCTAGCGGTACTCCATGATGCAATATCGAGCCTGGATCGTTGGGATCGGTTCTGGCATCATTCTTTCTTCTCGATTCTTCAGGAGTTACCCAGATATAAAGTATTGATGCTTTTTGAAGGACAGAATCGCTTAATCTTTTTAAAGAGCTTCTGTAACCAAGCGGCTCTGAAAGCGGCATTTCAGCACCATCCGGGCCTCCGCGCGCAAATTCGATGACAATAGTTTTACCATTTAGATCAGTCTGAAGATTAGCATTTTTTTCTTCGATTAATTTTGAAGACTCTTTATCTAACCTTCGCCCGAGTTCTTTTTCTAAATCGGAATTCAAAACCGAAGACAATAAAGTTGCTCCGGCTCTTTTAGAGGCGGCTTCTATTCTTTGTAATAACCATTTTCCAGGTTCGTTAGAGGAAACTTTTTTGTGTTCTATAAGATCACTGTAATCTTCGTTGATAAGTTCTATAAGTGTCAGCCAATGCTTTGTGTCTCTGAACGGTTTGTCTGATGCTTGAAAAAAAATTCTGTTCGCGCCTATAGATATAAGCTCATCGTCTATACGCCTCATCGAATGAACGTAAGGATAGTCGTCGAGCTGAACAGTTTCTCCGATTCCAAAGTCTGATTGCCTCGTCTTTGCGTCAGTAAAATCCATGTACCTTCTGACTTCTGATTTTCCTGAAGCCGGCAAAGCTAGTAAAAGCAAAATTTCAATATTCTTTGTCATTTCTTTTCTTCGATTAATTCACGAGCCGCTTTCATCTCTGCAATTCGTTTTCGTTCCGCTACAGCAAGATAGATGACTGCGATGAATATGTAGAGCAATGAGAGCCAATCCGTAATCTTAGGAAATTTTCCTTTAAAAAAGATTGCAAAAATAACTGTTGAAGCAGTACCTGCAACTAGAGATGTCAGCCGATTCGATAGGTTGGCAAAGGTTGCGGTTCTGCCCTTGAACATGAAGATAAATACTGAAAAGAATGCGGCAATTCCGAATACCATTCCTGCTCCTATAGCTCCAAAACGCAATGATGTTAGATTTGGTTTTTGCAGATACTTGGCTTCAGGAATTCTGAATGCGTCGCGAAAAACATATACCTGTTCTACAGGCTCTTTTCTTACCTTTTTAGCCAATTCTGCTACTACGGTTGGATCTATAGTTTCGGCTGATTGAGTCGAATTAAGCGATTGAACTATAGCGGTTTCGTCTACTAGCGGTCGAGTCCAGTTCATAATTGAAGGCAGATTGATAATAAAGACTGACAATAAAATAATTCCTATAGACGCAGAAAACTGTTCAATAGCAAAAAACCATTTATTATTTAATGGAGTTCCGACCGGCCGAGTATTTTTGTAATAGTTCATGATGTAGATTCTCAAAGCATACGCTGTAAGATAGCAGGATAATATTGTTATAGCCGCTGAGTTGTGAATGAAATCAAAGTCACCGGGCTTGACAAAGAATATTTGCATTCCGGCGGCAGTCAAAGCAAAAAGAACAGCGGTGTTTTCTTCTTGATAAACTTTTTTCTTCAGGATTCCCTGCCTGCTTTGTATTTCGTCCACAGCTCGACCAATAATTATGAGGCTCGCGCGCATAATGACCATTGCCACCATTACGGAAATTGGCAAAAGGTACATCATAGTTGTTGTCGGGATTACTACTGCGGTGCACAATCCGGAAAAAATAATGTAGATTAGAGCGCGTTTATCTATTGGATCAATTTTCCACCAGCCTCTGATGAGAACCCATGAAATGCAGAGCAGAGAGCCTCCGATAGTGCTCCAGACCAGATATTCAATTTGATTTAGGCCTTTTATTACAGGGAACCACTTGGATGTTATCCCAAAGATTACGTATGCTACAAAATATGCGGCACAAAATTGTATAAGCTGTCCTGTTGACCCTTCAATCTTTTTGAACATAAGTAGAGTCTACCTCCTTATGAAATATAGTCAATAATAATCATAAATTTCCATTTTTCTCTTGGAGGCATTGACGCCACACGTCAAAGAACGTGCGAAATAATTGAAAAATGAGAATTGGAAAAATAAAATTTTCAATTTGCACTTTCCAATTTGCAATTTCAAATATAATAACTCGTCATGGAGGCACAGGCGCCACGCGTCAAGGGACGCCACGCGTCAAGGGACGCCACGCGTCAAGGGACGCCTCGCCTGTGCTTGCTACCAACTTTTAATCTATGAAATCCTCGAGCCTTCTTCTTCTAGTTGGATGTCTGAGTTTTTTAAGTGCTTTCGCTTCGATCTGCCTGATTCGCTCTCTTGTCACATTGAAGATCGCTCCGACTTCCTCTAACGTTCTTGGATATCCGTCATCCAGACCAAATCTATATCTGAGCACTTTCTCTTCTCTTGGCGTGAGCGATTGTAGAACTACTTCGAGTTCGTCTCGAAGCATTAAATAAGTCGTAGCTTCTACAGGCTGCTCAACATCTTTATCCTCGATAAAATCTCCAAGATGCGAGTCTTCATCTTCACCGATCGGAGTCTCGAGTGATAAAGGTTCCATTGCAATCTTCATAACAGCTCGGACTTTTCCGATAGGCCAGCCGAGTCTCTCAGCAATTTCTTCGGGCGAAGGCTCTCTGCCGTATCTTTGAATTAATTGTCTTGATTCTCTGACTACTTTGTTAATCTGCTCGACCATGTGTACAGGTATTCTGATTGTTCTTGCTTGATCCGCAATTGCGCGAGTAATGGCTTGCCGAATCCACCAAGTTGCATAGGTCGAGAACTTGTATCCTCTTCGCCATTCGAATTTCTCTACAGCTTTTATCAGTCCCATGTTTCCTTCCTGAATTAAATCAAGAAAGGTGAGTCCGCGATTAGTATATCTTTTTGCAATGGAGACAACGAGCCGCAGATTTGCGTTTATCATCTCTTCTTTTGCGGCTTCAACCTCCCTTTCACCTTCTTCTATCGCTTTTGCGTCAGAGATAAGATCATTACTTGGAGTTTTATACATTTTTTCTATTTCGCGAATTTTTATTTTTTCTTTTCGGATATTGTCAGCTGCCTCAATTATTTCTTCTCGAGTTATGTTTTTTGGAAGTTTAGCGCGAGATGATTTTGCTTTTCTCAAAAGTTCTTTTTCTTCCATGTTGAGCTGTCTTAAGCGAGAATTAATTGTGTCGATATGAGCTCTCAGAGACCATCCGCATTCTTTAATTCTTTCTGTGAGAAAATCGAGTTGATTTGTAAGGAAACCTATCGAGTCTATCGCTTTCTTGATGCCAAGTTCCGCTATCTTAACCTTTTCTTTGAGCCCGTGTTCACTGCTATTTTTTTCCAGCTTCTTTTTCAGATGTTCCAATTCGTGTCCTGCTACCTTCAGCTTGTCGAATAACTTTATGTAGCGTTTTAATGCCCCTGCTCCTTCTTTTTCAAGTTCGGTAGGTGTTAAAATTATTACGTCTTTAATTCTCAACTCATTTTTGAAAATCCTTTTTCGAATTTCGTTCATTTCATAAAGAGCTACAGCCGATGTGGCAAGTGTTTCTTTAACTTTAATGTCGCCTGCTTCCATTCTTTGCGCAATTGAAACCTCTTTGTCGGCTGTCAGCAAATCGACTCTTCCGATCTCTTTGAGATATAATCTTACAGGGTCGTCGGTCATATAGATCGGACGCTTCAGAGAAGTCTGAGCAATTTTCTTTTCAGCGGCAAATCGCTCTGCAATTTTTTTCTGTTTTATCTCTTCAATGTCTTCTACAACTTCGATGCCGTGTTGAGCAAACAATGCCAAGATGTTGTCGATACGGTCGCCGGTAGTTACTTCTTCAGGCAACATGTCGTTGACTTGATCCCATGTCAAAAAACCTGTTTTTTCTCCAGCCCTGACTAGCTTAGATATCTCCGGAGTTTCTGCCAATGCCTGAAGTTCTGCCTGCTGTTCCGCAGTCAGTTCGTGGGGAAGTTCTTCAATTGGTTCCGCAACATGCGGCACGCCGGCATCATCGACTACTTCATTGACGATTTCGTCTTCTAAAATATCGACGACAGGTTCTTCAACTTCCGCTACCGGAAATGCTTCCTCTTCTGTCGGAATGAGTTCTTCAGTTCCATTGAGCACTAATATCTCATTTGACTCAAGGCCCTTTTTCTTACGTATTTTACTTTCAACTTTTCCATGTTTTGCATTATGCTTCTTAATTTTCTTCTTCATACCGGATGTTCACCAACCTTTTTTGAATTTACGACCAGACTTTTTTCTTTTAACAATCCGGTGAGCTGCTTTGTCAGCATCACCTTTTCATTTATTGTAAGCGATTCCTTTTGGAGATTCACAGTGCAGTCATTTATTTCAGCATCGATTTTTTGAAGTTTTACAATTTTAGTAAAATCTGAAAATAATTTTTTTGTATCGCCGGTAGGAAGTTCCGAATTGGAAATATGAGCAAGCAGATCAATGCCTATTCCCTGAACCCGCCCACCTAGATCACCTATCATCGATTCTCCATTTCGGCCTGCCTCAATAATTGCTGAGAAAACATTTCTTCTGACCTCTTTAGAGAAGTCTTCGGGCCGCAGTTCCCTGGCGCCAACTTCTCTCAATTCGGGATCTTCCAGCATTAACTTGAGAAGAGAAAGTTCTGTATCCATTCCTCGAACTATTTTCTGTATTTCTGCTTTCTCAATAATCGGACGGCTATCGAGATTAGATGCGGTTATTAGAGCATCTTCTGAAACTCCGAATCTTTCCGCAATTCGTTTAATCAACGAAGATCTTAAAATTGAATCAGTAATTGAGGACAGAGATGAAAGCAGATTTTTTGCGGCGACTGCGCGTTCCTGAGGATTTTTTGCTGATTCGAGCAATCGATTAATTCTATGCTCGATGAATTCCTCCGCTTTGTCCAGAGACGCAACGAATCGAGATTCGTCTCCTGATAAAAGAAGATCCGCCGGATCCTTTTCTTCAAATAATGCAACTCGAACATCAAGACCACGCATAAGAGCAATATCGATTCCGCGCTCGGCCGCCGCCTGCCCAGCTGAATCTGCGTCATACGCCAATATAACTTTTGATGCCAAACGCGATATCAATGCGACTTGATCAGAGGTTAGAGCTGTTCCAAGAGAAGCGACAACTTGCGAAAAACCGTATTTATGACATAGAATTACGTCTGTGTAGCCTTCAACCAGCACGGCGCATGACAGCCTTTTGATCTTTTCTTTTGCGAGATTCATTGCGTATAATGTTTTTCCTTTTGTGTAAACCGGGGTTTCGGGGGAATTTATATACTTCGGGCCCTTCTCTTCTAGATATTCTCTTCCGCCAAACGCAATGATGTTTCCATGAATGTCTTGAATTGGAAAAATAATTCTGTCTCTGAAGAGGTCATACCAACCGCCGCCTTCGCGCTCACGGAATAGTCCTGAAACTTTTAAATTTTCAGGTGCCATGCTTTTTCCTGCTTTGCGATAAAATACATCCCAACCGGTTGGAGCCAATCCGAGCCCGAATTTTTCGATCATTTCGGCATTGATGCCGCGCTTTCCAAGATATGCTCGAGCTTCATTTCCGTTCTTGGAAAGAAGATTGTCTGAGAAAAATTTTTGGGCTGATTCATTCAATGCCAGAATCGCTTCTCTCTTTCCTCCGTCTGATGATTTCCAACTTGGTAAAGAAACTCCGGCAAGTTTTGCAAGTTCGCGCAAAGCCTCGACAAAGGTCATTCCTTGAGTCTCTTCGAGGAATGAGAAGATATCTCCGCTCTTGCCGCATCCAAAACATTTGTAAAGACCGCGCTCTCTGTTGACGTTGAAGGATGGAGTCTTTTCTGAATGAAACGGACAAAGCCCTTTGTAGCTCGAACCGGCTTTTTTTAAAGAAACTGTTTCGCTTATCAATTCTACTATGTCGATACGGTTTCGAATTTCATCAATAATCTGCCGGTTATCGAAATTTTGCTGGCTCACGCTAAATTGACCTCGCACTCGGCATTAATTTCTGAAGATAAGTTGCCTTCGTTATCGTTTATCTTGATCTTCTTTGGAAGCTCCTTTATTTCATCGAGCGCTTCGTAGACGCGCCATGAATCTCTTTCAGTGATGATTTGCGATCCCCATGAAATTCTATTCACTTTTTTTTCTCTTTTGCCGTTTACTACGGCACTTATTGTCTTTTCGGTCACCTCTTTTTCGACACCGTTGAGATGAACCTTTATTGACCTCTTCTGAGGAAGACCTATGATCTCTTCAAGCTTTAAAGGCGGAAGTTCCTCTGTATAATATTTTCCTTTTTCTTTTTCTATTATTTTGAACCTCTCGCCGACTTGAATTTCTTTTCCGTCGACAATGTAGGTTCCAACAGTATTGATTTTGGATTTCAAAAAGTTAATTATTTTATCAGGAGAGTATGAATCTAAGTTGTCGGTTGTAAGTGAATATTCTTTTCCGTCTAACATTACTGAAAGTTCTTCTTCTGATTTTGCGTCTCGGCCTTTTTCACCTTTTTCTATTTTGATATCTGCGCCTTGAAAAATCGAATCATCGAGCGATACGGGTTTATTGTTCATTTTGATCTCGGGTTCGCCGCCCGGTCCGCCGGCTATTATTTTTCCGTCAACAATTATTGCTCTGCCTGGCTCTCCAAATTCATCTAGCGGGTCGCGACTGACGGAATGCAAAGCCTCAGCAACGGTTATGTTTTTCCCCGGCATTTCGACCGAAAAATGAGCGACTCCATCAAGACTGTAATAAATGGGAACGAAAGAATCGAACCGCGAAAGAATAATTCCTATAGCGGTCAGATATACAGGGCCTTTCAGTTGACCTGAAGTATCTTCGATTTCCATTATGCTTTCTGCTACTCTAATACGTACGCGTTCTTTAGATAGATCGCATGAATACGCGAGCCTTTCGGGAAGGTCGCGCCATAATGATCCGCCGCCGACAAGAACGATTCCGTCAAGTTTGTTTTTTTCTATGAGATTAGTCAGCTTATCGCTGATTGCTGATACTAATTTTTTCAATCCGTCTTCTGCCGCACTATTCACTTCGAGAAGAGAAAATTTCTTTTTTTCGCCCCAAATGTCAACGATCTCTTCTTCGTAATTTCTTTTAATCTTTTCCGCTGAAAGATAATCTAGCCCAAGATTTTTTGATATCGATTCCGTTATTGTGTCTCCGGCTAAAGGTATGCTCGCGACTCCGTGAAGCCCTGAAGAAGAAACAACAGCTATGTCTGATGTGCCTGCTCCGATATCTATTAGAGCAAAAGGAGAAGGCGGCAGATTCTTTCCAAATATCGCTCTCTCTACAGCAAGGGGCTCGACTGCAATTGAGATAGGTTTGAAACCGGCCTTTTCTATTACCCCTAATTTTGTTTTAATGTTTTCGATCGGCAAAAAAGTCATTATTGATTGATACTCGGCCTTCTTCCCAAAAAGCCCTGCAACCGAGCCTACTTGTTTGCCGTCAACTTTGAATGCAGTTCTTTGAACTCCAAGCAGAATTTTTTTTGATCTCTTTCCTGATTGAATTTTTTTTATCAGATTTTTTTCTGCATTTTCTATATCAGATTCGCTCCACGGACCATTACCTGAAAGGCTCACAGATATTTTTCTTGTGGTAAGCTGGCCTCCGGCAATAGCTACGGCAACTTCAGTGCCTTCCGGCAATGCCATATCTTTTCGGACCGCTGAGATGCTTTCGAGTGCCTTTGTCAGATCGTAGACATTGCCTTCCTTCATGCAAGGAAACGCGTGCTCACGGTATAATACTCTCGTTACTTTATTACCTTCATGCTCGATGCAAATTATTGATCTCGTTCCAACATCCAGAACTATCATTTTAATATCACTACTGTGGCTCCATAAGAACCTTCTCTTGTACCGGCAAATTCATAACTCGAAACTGCAGGATTAGATTCAAGATAACGCCAGACTTCTCTCTGAACTCTTCCTGAACCTTTTCCGTGTATGACAACTAATCTTTCGAGATCATTGATTATCGCTCTGTCGATAAATTTAGATAATAACTCTTCGACCTCATGTACTCTTTTCTCATGGAGATCCAATCGCGTTTCAGTCTTCACATCTTGCATTTCGAGCGTATAAGTTTCTCTTTTAATTTTTACCATTTCTTTTCATTCCTATTTTATCAGGATATTTTGAATCAACCCGGAGGCCAGAGAAGTTTTCTGCCGCCGAGAATATGAAAATGAATATGTTCGATCTCCTGTCCGGCGTCTTGCCCCTGATTCATAACAACTCTGAATCCTGTAGAGTTTATGCCGGCGACTTCGGATACTTTTGCTATGGCTTCGAATAAATCTTTGCCTAAAATCGATATTCCTTTAAGGTCAGCGACATGCTCCTTCGGAATCGCAAGGAGATGAACAGGCGCTTTTGAACTGATGTCTTTGAAGACCAGAATCTTTTCTGTTTCTAAAACTTTTTCTGCTGGAATTGAACCTTTGACTATTTTGCAAAATATGCAGTTTTCAATTTCAGGCATTTAAAAATTTCCTTTTCAATTCTTAAAAATTCCGCTTTCGAACTTTGCAACTGAAATGTCCGAAGTGGGCATAATTAATGATTAATTTTGATTAACCCTATAATTTTATTGCATATAACCCTACTTTTTCAAGTGGTTGAGCAAAAAAAGTTCTTATTTTAACTAATTGAGGATAATTTTATTGAATTGAAAGGTATAATTTCGAGCAAAAACAGGCTATTATTGCCGCCGTTTCGGTTCTGAATGTCGAAGCTCCAATTGAAATTCCATTACTTCTGCCGGATAAAAAGTTAATCTCCGTATCAGACCATCCGCCTTCGGGGCCGATGAGAATCAGAAGCTCTTTGCAATTCGGCTCGGTCTGTGTATCTCCTAAAATCTTTTTGAAATCACATCCTTCGGGATCGAGATGCCATATATTCGAATAAATTTCATTTTCTTCAAAGATAGACGGAAGATTATTTTTTACTTTGGAAATTTCGGCAGGCCGGCACGCGCCTGATTGAAGCGCCGCCGAGATTGCAATGCGTTGCCATCTTTCATGGCGGTTTTGCGAGACTGATTTAATTTTAGAGCGGTCTGCAATAAACGGTATTATTTTTTTTATTCCGAATTCGCAGATCTTTTCTATTGCCATATCCATGCGCTCATTTTTTATTAAAGCCAGACCTAAAGATATTGGAAGAATGGCAGAATGTTTAGCGATCAGATTTGCAGGTTCGAGCAGAACATGATCAGAAGAAAACTCTACGATTCGGCATGCAAACTCATTTCCGCCTCTGTCTGTCACGCTGATGTAATCACCTGCAACGAGCCGCAGCACGTTTTTAATTTTATGGTAACTATCTGTTCGAAATTCGAAATTATCTTTTTCAATATTTCCGTCAAAGTAAAACCTTCGCGCCGAAGGTAATTTATCTTTAATTTTGCTCATTGGATATCTCTAGAGTCAGCCACGGAGTTTCATTGATATAGGCTTTTACGTTGTTCATTGGAAAAGGTTCATCATCGAGGATGCCGGAGATTATTAAAATCCCTTGAGTAGTGAGACGCTTTTTTAGTTCGGGAAGAATTGGGATAATGACAGAAGATTGGATATTTGCCGCAATCAAATCAAACTTTTGATTGGCAGACGGGAGTTGATTCGAAGATAAAAAATCTATTTCGACATTATTTATTTTTGCGTTCAATCGCGCATTATTTATTGCATCAGGATCCTGCTCGATTGCGAAGACTTTTTGAGTTCCAAGCTTTTTTGCCGCAATCGCCAGAATTCCGCTGCCGGAACCAAAATCAAGGAAAGAAGATTCACGAGAAATATTTTTCTGAATCAACGCCAAACAGCCTCGAGTAGTGGGATGCTCACCCGTTCCGAAACCCATTCCGGGATCGATCACGATTGTAATTGAATTTTCGGAAACGCTTTCTTTTGCCAGCCACGGAGGCAAAACTGTTATAGTTCCAATACTAGTCGGCTTGATCTTTTTTTTCCATTCTTTACTCCAGTCGCATTCTTCAATTATTTCTGAAGATGAGCCGGCAATGCCTGTAAGCCGCGAGACATCCTGAGTCATTGAAAAGAATACTTCGATTCGATCGTCTAATTCATATATTCCTAAAAACTGCTCATCATATATTTTCTGAAGGTTTGAATCAGAAAGCGGCATAGATAATTTTTTGTATTTCATCAAGTTATTCTATTAAGAGCCGAATAAATCCGACACTTTTTGAAAGAACCCTTTAACTTTAACGTTACTCTCGCTCTTTAGAGCTTGAAGTTCTACGAGCAACTCTTTTTCTCTTTTAGAAATCCTTGAAGGTATTTCTATTTCGACCCGGACAAGCAAATCTCCAATTCTTTTTGGATTGTGAAGATCGGGAAGCCCGTATCCTTTGACTCGAAATATTGTGTTAGTATCCGTGCCGGCAGGAATTTTTATCTTGGACTTAAGTGTTTTTCCGCCAGCGCCTTTTTTTAGTGTAGGCACTTCTATTTCACTTCCAAGCACTAACTGCGAATAAGTTACCGGTACTTTGCAGATGAGATTCAAACCCTCTCGTTCAAAGATTGAATGAGGTCTAACTCTAATTACAACGTGCAGATCACCTGGCGTGCCGTTACGCGGGCCAACATCGCCTTCGCCTCGAAGCCGTAAAATACTTTCGTCTTCAATTCCTGCAGGAATTTTTACATCAAGATTTCGTTTAACCTCTTCGCGGCCTTCGCCTTTGCAATCAGGGCACGGTTCTTTTAAAACCTGTCCTCTGCCTTGACATTTCGAACATGTTTCGACCGTTGAAAAATGTCCGAAAAATGTTTGCTGAGTTTGCCTTACCTGGCCGTGTCCGTCGCATGTAGAACATTTGACGGAAGAAGTTCCGGGTTTAGCTCCGGAGCCTGAGCATGTACCGCAGGTTTCTAATCGCGTTATCTTAAGATTTACTTCTGCTCCGCGCGCCGCCGCATCGAAATCGAGCGTGACGCTGGTCCTTAAGTCATCGCCTCTGATGCTTTCCGATCTTCTAAAGCCGCCACCCATTCCACCTAAAAAGTCGTCGAATACTGAGCCTCCGAATCCGCCGCCGCCGAAAATGCTTTTGAACAGATCAAACGGGTCAACCTGAGTGTAAGCTCCGCCAGCCGAACGCTGTTCAAAAGCGGAATGCCCGAATCTGTCATATTGAGCGCGCTTTTCCGGATCCGAGAGAATTGCGTATGCTGTTGAAATTTCTTTAAATTTTTCTTCCGCCTCTTTGTTGCCGGGATTTTTGTCCGGATGATAACGCATGGCTAACCGTCGATATTCTTTTTTTATCTCATCAATACTTGCGTCTTTGTTGACTCCTAGTATTTCATAATAATCGCGAGGCATTATTATTTCCTTTCTTGAATGGGCGCACTTTCATTGTTGGCCGGTGCAGAAGCTATAATCACTTGAGCAGGCCTCAGCAATCTGCCCTTTAGTTTGTATCCTTTTCTAATGGAGCGAATTATGGTGTCGGATTTAAATTCATTTGACGGCTCTTTTGCCAGAGCTTCATGTTCATTGTGGTCAAACTTTTCACCTGCATTTGGAGTTATCTCACTCAGACCGTTTAATTTGAGTATCTCGCTCAATTGTTTTGCAATTATGTCTATGCCTTTCGACCAATTGGGGTCGCTTCGGTCATGAGAGCTGTCAAGCGCAATATCGAAATGATCGAGAACTGTAAGAACCTCGCAAATGATTCTGCTCGATGCGTAATCTCTGATTTCATCCGCCTCTTTAGCTTTTCTCTTTCTGAAATTTTCAAATTCCGCTTGGAGTCGAATATGTTTGTCCTTGAGGTCATCGAGTTCTTTAATAATGTTTTCATTTTCAGATTCCAATTCTTCAATCTTCTTCTCGAATGAATTTTTATCTTCATCTATTATTGGCGCAGATTCCAACATATACATCACTCCTTAAATTTTTTCGACGAACTATTATATCTATAGCTGTAAAATTGTGAATATGCTAATGGATTTTTATTTCCGCTGCACCGCCGCCGACTAATCCGAAGTCGTTGATTTCAGGAAGCATATTCTTGGGTTTATTTTCGATATGAGTTCTAATGAATTGACCGGTCAGCCGCGCTTGGGCATTTAGGCCGGTTGATTTGAATGCAGCGAACCCTTTTATTTTTGCCCTGTTGCCTTCGATATCCTCTAACATCGCAACATAATAAACCTTTTCTTCTTTGAAACTCATAAGTGAATCCATCGGCGATAGAGAAGCTTTATCGTTAACTTTCAAAATTGAAGGCTCAGTGATTTTCCATGCTTTAATTGCATAACTTGGAACATCAGAGTCTCCTGAACTCCAGATTATAACATTTTGCCCGGGCTTAAAATCTGAATAGGCTTTCAACGCAAAGGATACATCTTTAAGATTTAGTTGGTCTACCGGTCCTCCGCCTTTAATTGATACTTCGGCTGTAGAACTCGCTTCAAATTTCATAGACCTACTGCCGAATATCCATGCCACGTAAGCAGTGACTTCGGATATGACAGAGACCTTCATTGATTTGCCGTCAGGGCTGAGAGAAATATATTCAGGTTTCGGAGTTAGACCGCGGCTTTTCAAAACCGTCAGCGCGGCATCACGGGCATCTTTGAGCTTATACGGGAGAAATTTTGCTCCGGCTTCTGCCGCAATTTTCACATCGCGTTCGAGCGAAACTCTTGCTGAATACGACTGCCAAACATCCCAAAAGAGTCCGAGCAGAAAGAAAAGCCCAACTACTCCGCCAATTAGCCATGACACTCTCATATTTTTAGAAGCCATAAATTTACTCTCCACATGTCTACTAGATTCTATTTATTTTAAGTGTGATGTCATGCAGTTTGTTTATAGAAAAATCGAAAAGATAAAATTTTCAATTTGCACTTTCAATTTGCACTTTCAAATATACTGCAAAAAGACAACACAGTTACATAGCTAAACCGAAATTAGGTATGAAGCAACATACTCTTCTTGTCAATGAATCGTAATGAGATCTTCCACTCGACATTTTCGGGTTGTATCTGATTGAGCAATTGGTGTTAGATTCTCCAAAGTTTTTAAGTATCGAGTTAATACTGTTCCCATTTCATGACTCTTTCCTAAAAATGAAACCTCTTTATTGAATCTAATAGAGGCAACTGTCCAGTTATGACTTCCAGTCAAAAAAACTTCTGAATCTCCTACAACGCATTTTACGTGGTGAGTCTGATCACTTCTATCGAATGATGAGTTTATTCCCATGCGTAAGAGAACTCTCATGCTTTCCTGATTTTCATGAAACGCTTCACCTTCTTGATTGATATTCATTTGATCCATGATAACTGTCATCAACATTCCTGAATCGATTTTACTTTGAATATGCGTCATGATGGGATCCAAAAGATTTCCTTTTCCGATAGCGCGAGGCGAAACGTAATACATGCCTGCATTGATGCTATGTGCAGATGCTAAAACCAAGGTATTAAACGCGTCAAAATAATCTCCATCCATGACTATTCTTCCTCGACAGGAAATATAATGAATTTTGCTCAATTGATTATTATCTACAGTCATAGCTATTGGTACAATTATCTCCGGTATTGTCGTATCGATTTTAAATGGCTGAGCTTGCAAAAATAAAACATCAAAACGTTTCGACCATTCTATAAAGGCCGAAGGCTTACTTTTAAGAATAAGCGATAATTCTTTATTCTTATCTAACGCTGCATTGCTCCAGTTATGACTTCCCATAATGAGTAGTGAGTCGTCAATCATAATTGCTTTATCATGAAGCTTAGTGTTTTGGTCATCGAGATGAGCATCTCCACCGCAATTATTGATCGCGCTTACCCAAATGAAATTATCAGTCACGCAATCTTCGAAGAGTGCTCTGATTCTTACTCCACGTCTAGACGCATTCATCAAAGCGGTTAGCAGAAGCGCACTCGAACCCTTCGGTTCTTGAGCCATAAACATTGATACATCAATTGTGCGTTGCGCTGAATTAATCAACGAAATAACGGCATCCATGTATTCACTATCTCTCAGTGCCGCAACTTGAAACTCAAACGGAAAAGGATTTTTTTCAGCCGGTTCTAAATATCGTTTAGAGATGCGTCGAGAGCTGTCTTGTGCAATCGACCAGCGCCAGATTAACAGAATAGCCAGAAATATGAGAAATAAGATGGCGTGTCTTTTGGCGTTCACTCTATAAGTTTCAGGAGGCGGTTGCCTAATTCATGGAAGCTTCGTTCATGGCTTTTAGTCTTTGCTTTAATGCGGCCATCTCTGTGTCGCCTTCATGATGGATTGATTGAACAACCTCGCTCAACTCGCGCATCTGTGTGAAGAGCTCCGCTCTCTCTATACTCAATTGTTTGCTTCGTTCTTCAAGCCGCTTTCGTCGCTCATCCCCGCGTGGATAACGATTCATCTCGGCTCGTATTGATTTTGCTTCTTGACCAAGAATTTTCTCTTTATCCATTAAGTAATGCCACTCTGCCATCACCTCATCTATACGCTTTTTTCTTTCCTGAAAAACTACCTTTCTGGCGAGCAACTGTTTCGCATTGTTGATGCTATTCTCGATAAGTTTAAGTGTTGTAGGCTCTATACCGGGAACACTACGAAGTCGTTCGAATCTTGCAATCCCCGTCTCGTCATTCGTCCCAGCTATCATCACCAGTGCAACTGCTGTTGGATATTTATTTGCACCTTCTGTAAAAAGAGCACGGCTCTTGGTTTCTCGTTCCTCAGAATCACCATAATTATCAGATGCCAAGAGCATAAGTTCTCCAGCCATAAAATAAATTCCAGCGTCAGCCGACCCTTCATGAATTTTTCTGAGAAATACAGGCAAAGCAGAATCTGGGTTCCGTTGGCTAATCAATAGAGCATTGGTCACTTCAGTATCGTACGCATCGGAGAACGGATTGGCGCATGCAGTTAGCATTCCATTGCTTTGCATTTTCGTACCAATGCGAACTAAATTTACAAGTGGATTGTTTCGAATATATTTATAGTACACACTGTATCCTACGCTTCCTATCAAACATACCAAAATTGCAATAATCCAAATACGCTTACGATTCATCATAACGACTCACAATAAGCGAGATCATCTTGTGCGGCAGCTAGTTCGCTTTCTTTATCATCCAACATGTTAAGTGCATCATACATAGCGCTTTGTGCCTCCTCAGTTGCATTTTCAGCAGCTTCTAATTCATTAGCCGCAATGACGAGCTCCGATTGAGCATTTGCAACCTCACCAGCATAATAATGCTCAATGTTTCTCGCAACGGATGCTGCTATCAATAACGCCGTTGCAATCGCACTTGCACTTTTACAAGCCGCAGGGACATAGTAACATGTCACACCTGCGGCCAATTGAGCATCTTCCGCCGCCTGTTCAGCGAGATCAGCCTCATTATCGGCCTGATCATGTGCAATAACCGCCGCAAAATAATCATTAGTCTTCTGATCATAGTTGAGCTGAAATACCTCTTGCGCTTGCAGTGCATTGAATAATGCGGCATTAGCCACTTGCACAGCTTCTTCAGCAACTGCAACTGCGGCTTCAGCATCATTGACTGCATCTTCTTCTGCAGAACAGTCGGCGGCAACAATTGGTTGAGTTATTCCTGCCAAACTAAAAACAATCGTAGTAGCAATCCACAATACACATATGATTCTATCACTCATGTTTAAGGAATACTGTTTGTTTGCTTGTTTGTTTGTCAATATATTTTTTCTGCTGAAGTTTTTTGGAAAGTCGAGAGTCGTTCCTTCATGTCCTCATCCCTGCCCCTCTTCCAAAAAGCATATAAAATAATTGAAAAATGAAAATTGGAAAAATCAAATTTTCAATATGCACTTTACAATTTGCAATTTCAAATATAACTGGAGACGTTATGGAGGCACAGGCGCGATCGCGTCAATGGACGCCTCGCGTCAATGGACGCCTCGCGTCAATGGACGCCTCGCCTGTGCTAGCTACGCATACTTAACCAGCACGTGCCTCCAGCTAGCCACAACGGGTTATTGATCTGAATAGGATTTTTCTTTTGGAAAAATAGTAGGAGTGAAGGTGCCGACTGCTCTAATAAAAATTGTGACAGTAACTCCTGCATACAATGCCGCTAGAATTCGCACTAATGCTCCGTATCCGCTGCCGAACGGAAGAGCAATCCCCGCGGATATTAGCAGAGCCGAAACGGGTTCGATAAAGATAGGACTATTGATTTTGTAAACCGCAATTATTCCGGCTACGGGCAGTAACCACAACAGAATCGAAAAGAAGTCGGCGGGCAGGATAGATAAAAGAATCGCGCCTGCGACAAGAAGAGGATTGAGACTTTCTTTGTTTCTAAAATCGATAATTATAAATAGAAAAATTGCCAGCATAGCAATCGAAACATATTCGGCGTATTTCCATAAATCAGGAAGAAGATTAGCCGCTGCAAATATAAATAATGAAATCGCTATCCACTTCAAGATTGTTTCTTCAATTCTCTCGGCTTTTTTTGTAGAGAGAACAAGAAATACGATTCCGGAAAACAATGCGGAGGCGGCTTCATATCTGCTGTAAGGCAATGCAACTATGCACAATGCTGTTGAAATTACCGCAAGTAATATTTTTTTTGAGATGGGAAAAAATTCCGATAAAAAAGAAAACAAAGCGAAACTGCCGGCTCCAAGAGCGATCAGTTTTAGTAGAAAAAAATGTAATTTTGAAATCCAAAGATTTTTGTTGCTGCTCTGAACACTTAAATTTGGAACGGACGAGATATTCAATCCTTTTTGTTTGAGTTTTTCTATAGCTTGAGAGACTTCGTCAGGAGAAAATATTAGCGCTCTGCCTGAATTTAGTTCAGGTTCTTCTGTCGAACCGATTACTCTAACAGTTTTCAGCCAACCTGGATTGGATACGCCTTTTCCCAGAAAAATTCGGTTTGCGGTTTTTGACGAAAATACAGTTTTAGCCGCTTCTGAACTTGTGATATAAATTCCGGCGGCATGCTCTGACAGCTCTTCCGCTTCAACGGATGAGGAAACCTCGAATACCGGCAGTAATCCGAATTTCATCAGCGTGTCTTGATAAGTTCTGTCAAGACCGGTAACGATCGATAACAATTCGTTTTTAGAAACTTTGGCTTCGATAATATAATTTTCTGCGATACCGCCTCCGAAATTGTGTTTGCCGTCATTGTAAGACTTGACTTTATCTGCTCCTAATTTTTGAGTCAGAGAATGGAGAATATTTTCAAAGACGAGTAGCTTATTGGTAAAGATATAAGTAGCTTCGGGAAGAATGGGCTTGTCTTTTATCTGCTCCCACATCCATATATTGACTATTCCTTCCATGTGGAAAAGCCGCAGAATTTCGGAGCCTGATGCCAATGCTACATCGCGCGCATTCTGAGAATTTCCTAAAGCGGAAGATGTAATAACTACTCCTTCAACTCCGATTCTGTGAAGAAAGTCTAGCGCTGTGGAATCTTCAACCAATCCGGAAATCGACGAGGGCTTGACCAGAACGGAGATTTTGCCCTTTTCTTGTGGTGGCGAGGAGGAGAAGGAACTCAGCCAAATGGCAAATAATGTTGTTGCAATGAAGAGAGCATACAAAATTCTCGCAATATTTTTTTGAGTGTAATCATCGTTAGAATTATTTGGAGAAGAATATTTTACCGATCTCATCTTATTATTTTTTATTTCTCGACACGTTCCATTTAACAAACGCGTCAATAAACGGATCTAGAGCTCCGTCGAGCACACCCTGCGCATTTCCTACCTCTGCGCTTGTTCTCAAATCTTTTACAAGAGTGTAAGGCTGAAGCACATAAGAGCGTATCTGACTGCCCCACGCTATCTCCTTCTTTTCACCTCTTATCTTGTTTAACTCATTTTCATGTTCAACCAGCATTCTCTCATACAATCGAGCGCGAAGAATCTTCATAGCTGAAGAACGATTCTTTAATTGCGAGCGTTCGTTCTGACAAGTTACCACTAATCCTGTCGGAAGGTGAGTTATACGAACGGCAGAGTCAGTCACGTTTACGTGCTGACCTCCTGCTCCTGAAGAACGATATGTATCGATCTTAAGATCTGTTTCATTGATAACTACCTCTACATCATCGTCCGCCTCGGGCATTACTTCAACCGATGCAAACGAAGTATGTCTTCTTGCGTTTGAGTCGAATGGCGATATTCTAACCAGCCTGTGGACTCCTTTTTCACTTGAGAGTTTTCCGTAGGCATAAGGACCCTCCACTGAAAAAGTGATGGACTTAATACCGGCTTCTTCGCCCGGGAGTCTATCGAGTTCTTTCCATGTGTAACCTGAAGCATCAGCCCAGCGAGTATACATTCGGTAAAGCATCGACGCAAAATCACATGACTCTGTTCCGCCGGCTCCGGGATGAATAGAAATTATTGCATTCAATGCATCATGCTTTTCTTTGAATGACGCTTCAAGAATTGTTTTTTCTATTGTCGAACGAAGGGTATCGGACTCTTTCAAGCACTCATTAAAAGTTTGAGCATCATTCTCTTCTAAAGCCATCTCTGCAAGTAAAATAAGTTCTTCGGTATTTTTTTCAATACGCCTAAAACTTTCAAGTCTATCCCTGACAAATGTCAACTGTTTCATAACACGATTTGTCTTCTCCTGATCTTTCCATAACTCCGGATTTTCAGATTGGACAGTCAGTTCCTTCTCTTCATTTTCAAGTCTCGCGTAGTCAAAGACGATCACTCAAATCTTTTGTGAGTTCCGAGAGACTTTTGATTCTATTTAGTTCAACAGAATCCATCGCTTAGAACACCCCATTTCTTTTTTAGATTTCCGAATAGTCGGTTGAATTGAGTAAGTTTATTCAGTTTCTAGCTCAAGAGCAAAGAGAATAAGCCGATAATTTTGAAAAGAATGAAAATGACAAGAAAAATAAGTTTATTTCGAATCGGCATTATCTTCGCACTATTCATTTCAGTTCTGACTCTTGCGGGTTCTAGCGGAGCGGAGACCAAGAGAGAACTAACGCGGAAACGACTCCAGAACGAATCAGAGATGCGCAGTGCCAGGTCTGAGCTGGAGAGAATTGACGCTGAATTAGCCAGACTAAGACGCGCTTCTAGAACTACTCAGACTCGGCTTAGAGAAGCAGAACTTGAGTTGAAGAAAGCGATAGAGGAATTGAATGTTCAGCAGGGCAGAGTCAAAAGTGTAAAGAATGAAGTGACTGCTCTTTCAAATAAAATTGTAGTTACATCAGAGATGATTCAGAGAAGCAGAGAGATGCTTGCGAAACGGGCTAGGAGTCTGCTAAAGCTTTCGAGAATCTCGCGCATGGAGTTTTTAATTAAGTCTGATGATGCTGTTGAGATGGAACTTCGCAGTCGTCTGCTCATGAATGTTTCCGGCGCTGACGTGGTACTGATCGACAATACTGTAGAAGCAAAAAGAAATTTGGAGGCGAGAAAAGCAGAGCGTGACAGAACTCTGTTACTCCTTGTTGATGAAGAGCGTAAATTGACTGCGGCAAAGAATAACGTTGCGGCGCGCAGATTGGCATTACAAAGAACTAAAGATGAATTACAGAGGCAAACGGCAAGCACCGAAGATACTCGACGAAAAACCTTGTCGATGATTAACAGAATTAAAACTCAGTTGGCCGCGATTCAAGAAAAACTTAGAATTATTTCGGCGCGGCATTCTACTCCGACTCGCTTCACTGCTCCAACATCAGGACCGTATTTCAGGCCGGACGGAGTAAGCCTTCCGGGTGTTTATGTAAAGGCAAGTCCTGGCACAAATGTAAAGGCGATTGCTGAAGGCGAGGTTGTATCGATTCAGAGTATGCACGGATTAGGGCAAACTTTAATTCTTGGTCACGGCGGCAATTTGACAAGCGTTTATGCAAATCTTTCGAGTGTAAATGTTTCGATAGGTGATGATGTATCCAGAGGAACAATGATTGCAAAGTCGGGTATTTCACCCTACGGCAACGCCTACTATTTTGCCGTTTACAAAAATGGAGTTGCTCAAAATCCAATGACCTTTTTGAGGTAAGAAGAATTACTGGAGTCTCCCGAAAAAATAAAGCTCTTTTCTTTGATGACGATGCAGAAGCGTAGGGGCGAACCTATGTGTTCTACCAAATATAATAACATTGCGACGTCATGGAGGCACAGGCGCCAAAG
>Ga0210016_1001604_pt1 | contig 21052 bp, 15 predicted proteins | sample CryGeyCG2014_300_FD_185454 | JGI IMG/M metagenome (GOLD analysis project Ga0210016, IMG submission 185454) | Groundwater microbial communities from aquifer - Crystal Geyser CG02_land_8/20/14_3.00 (SPAdes) (version 2) | ecosystem: Environmental > Aquatic > Deep subsurface > Groundwater | place... | reverse complement strand
GAGAAAGTTAGCAAAACTCGCAAATTCCCAAAGCGAAACTTTTCAGAAATGGATGCAGGGTGATGAATCGAGGCAGGCTTTTCGTTCAGGTATGCACCTATTTGCTAATTGCTGCCGTCTCAATGAGCACATAGAGAGTGATGCTGAAAGCCAATACGGACGGTACTTGTAGGGCTGAATTCAAAAGAGATCATCCAGATAATGGCATTTGAAAATGACGCCATGGCCGATCGATCGGCTCGTTACCGGTCTTTATAAGACAGGAAGGCGTGATGCCGTGGGGGGATGGGATGGTCTTGCATAAAGTAGCTACTTTAGCTACTATCAACCCATGCAAACCGTAACCGCAAAAGAAGCAAAGAACCGGCTTGGCCAAGTGATCGACTTGGCGCTGACCGAGAAGGCTGTCGCCATTACGAAAAATGGGCGCGATTCAGTCGTGCTTGTTTCGGCGGAATACTTCCGTGAATTGTCCGGACAGCAGGGGTTCATAAGGGACGCCTACGCTAAAGAAAAGAACAAGCAACGCACGGCGTTTGCCAAGGCGGTCGGACAGGGGCGGGCGAAATCCTCCGATGCATCCATGTTCAAAGGAATGGAAACTGCAGTAAAGTTCAAGAATGAAGAGTTCTGAACCTGTCGGACTGACCGAAGTCCCGATCACCAGAGAAGTCGTCCTCCAACTTCTCTCCCATATTCCACGCGACCTCATTCTGGTTGGTGGCCAAGCATTGGCATTCTGGATCGAGCATTACGGGATAGATGCCACTCCCGCGACTGAAGAGGATGTCGCTTATGTCAGCCGAGATGCCGACTTCCTCGGCAAGCGCGAGCACGTAAAGGTTCTGGCGGAGATCATCGCGGGCAAAGCCTCCTATCCACCGCGGAAAGCCTTGACCATCCTGTGCGGTCAGATCTTTGTAATTGACGATGCGGCCGGAACCTTCATGAACATCGACGTTATCCACCGGATAGGCAACCTTGATTCTAAAGCGGTGCGTACCCGTGCCGTGGAAGCTGCGGTCGAGGGCAATACGTTCTACGTGATGCATCCCCTGGATGTCCTGATAAGCCGCGTTGAGAACTATCGTGGAATCAAAGAAAAGCAAAGCAGGAATGGGCTTCGCCAAATCGAACTTTCGATCGCAGTCGCTAAACGGTATGTCTTTGCTGCAATAAAGCGGGATGAGGGCATTGCAATCAAGGCAATAGAGAAGGTCGCCGAAATCGCCCGCAGTCCTGCCGGTATCTTCGCCCGAAAGCACGGGGCCGAAATCTACGAAGCGATTGAGCCCAGGCTGCTGCAAGCCAAAATCCGGAACGAGAACTTCTTGACGAAGCGACTGCCGATCTTGATTGCTGAAATAGATAGGTATGCCGAGCAAGCGCAGTGATGAAGGGTTCTGCGGCAGCGACCTGACAATAGAGAGTGCTATCGAATGCCTGCTACAGTGCAGGATGCCTGCCTGAATTAAAAAGAGATCGTGCGGATAATCGCGTTTTATACCCACAGTATGATCAATGCGCCGACCATCGGGGTCGGCCACAGAACTAAAGCTAAGCCTTCGAACCAGACTTCCGTTGCGCGCGTTCTGGTTCGGTAAGCAGCTCCGGCATACCCACCCCAAGGGCGCAGGCGATGCGCTCGATATTGGCGATGGACAGATTCCGCTCCCCCCGTTCCACCGAAGAGATGTAGTTAGGGTGCAGGCCTGCGCCTTCAGCCACATTCTCTTGTGTCAGCTTCTTCTCCAGACGTATCCGCTTCATATTGCTGGCGAACAGCAATTGAGCGGCAAACTTTTGAGTTGGATTTCCCATGAGCGGAGTCTTGATGACAGCCGCGCCCTAATCCACACACTTTGAGTTTGATTTATGAGTGTGTTTTGTTAAAGTAACACTATGAGTTTGGTTGTGCCCGGCGATTCAGAATGGATAGCTCAGGGCTGCTGGGCAGATTCGCGTACCAATTAATAGTGAACTGAAAGGGGTAGGAATGAAGGGCTTAGGAACATATCGGCTTGCAGTGCTCATGTTGGGAGCAGTGCTTAATTCAGGTTGCGCGATGCTGGGGAATGACCTGCCGCCAGAGCAGCTGGCGAAGCTGGCCACCATTGAAGGGGCTGCCGGCTATCCGTTGCATTCAATAGATGGCCGTACGACCTTGTTTACCTCATCTCTAAACGTTGCGCCCGGAGAACATGTTGTCGAGTTGACCATGGCTTGTCAGAACAATCAGTGCGTCTACCAGACCTATCGCTTCAACACTCAGGCAGGATTTCTTTACCGACTGATGCCGTCCAGAAAGATTCTGGTGCTTGATCGCAGTGATCAATATCAGCGGAAGGTGGACGAATTGCTTCTATTGGGTGGTCAAGGCAATGTTTACGGCTCCACAGAAGAGCGAACCAGGTTTGCCAGAGCGGTAGTTCAGCAAGAGACTGATGCCCGAAATGCCTTGATTGAGAGAAGGAGGCAGAACATCCCTTGGATGAAGAAGGTGGGCGCTCGGATTTGTCAGGCTCAAGGCTACATTCTGTATACCGGATTTGTTGAATCCTTCACCGATGAGAAGCTCCAGATACGCGTTGCAGAAGCAAGGATGCGGGACAACCCACAGTGGGCGCCGGGGGATTTTCAACCCCATATCGTCTGGGATTCCCCCTTGAACTGGGACTTGTGCGAATAGTTTTCGGCTGGATGCTACGACCAGCCAGGCTATTCGATCTCTCGGGAAAGAGCAGCCATTCGCGTGGCGCAACAATAAGAAAGGCAAAAACTGATGTCTAGAAAAATGATGGGCCTGCTGGCAGGAATTTTGGCATTGAGCGGTTGTGCAATGATGAGCGATGGTATTCCGCCAGAGCAACTTCCGAACTATGGACTGGTCGTCTCAAGGATCAGTGGGCAGGGGCGGAATATGGACACTCTACCAAGTTCACTAAGAGGATTTGATAACGAGGCGTATGTCAGTTGGATCAACGGCAAAGCCGCCTTCCCAGCACGTCAAATGATGAATCTGCTTCCCGGTGAGTATGACATCCAAGTTGGCCTGGGGTGTGGAAGTTCACCCAATTGTCGACCAAGCAGGATCTACAAGATCAGGGTGGAAGCTGGTAAGCGTTATGCTCTTACGCCAGATGCTATCTATGTTAGTGATCGAAGCGTACCAAGGGCTGATGCCAACGAGAAGCTGTACCAGTATTAGTTTCACTTGAGCCACCTGCCGTCAGATTGAGGAGGGGGCTCAACGTCCATCATTGAATTGATGCCCAATATCTGACGTGGGATTTCCGTTACGGACACAGTAGATGCTGCATACGGATCTCTGAGTAACGTGCTGTGAATTTCATGTTTGGGAATCAGGGGTGTTTTGCTATGTTCCTATTCTCAATGGAGGAGAAGAGCATGCACACCCGAACCATCCCAATGATGCCAGTCGTTCTGGAGGGCAATTGAATGGATTTATTCGATTCGATATGCCCTGCACTGGATGAGATGTCCTTGGAAGGAGAAATCATCCATATTTCTGATGGCCTTGCCGAGTTCTGCGCAATCAATGCGTTCATGAGCGCAGCTATGACCTCAGTGATGTCTGCAGAAGAGTCTGTCCCCGAGGATGTCTTGCAGGGGGCACGGCGATGCAGCGATGCCATTCGTACTCGAATGCAGGGCTTGAAGGCGGAAGTGGAGCACTTCCGTGTCAGATTCCTGAATGCAGAGCTACAGCGGTCGTCCCGCGCTGAATCTTAGTAGAAAAGAAACAGCGGCATGTCGATGCCCATGAATACCATGGCGCACTTTTCTCTAACATTGGTGAGACTAGACCGTCTGCCGGGCTGATATGCAATGCCAACTCTTAGTGGATTGTCACTCCATCTGTAACTGAGTGAAAGGCGCTACCTTGTGGATTAACTAGCTAATCTATGTGGACATTTAGGATTCATTTGAAAGCATGGTGTCGCATTGCGATGCAAAAATAAGTTTACTTTTTGCGCGAATTTATCATAATGGATGCTCATTTTAATAATTAAGGCAATCATGCTGATCGAATTTAGGGCTCGGAACTACCGTTCCATTAGAGATGAGGTCGCTCTAAGCTTTGTTGCTTCCAAAGACAAAAAGCTGGCTGAGACTCATCTGGCCTCAACTGGCATACCGAGTCTGCCAAACGTATTGCGTAGTGCCGTGATTTATGGCCCCAATGCCAGCGGAAAATCAACATTGCTTCAAGCGCTATTCTATATGCGTGCCGTTGTGGCTGAATCGGCAACCATGCAGCCTGGGCAAACGTTCAACGTCCAGTCGTTTCGGCTGGACAAGGAATATGCGAAGCAAACATCCGAGTTTGAAATCACCTTTCTGCTGGGCGGGGTGAGACATCAATACGGTTTCACCCTCACACCTGAAAGGATCGTAGACGAATGGCTACTCGTTTATCGTTCCCCAAAGCCACAACAGTGGTTCAGTCGCAGTTATGATGAAAAATCGAAAAGCTACGAATACGAATTCAGTACCCACCTGACCGGACAGCGTAAGCTATGGCAAGAAACGACTCGTTCCAATGCATTATTCCTTTCTACTGCAGCACAACTCAACAGCGAACTACTGGGGCCGATTTTTCGCTGGTTGGTAGAACAGCCTGTGTATTTTGGCGCAGGTTTGTCGCCATTGCCGGATTTGACCACCCAGTTGCTTCAAACTGATGTAGGTAAGCGAGCAGTGCGTGATTTTCTTGCCTCGGCAGATATCAGCATCAGCGATGTCGTAAGTGTGTCACGCTCAGGCTTCCAGCATCAGTTCCTGATTGGGCCAGAGGGCCCACAATTCTCTCGTGAAGAGCGTGAAATTGTCATGCCGCAATTTGTTCATCAGTCCGAACACGGCTCTGCCACCTTTGAATTGCACGAAGAGTCTGAGGGAACACAGCGCTTATACACATTAATAGCGCCGGTGCTGGATGTGCTCAAGAACGGGCGGATTCTGATTGTGGATGAACTAGATCGCAGTTTGCATCCATTGCTGGTTCGCCGTTTGGTATCCATGTTCCATCAGCCGGAGCTAAATCCGCTAGGCGCTCAATTGCTCTTCAGCACGCATGACACCTCGTTGCTTGACCGCACTCTGTTCCGTCGCGACCAAATCTGGTTTACCGAGAAGGATCGGGATCAAGCCTCGCACCTGTATCCGCTCTCTGACTTCAGTCCGCGTGAAACCGAGGCTTGGGAGAAGGGATACTTGATAGGCCGTTACGGCGCTGTGCCCTTCTTTGATGAACCCGTGCCGCCCACTCAGGCGGCAGGCTGATGGGCTGGATTCATGGGAAAGGATAACCAACCCAAACATCGCCAAGCGGCACAACTTGCCCGTAGGGAGGGAAAACGTGCAAGCTACGACCGGATTCTTGTTGTCACCGAGGGCAGTAAGACTGAGCCGTTATATCTAGGGGAAATACGCTCCCTATATCGGCTGCAAACCGCCAATGTACAGGTGCAACACAGCCAATATGGCACCTCGCCGATCAAGATCGTTGAGTACGCTGAACACTTATTTGTGAATGGGGATGAGGACAAAAAAATCCAGATGCGCGCCTTTGAGCAAGTGTATGCCGTGTTCGACCGTGACGATCACGAGACCTACCACAACGCTCTGAGCAAGGCTGCCGCGCTGAATGGCAAGCTTCGTAACGACCTGAATAAGGCGGTCAGATTTGAAGCCATCGCCTCCGTTCCATGCTTCGAGCTATGGCTGTTACTGCATTTCGAGGATGTGCATGCACCATTGCATCGGACGGAGGTTTGCCAACGCTTGCGTCAGCATCTGCTGAATTACGACAAAGGGCAGGAGGGGTACTATGCGCAGACGTGCCAATACTTGGAGGGGGCCTCTCAACGTGCTGATGACTTGGCGCAGAAATCAACCGCGCATGATGGGAGCGAACCGTATACAGATATGCACCGTTTGGTGAATTTGCTCACCACGCTTAAGCCATAGTGCCCATAGAAATCGTCCGAAAGTATGTGTAAGCAGTCTGTGATAGCTAGAATTTGAATTGACCGCTTTGGCCGTGACCTGCCAGGACGGCAACTCGGCCTTAGCGGTTGGCCAAAACAGCAACCGAGAAAGTCCGCTTAAGGCAGTTCTTTGTCCGAGCTTAATAAGTGTTAAGTTTTTCTAGAGACTTGGATATGGATATCGAATTCCTAAAATTAATCTTGGCATACTCACTTGTTGCTGTGTTTGTATTTACAGCAATAGTGACCAGCCTATCCTTGGTAGGTTGGGCAAGGTTCATTGACCAAGATCAGCAGAAGACACTTTTCAAAGTGTTGATAGTCGAGGTAGTTGTTGTTTCAGTGGGTTTCTTTGCCAATCTCTTGGAATTTAATCCGGCAACAGCAAAACACCAAATAGTTGCTGGCGCTTTTTCTGATAGGAAGCAGCAGTTCACTACAACACTCGCATTAGCCAGAAAAAAATATGAGGATGGCGATCTTAAAAATGCCTATACCTTGGTTAATGACCTGTTCAGATCAAGCGAATTGGCCGAATACTTTCCAATTAGAGACTTGTTTATTTTGAATGGTGATATTGCCAAGAAAAGGAATTTCTTGGTGGAAGCTATTGAGTCTTATGGCCCTGCACTGAAACTTGATCCGAATAATATAGAAATAATGGTGAATGCTGGAGACGTCCAAAGACAGTTACAGAACTACGAGGCCGCAGAGAAACTATATGAGCGTGCGATGAGTTCCCAATCTCAAAACTGGAACGTTCTCAATGGCTACTACAACTGTCTTCGGAGGTATGCAGCATTTCTTGCTGATGAATACCCCAAAATATCAGATTTAAAATTTCAAAAGGCATCAGAAATGGTTAGCCAGATGAAGAGTGTGTCATCTGATGCAAGCCAAAAACGGATCTCAGACGTTGCCAAAGGTGTTTTGCACTGGGAATGGAAACGTTACGATATCGCACGTGTGACGTATCAACAGCTTATCGATAACTATCCAGAGGAGAATAGATTTAAAGAAGACTTGGCTGCAATATTGGTTGAAATGAAGGAATATCACGAAGCCAAATTGCTATTTGCAAAACTTTACAATAACGAAAAGCAATCGAACAAAGTATCGTGGTTCGTTGGCTCGGGTTACGCCGAGGCCGCCAGTAAAGACACATCAGATAAGAAAGAATTACGTATCGCTTTAGATGCGGGATTGCTTGCCATTTCAAACAAACCTGATGATCCATTCTCATACTACGCGGTAGCCATGGTCTATAGAAAATTAGGCATGGATAATGACGCGGTCAGTTATCTTCGTAGGGCGGAGTCGCAAGAGGCAAGCAGAGATACCAATATGCATACGTATGACAAGACACGGCATTTGATGTACAAGAAAATATTACGTGAATGGGGTGTGAAAACATAACCTGTCAGTTAACACGAACGCTGCGCGACAAAGCAGGGCAGCGTCGGTTACTTTTACGTTATGCATCCATGATGTAACCAACCATCGCGAGGCGGCAGATGAATGAACATCCAATGCAGCCTGTCTGTTACGGACGCGCTAGTCCATCGCTTCAATAGAATTAAGTTTCGCTTTGGAAATCTGATCACCTAGGTAAATTGTGTGAACAGCTGACGACGGGAGGGGTTGGAAACTTTCCGTAAAAAGCCCCTTATACGGAGAGTTCACACAATGGCACCACGCAGCAACGCGGTCTTGCAGTTCCCCATCAAGGCAGCGCCAACCATCGTAAATCGGAAAGTTCCGCTCCGCCTCAAGAACACGGACTACCGCAGCCGTGAGTACCTGACCGAAGATGAGGTTGATGAGCTGATCCGCGCAGCCGGGAAAGTCGGACGGCACGGTCATCGCGATGCCACCCTCATTATGCTGTCCTATCGTCATGGGCTGCGCGTCACCGAGTTAGTAAGCCTGCGCTGGGAGCAAGTCGATCTCAAGCAGGGGCTGATGCATATCAATCGCCTGAAGCAGGGAACCCCCAGCGTCCATCCATTACGCGGTCCGGAGTTGCGCGCCTTGCGCCGGTTGCAGCGGGATTATCCGAATTTGCCCTATGTTTTCATCAGTGAACGGAAAGCACCTCTAACAGATGATGCCGTCCGCAAGATCATCAGCAGGGCAGGGAGGGAGGCCAGATTTCCCTTCACGATCCACCCGCACATGTTGCGTCACGCCTGTGGCTACAAGCTGGCCCAGGCAGGGCAGGATACCCGCGCCATCCAACATTATCTGGGACACAAGAACATCCAGCACACTGTCCGGTATACCCAGTTGTCAGCAGATCGGTTCAAGGGGTTCTGGAATGACTGAACGCAATGATCTGGAACACACTGCGTCTGTAATGGATTCCACCCAAGCCAACACATACAATCGGCGCATGACCGCCTACGTCACAAAATCACAGATCATGTTGGGGCTGCGCTGCCCCAAGCGTCTCTGGCTTCAAGCATACCAGCCGGAGTTGGCCGAACCTTCTGCTACCTCACAGCTGACTATCGAAAACGGCATCGAGGTCGGCCGGATGGCCAGGCTCAACTATCCGCATGGCAGGTTGGTCGGCCATGTCGAACAACCTGATCTGGCGGTGGCCGAGACGAAGGAGTTGCTGGTGCACCAGCCAGCTTCACCGCTGTTCGAGGCAGCATTCGTACATGCCGGAACACTGGTGCGCGCCGACATCCTTGTCCCAGACGGGGATGCATGGCGCATGGTGGAGGTAAAATCCTCGGGGAGCGTCAAGGACCATCATCTGCGCGATTGCGCGATCCAGCTGTGGGTAGTGGAGGGGGCAGGGGTGTCGATTTCTACTGTCAGTATCGCGCACGTTGACACTAGCTTCGTTTATGCCGGTGATGGGGACTATGCCGGATTGCTCGTCGAAGAGGATGTGACGGAACAGGTGCGGGCGCTGCTTGAAGATGTTCCGGACAGGCTGGTGAACCATCGGCACACGCTGGCCAATGGCGAGCCTGACATTCGTATCGGTGCACAGTGCAAGCCGGAGTGCCCGTTCATGTCGCATTGCGAGAAGGCGTTACCAGAATTCCCTGTTTCCATCCTGCCCAATGGTCGCACGCTCATCACTGATCTACAGGACGCAGGCATAGCGGATGTTCGGGACATCCCTGAGGGCGTCCTCAAGAATGCGCGTCACATCACGGTGTGGCAGGCGACACGCGCCAATGAGCCCTTCATCTCGGATGAGTTGGCTTTGGAATTCGGCAAGCTGCCATTTCCTCGGTTCTATCTGGATTTCGAGACCATCAATTTCGTAGTGCCGCGCTGGAAGGGTACGCGGCCGCACCAGCAACTGCCTTTTCAGTGGTCATGCCATATCGAGCGTGAAGGAGGAGGGCTGACGCACCGGGAGTTCCTGGATACCACTGGCGATGTACCGATGCGTCGCTTTGCTGAGAGCCTGATCGCTGCCGTCGAAGCGGACGGGCCGATCATCGTCTATGGCAGTTTCGAAAGCACCATCATCAAGGGATTGATCGGATTCTGCCCAGACCTTGAACAACAGCTCACGGAGATTCTGGATCGACTGGTGAACCTGCTGCCGTGGCTGCAGAACCACTATTACCATCCGAACATGAAAGGCTCCTGGTCGATCAAAGCCGTTCTGCCAACGGTTGCGCCACACCTCGACTACACACAGCTTGAGGATGTGCAGAATGGCACGTTGGCCCAGTTGGCTTACCTAGGCATCATTGATCCATCCACGGAACCAGATGAGCGTGAGCAGAAGATCCGTAATCTGCTCAAGTACTGTGAGCTGGATACGCAGGCAATGGTGGAGGTGGTGAGGTATTTTTGATACGACCGTCTCTATATCGGCCAGTGCTGCCGTTGAGCATGTCACTGGCGAATGGCAGGTGCGATGCAGTTTGCCGACATTGACTGGCTGGGCCGAGTTGAGTGACCGCTTCCCCAAACTGTGATGGGCAGCGAAGTTTGAGATGCGACTACGACCTGTTATAGTCACCTGCTGCCTGATATATAGAGCCATCCCGTGCAAAACAAACGACCCGATTTGTTCGGAGTTAATCACCGTCAGCATTCAATTTTTCATCATTTGATGATTCTAATGATTCCGGTGTCAACGCTCGACAAACAAATAAGTTGGAAAAGATTGCCCTGCCAAGTCCACCGTAGACTTCGCAATCGCCTGCCCCTGTTCGTTCGGTTCCCTTGAAAAGGGAAATCGCAAATTCTGCCGATATGGCGACTGGGCTTGCCAATATGAGAATCCTTGATCTAACCAAATTTTTGTCAGGTGACCGTCACCAGTCTCAATTTCCAGAAGACGGGCATGCATCGCGTCATGTTTATCCATGCTGCGCAGGACGTTTTCCATACCGCAATAGTCAAATGCAGCACTGATAGCTGAGGCGCGATCTAATACATTTGGCCAATTGTGGTACAAATACATGGGGCGGTTAAAGCCGCCTTTTTCTTCTTGGAAAGGTGCAACCACCAACTCGACTGACTGGACAGACCAACGGTCTTTGTGAGCCATTTTAAGCGCTGAAATAAAATCAAGAAGTAGCGCGACAGGAAGGGGCGCGTTCAAATAACGGTCATGGTAGGCAATACGAATTATTTCTCCGTTGCCTCCGATAAGATCGGATCCAAGGTCATCCTCCAGCTTCGCCAGCAACCGCCGTCCAAATCCATCAGACACACCATCGAGTTCATTTCTAATTTCAAACCGATGAACTTTCCCCTTCATATCCGCAGGTGCATTTGCAACCATTGAAACTTGCTGCAATAGCTTCCCAGTCGTTTGTGGCTGACCACGCACTAACAAGTCCGTGCCCATCGCCCATTGCGCATTGGGGCAAGCAGCGTTGCTAGAACGATATGCCCATGCCCAAGGATCGCGGTCAGTAGCAATTATTTCCGCGACTGCCTGACCACCGGCCTGACAAGGTGGTGCCTCGCCAGTCCATACAGAAACTCCGCCAAGACTCGACAAAATAGATAGTACGAAACGATCCGCCTGCGACATGGCATTTACGGCATCGGGAGAAAGTACAAGTTTAATGGCACTCGCAGAGGATGCCCACTTCTGCACCCACCCCCGCAACGGTGACGTTGCGATGTCCCATTCGGAGGGGTTGCCCGCAAGATACAACCGCAACTCTTCTACGCCTGGACGCACCAGTTCACGAGTGATGGCTTCTGGCAGTGTTTGAAATTCCGCATGAGTACCAAGTCCAAATTGGGTGTACTCATTCCGAAGCTGAAATTCGTCCAACCAGCGATCCGTCAAAAACTCCAACGCAGCATGGCGGTTCAGATCATCCATGCGGAAGCGAGTATCGAAATGCAGCAGACAGTGCTGACAAGCCCCTTCACAGTTCGCTGTACAGCTCAAAATTCCTTTTGCCTTGAACAAGACATCTCGCAACCGGTCGGAAACCGAAGAGCAATAGCCGGATGCATTACGGTCAAACAACACTATTGCCTGTCCAATCTCTCTATTCATCCGAATTTCTTTGGTATCACAGCCTAACTCAGAAACCTCGACGCCCAACATTGCGGCAATGGCACTGCGTATCGCCACCGCGAGTGAAAACGCCACACGCCGATCTGACAAAGGCCGTCCATCCAAGTCATACAGCATGAATTCAAGCACGTCTGTTGTCGCTTCATGACCAAGGCGCATACCGGGCTTGATGGAAAAACTACTGCCCTCGCACATCGCTGTTTCACCTCCTTGCGCACCCCGCAGCCGACGATGAGGGATTTGAAAGATTTTTGGCAATGCGACACCGCCCTGCTCAACCTCCCAATCATCTGACGCGCTGATCATGGGTTCTGCCCGACCACAAGCCAGACAAATGGCATAACCCAGACCATTAGTACCAGCCGAATGGTTAAACACCGTGCCAATCGGACTTGCCCTGTAAGCACCCAGATGGGGGTTCGTCATGGGTAGCCATTCACCATTGGCATTGATCCACGGAGCTTCAACGGGGACAAAGGTCTGAGTCGATACATCGTTATGCGGCGACTCGTAGAGATCAACGGAAAATCCTGCTGGTTCCAGATAGGTAAAACGGCAATCTGGAACAGGTGGCAACGCAGCACCGCAATCCAGGCACTGAGTAAGCTGATTTGCCATACCCGTCGTGCCGCTGGAGCCACAGGAGCGGCAACGCCATGCTTCCCGGATATTTTGTATCTCGCTGACCGCCTGCACTGAAGCAGGGACGTGCCAATTGAGCGTAATTCCGGCGGAGCGATACACCAGACCATCGATCACCACCTCTGCACCCGGCGCATATTCTCTCAACGCCGTTACCGTATCGCGGCTCGGCAGCTCCCTGCGGCGCATCAGGTTGTCTACGCGCTCGTCTTTCTTGCGTGTTTCGTTTCGCTTAATCTCATCAAGTGTCAGCGTTTCAAAGGAAGAAATATCTGTTGGAAAACCATATCCAGGCAGGAAGCCACCCGCAGCTAGTTCCCTCAATAGATACTCGTCAGTCAACCGTCTTTTCTGTATTTGCAACGCTTTGTAGGCGGGGTCTTTCTCCTTGGATGCCCCCTGAAACTGGTTGATCTGCAACTCTACGGCATCAAACTCATCGAACCACTTGGTACGAAATGCGACAAGCATCTTTGCGGATTCTGCAATTAAGCCATGCAGCGACACGATGCCATCGAAGCAGGTATAACGCAGCAGCGAGCGCAGCCCTGTCGTCAAGTTACCACTTTGTTTTTCATCAAAGCACTTTGCCCAAGCAATGAATCGATCTGAGCGCGCCTCATCTTTTGGCAGCATCCACCATTCCATATTGAGCTTGACCAGATCGCCATTGTTGGTCAGTTGCGTGCGCAAGAAATTCGCCAACAGCATCGAGTTGATGTGCCGTTGCACGATAATCGCACTTTCAAGTTTGATGCTGGGAGCGGGCAACAGAGTTTCAAATGCCCAGCGGGTGTTCGCAAAAACATATTGATCGTGGGGATTGTTTTTGCAGACGGTCAGTGCGACAGAGCGTGTTTCCGAGCGGCGCCCGGCACGCCCCGCGCGTTGCAGATAATTTGCTGGATGAGGCGGCACGTTGTTCATTGCTACAACGGTGATACCGCCAATATCAACTCCCATTTCCATGGTCGTCGAGCAACTCAGCAGATTGATGCGCCCGGATTTGAAATCATTTTCATATTGTTGCAAGCGACTGCCGGGTTGCTGCGCCGAGTGCTCAACCGCACGGAAATAACCACCGCCCTCGACAATCCTGTCACTCAGGTCAGACCACAGACCTTCTCCTCTGAGTGATACAACAGTAGCGTCATCCGTCAGCCATTGACGTATCCCGTTTAGCCGTTCGTCAGCTGAGGGGAAATCCTTATCCAGTAAGAAGCACTTCGGCAATTCAATCGGTCTGCAGATCGCAACTTTATCCGTAGGCTCCGTTCTGGGAAGATAGGGCGTCACACCTTTCAAGGTTACATCCAGTACGCGCCGTGTTACCGGGCATACCCATCCCTTGCTTATAGGGGCAAACGCCATATCCTCCAAAGCGAGATAGCGTCCAGTGCTTGCGACTTGCAATAGACCCACGCGGGTCAAATCATCCCACGCGCATCTCAAGATTCCATCAAGAGCATCCCGACCGTGGGCAGAGGCCGGATTGAGTTTCAACACGTAGCCCAATAACCTTACCAAACGGTTTTGCATCCCGGCAGGATTACATTGCGGCCATTTCTTGATTTGGTTGGATTGTTTCTCTTTCGATTCTGGCGGGAGTAATTTTTTTCCGGACAGTCGCTGACCCCCCCATTTTCGCCAGCTATCAGGGAGGTTAACGAATGTGTTCTCCCGAACATGAAAATCCAGCGCAATTTTCAGGAAGTCTTGCCACTCAGGCAAGGTCAGCCTTGCCGTTCCATCTGGAAACTTTGGCAGTTGCGTAATCGATTCAAGCTTGGGATAACGAACCGCCACCAACCCCATTGTTTCCAAGCTGTTTGCGCGCTTCGGCCTGCGCGCGAACTCGCGCATGACAAGTATGCGCGCAAGTTTTTCCTTGCCCGTCGCTCCACTAAATTCGGCGGGATCAAGATCGGAATAATACTGATGTATCCAGTCTTTGGTATCCGCCTCGACGCTGCTCAAATAGTCCGCAGCATTATTAAAAGTGATGGGCTTCGGCTGGTGTGCTGCGAGTTTACTTTCCTTTTCCAAAATCAACTTGGACAAAGCAGAATTATTTACCATTTTCAAGGTAGCTATTTCCTGCTGAAGTGCCGCCACTTCAAAATTGCCAGCCGCTTGAGTTTTCTGCGCTACGTGCTGGTAGATCAGGCCGCGTACTCGGTTGCGTTCGGAGTCCTGTTGCAGTTTTGCGGCAATACGCGCCGTACCCTGCCGGCTGTCGGTAAAGGTAATCATGCGCCGCCCGCGTAAAGGCCGTTCTAGCGGACTGATACCTTTGCCTTCAATGTCAGGGCAATACTCCAGCAGAGTTGGAATAATTTCACTCAACAAGAAAGGTGCGCCCAGAATGGCTTTGCGAAACATCTGCCGTCCATTTCCGTGATGGCCTCCGCAATCAGGGCAAACCATCACGCCATCTTGCTCATCCTTCAAGCGCAGCCTGATGGCATCCGAAATTTCTGGCGGATCAAATACCAAAGATTTACGCTCAATCAAAGCTTCTCCTGTGCCAATCGCGTAGCCATTGGCAATCAGCACTGGTTTTTTCTGGGATGCAATTGCGGAGATTTCTGTTTCTTCCTGTTCGTCCCCTCCCAGATCGTCCTCGGGCACTTCAACATCAAGCGAAAATTCGTCATCTGAATCCTCTTGAACTTGCCACAGGTGGTACTTTCCATCACGGTCGGGGCCGATACGCTGCGCCCACAAAAAAGTAGTGTTGCAGTCATTGCATGATCGCAGCTCAAATACCGGCGAGCCGCATTCACAGTGGCGGCGTTCTTCCGTGTAAATCTTGCCATAATGCCATTCCGGAGAATCAAGGGCCGTGCCACTTTTACACGCACAGGCAGAATCGCAGCATGCCCACAATCCAGCCAGCACGTTGTGGAATGCATGGAGACGCAACGGCAGGAACGGTTGCTCATTTTTTCCGGCTGATTTTGCACTGGTAATCAAGTCGAGCCAGCGCAGCGTAATTTCAGTTGCGTTCGGCTGCCGCCGCCAATCATTCCCAAGAATAGCTGGCGCAATATCAGAGAAAGAGTTGGCTGATTTTCCTTCGGCACCGGGGACGAACATCTGTCTAATTCGTTGCGCAGTGAGATTCGCGCATAAGGCGTTGTACCGTTCGCCGCCCTCCAGTGATATATCTTCCAGTTCTTCGAGGGGGGCATTCTGATATTGCGCGTTACCCGCCAACAGGTCAGGAATTTTGCGCTGCCCGGTAACGACGTGTACACGATCTTCATCCACACCGGCCAAGCCAGCCAGAAAGGCGCGCAGTTGTTGCCCAGCCTCGCCGTGAGGATCGCCTATGGTGGCGGAAGTTGCGACAAAACGAACCTGATTGCTCGAAACGCCAAAGGCGTGCAAAACCCTACGCAACAGCAAGGCCAGTTCCGCAGCCTGCGAACCAATGTAGGTATGCGCTTCATCCAGCACAATCCACTGGAGCTTACCTTGCGATGCATCGAGAATGGGCGCATCCTGTGCTCGCACCAACATGTACTCCAGCATGGTGGCATTGGTTACCAGTATGGGTGGCGGCGCGGCTCTCAGTGCCTCGCGGTCGATCACCTGATTAGGGGTTTTGTCCCGTACATGCTGAGGTTCCTTTTGTGGAGTCAGTCCGTTATACAAGCAAAACCGGACACCATCGCCGAATGCTCCTGTCCATGCATTCAACCGCTCGCGCTGACTTTGAATCAGTGCGTTTAGCGGATACAGAAAAAGCGCGCGAACGCCAACCAGTTTAGCTCTGCTCACCTCATGCTCGCGTACCAGTGAGTTGAGTATCGGCACCATAAAGCACTCGGTTTTTCCCGATCCGGTTCCGCTGGTTACAACAACCGACTGCGGCTGTTCGCGTGTCAACCATTCCCATGCTTCGAGTTGGTGTTTGTAAGGAGCAATGTCGCGCGGAAAACGGTAGTCGCTTGCCTCGCTACCCATAGGTTTGTCCATTGCCGCGATTAAACTGGAAGCCAGCTTTGCGGGCGACAAGGAAGCCATTGTCTGGTCAGCCGGTTCCCAGCCAAAAGTTGCCTCGAAAACCGGATCGCCGAGATAACTTCCCGGCTCGCCAAACCCTCGCGAAAAAAGTTCGCTCAGATATGCTTTTAACTCGGGGCTTGAAAACCCCAAACGGCTTACAGTCGCGCGCGCTGCACGGGTCGAAAGCTCAGGAAGCAGGGAAGAGAAATATTGTTTTTTCATCAAACACCAATTTATTGATTGTCGTTCAGGTGGGCATTATTTTGGTGTGCCCAACATTCATTTCTCCCGGCACTAGGATGCCTAACGCGAGACAGGCTGCAACAGCCTTACCAAACGCTTGCTCAAACCAGACTGGGTCAAATGCCTTGATCTTGCGAAGCGCCAATCTACGTTCCGGTTTTTCCCACCACTCCTGGCTAGTGCCAGTGACCGCCCAGAGCGCACAAAGCACTGGCATATTGGCTACAGAAATCCTTTTTTCCTTTACATCGCTTAGAGAGTCCGTCCAGAAAAGCTGTCTAAAAATATCACGATTCAATTTATTCTGTACTGATTCCGCCGCCACTTCGAGGAATCCTTTAATGGCTGCCTCAAACAGTGGTCGTTCAGGCCATTCCGCGTCATTTGCATGACCACGAAACAGGAGATTTTGCGCCAGCGAATCATGGCCGCGCCAAAGCTGTTGTGCGAATACCAATCGGTCGCTCTGTGCAATACGCTGAACCTCAACAAGCGCGTCACTCGGATGGTTGGTCAATTCCAGTAATAGCACATCTAGTATCAATTGCAGCGGCGGATGCTCACCTGCTAACCGATCCAGACGGGCTTTAAGGATGATCGGAAAACTGGCCTTTGCATCATCTTCCCCAAGCGTTGCAACCCAATATTGGTATAACTTACTGGTGGCATTCCGCCAGATATCAATAGAGGCAAGTTCCCATACCAAGCCCAGTTCGTCGCGCAGTCGGCGGGCAAATTCAAACAACCGATCTTCTGAAAATTGGCTGCGCAGCAACAGGGAAACTGCAGCCGTCGGTTGCGCCCCAATCAACCGGAAGACATCCAAGCTGCTGAGTGGCAAGTGATGGAATGTTTCCAACAAATATTCCATCACTTGCCACGATGGATGGTTGAAGTCTGTTGCCATTGCGCCAAGCACCTCAGCAATAGTTTCCATCCGGACTTTCGCTTCCCTGATGGACATCGCCTGTGCGAGCGGGCAACCTGAACTTGCGCCCATCTCAGGTGAGTCAACTGACCTACCCCATATCGTCGGCCTAAAAAAAACACTGGATGCGTCATCCGGAAAAATCAACCACGGCGAATAAGCGGCGCTCAGCCCCGCAGCTTGCCAACATGCGACAGGTACACCCTCTGAATATTCTTGCTCCAACTGAATACATGTTCCACCCAGACTAATTAACGGCGCTGCATTGACAATAATTTGCACCAGAGCGGCCATGTCTAATCGCTCAATAGCTTTTGGAGGAAAATACACAGCAAGAGAATCCCGTTCAAGCATGGCCTCATAACGCGAGACTCGCACTGATGTAGTCGGCCTACTACCCACAAGCACCGCCAAATTCACGGTTGCATCCAACTCGTCCGAAAAACTCATCAGCTTCTCTATGTCCTTTTGCAGGTCAATCAGCCTGACCTCTGCCGAGCCATTGGGCAGCAATGAAATTGGACACTCAATTCTTAGATCAGCGGTATGAATTTCCCGCTTCCCTTTCCCCAGCGTCAGCAACACATCATACCTTTTGGGTGCCTGTGGATTGTGGTCGAAGATGCGCAGACGCGCACCGGTTAGATGGCGAAGCGCGATTTCATCTCCTTCGCACAATGGTTTTTCATTGGCATCGAAAAACCTGCCGCCCGCACTTGGAAAAGGGAGTTTTAATCGCAACTCCTGTGCGCAGCGTTGCCAACGCATGGCAACGGTTACTGATTCAGGCGGAGTGTCACCGCCCTGTAGAAGCAGCTTTACGCCGCGCCCGGCCTGCTCAACTTTGCAATGAAGTCCAAGTTGATCGTCAATCGAAACGTCCGAGCAGCCCCAACCCTCCAGTCTAATATGTCCTTCGCTTGCCGATGTTCCGGATGAGAAGTCTGTACGCGCTAAGCTGTCCAGCACTACAAAACGGAAGCGAGCCAGCCGCTCGCCATCCCGCACCAAATAGACATCAAGCGGCCCCTGTGCGGTGTTTATATCTTCAAACCGAATGTTCGTCCCTGCTGCAAACCAGTGCAGTTCTGCTGTCGGTACGCGGCTACGCACACCTTCTGGCGGATAACAGAAAAGTTTAGGAATACCTATAAACACAGGTTGTGGGATGGATGGATAAGCAATTCGGCGACCTTCCCACACATAAGTGTCGGACTCGCTCGTTGCCTGCTTGGTGCGAACCCGATAATGCTGTTCGCGCCCCTTTAACGTCATTTCGCCACGCACAGAATAGAGTGCTATTTGTTGATCGTCCAAATGGCAATATCCGATAAGGTCGGCTATTGAGTCTGCGTCTGCTGGTTCAATTTCCCACCCACCAGGAAGCGCAACGACTGCCTCTTCTTCTGGAACGCGCGCACTGCCCGCAGCAATCCACCTTAGCTTTCCATCGCGCAAAACGAAAACCCATGGCTCATCATAAGAGAGTTCAGCGCCACCGGGAATCGGAAGTGGGTTTTCCCGCAAATCACCGCTTTGTCCGCGCAGGTAAAGCAGATGCTCTGCACAGGCATCAACCCCATACCAAACGCATTTGCTCCCAGCGAGCGACACAGTGGCTGTCTCTGCGCCAAGAATTTGCCGACCTTCGCAAAATGGTTTGCGCTCATCTACCCGAACGTCAATCGAGAAATAGCGAGGCAATTCGTTCAAGCCGAACAACCCTGTCAGCATGTCAACAGCCAAAGTTTGTGGGCACGCCAGCACTGAGGCCAGTTCATACTTGCCATCCGCTGTTTTCCGCAACATCCGCTCAACAGAAAATATGGCAGAGGATGCAAGCATGGGCTGCTGTGCAGCCTCTTTCACCAATCCTGATAACAATGCTTGCGCGGCGGCGTCCTCCAGCGAAAGTGGAAAGCGAAGCTGCCAATTTGGTTCCTGTGTGTTCAAAACAGCCAAAGGATCAGCAATTCCTGCCAAACGGAATTCCTGCTTCAGTTCCAGCACCGTTGTAACCATGTTGGCAATTAACTGATAGATTTCCGGGCGGCGCAAACTATCTGTCGGTAACTCATCTGCACGCTCTTCAATTGCATTAACGATTTGCAAACTGTCCCAGTGGTAACGCGCTGCGAGGCGCAACGTGTAATCCATAATCGAAGCCAACTTGCCGCCACCCTGACCGATGAGTTTGAGCGGCAGCCCGCCATGCGCGACGATTGCACCAAAGAATTTCTTGCCTTCCCCATCGGGACGGTGTCCCCAGAATGCAAACCCGCTGATTACACACTTCGTTCTTGCGGCAGCATCAAGCTCCTTCGCATCACCGCCAAAAGCGTTAATGATTGATGTCCACCGCCATGCCCCACCTTGGTATTCGCGCCGCCACCATTCGGCAGCATAGAGGACAAACAATGGCGAAAATCCGCGAATTCGGCTTGATACCTCGTCCAGCTCCCCGAAATCCGCAGTGTAAGCCAGTATCTCGCGTAATGATTTGTAATCTTCATTACTTAACCGATAGCCATAGAGCATGCGCCCATCAGGACGTTCAAGATTCCTGCTGTTTAATAACTCCATGATCCATTTATCTGGGGTCACAGCTCGCCCTTTCATACGGCCTATCGCCTGCCGATTCATAGCACGGGATATTCAGATATGGTTCAGGCCAATCCTTAACAATAGCAGCCCCGGCTGCGGCTCCAAGCATGGTTGCTGGTACTCCGAACCAGTAATGGCGATTACGCCAACAATCTGCTGCATTGAAATGGCTCTTGGCCGAGTGGATGCAATCCTCTTCAATATGGCTGGCCTCTTTCGATAAGGACTCGCAAAGCTGTTGAGCCTTAACGCTGTCAGGGACAGTCGGTATCATGCTGATTCCACCTTAGCGTTCCCGAGTTCGCGATCCAGTACTGCCGCAAGTTCGACGCAGACGCTCAGAGCGGCGAAGGCTGTGCCAAGGTCGACAGGCACACCATCAATGTGCTGACCGAAATCGCCAAATCCGTGTGCCGCATTCGTGAGTGCATACGTATTTTTTGTCACACACTTGGCTTTTGCCCCGCTCCGATCCGTTCCCGTAATCAACTGCAACAATCTAATCTGGTGTCCTCGCTTGACCGGAAATTGCTCATCCCAGTATTGCTCAGGGCCTCGCTCCTCCTTCAGCTTCCAGTAGGAGAAATAGTCCAATGGTATTTTCTTGTCTTTTCCAAACTCTGCCGCCCAAATCAAATCGAGCGCTCGATCAACGATGCCTCTGACCCCCTGTATGCATACGGCAGGCTGATCAGGAATCCACCGAAGGCTGTTGTCAAAGAAACCTCTGAGCATCGGATCAAGAGTCTTTACATGATGCAAACGTCGTTCCAATAAAGCGCGCGCATTAACCTGGAAATTCTCCGGGGATCCGAATAAACGCGCCAAGAGTCCAAGGTCGCCTGCGTGAGCGGCAACGTGCTTCTCAAGGAATCGGCATGACGTTGAAATTTTCGAGCCTGACCGTTTTGCAAATCCCTTTTCTGTCAGTTGAGCAAGGTCGGCCTGACTGAGTCCATTGGCATCCAATCCGTGTGCAACCAAAGCTTCCTGAAATATATCCTTGCTCGGCTGGTGGCAATCGGACCAGAGAGAATTAACTAGGCCGGTAAGGTTGTCGCTGATCTTCTCGGCACTAGC
>Ga0210016_1001601_pt1 | contig 21056 bp, 18 predicted proteins | sample CryGeyCG2014_300_FD_185454 | JGI IMG/M metagenome (GOLD analysis project Ga0210016, IMG submission 185454) | Groundwater microbial communities from aquifer - Crystal Geyser CG02_land_8/20/14_3.00 (SPAdes) (version 2) | ecosystem: Environmental > Aquatic > Deep subsurface > Groundwater | place... | reverse complement strand
GGACGCAGGTTGCGCCCCGTCCACTTGACGACATTGCCCGTGCCATCGCCAACAAATTCGTTGATGACTTTCAGGTCAATGTAGTTGCGGATATTGTCGCCCATCCAGCCCGTGACCTTGCCGAAGGCGTGCAGGATGCCGTCAATCACACCTTGATCCATCCACTGGTAGACAAAGGTTTCGGCAAACCAGATGGCAGGCTTGACGAAGAGGAAGTCGTAGAGTTCATCGAAGTACCATTTATTTTTCAGGACAGGGATTTGCAGTTTATCTTCGGCGGGCGTCTTGACATTGCGATAGGCCAGCCAGCCGAAGAACAATCCGCCGAGGGCGACGAAGAGCGAGGCCGCCAACGGGACAAAACTGAACGGCGCGGCTTCGGGAATCTCCGCGAGAGTCGAGCCGACAAATTCATGGAACCAGTTTGGCACGAGTCCGCCGAGGACGGGAAAATGCTCGGGGATGCCGACCCAGCCATAGGTCACGGCAAAGAACGCCAGAACCATCAGCGGGACGGTCATCGTCCAGGGAGTCTCCTGCGCGTGCTCGGCTTCCTTCGTGCGCGGTTCGCCGAGGAAGGTCAGCGTGACCTGGCGCATGGTGTAAAAGGCAGTCAGGAAAGCCGCGACCGCCAGCGTCACGAAGACCGCCAGGTGGCCGTGACCGAACGCGTCCGCGAGAATTTCATCCTTCGACCAGAAGCCCGCGGTGATGATCGGGAAACCAGAGAGGGCAAAGCCGCCGATGAGAAAGGTCCAGAAGGTGATGGGCATTTTCTTGCGCAGGCCGCCCATGTTGAACATATCCTGCGGATTGACTTCGTGATTGCCGGTGTGATAAACGCCATGCTCCATGCCGTGGATGACCGAGCCGGAGCCGAGGAAGAGCAGGGCCTTGAAGAAGGCGTGCGTGATGAGATGAAAGGCGGCCGCCACGTACGCGCCGACGCCGAGCGCGGCGATCATGTAGCCGAGTTGTGAGATCGTTGAATAAGCCAGCACGCGCTTGATGTCGTTTTGCGCCACGGCAATCGTCGCGGCGAAGAGCGCGGTGAACGCGCCGATGAAGGCGATGACCGTCATCGTAGTCGGGTCGAGGCTGAGCAACGGGAACATGCGGATGACCATGTAGACGCCTGCCGAAACCATCGTGGCCGCATGGATCATGGCGCTGACGGGGGTCGGGCCCTCCATCGCGTCGGGCAGCCAGACGTGGAGCGGCCACTGCGCCGATTTACCGACCGTCCCGATGAAGAGCAGGAGGCCGATCAAGCCCGCCGCGGAAAGTCCGAGGATGGGCGTGGCGGTGGCCGCGAGAACGTGCAGGGTTTCTTCGGTGAAAATTTCGCGGTAGGAAAGCGTGCCGGTCGCAGAGTAAAGGAAGGCGATGCCCAATAGCATAAACACATCGCCCAGGCGGGTGGTCATAAAGGCTTTGATGGCGGCCGCGCGCGCGGAAGGTTTGGCAAACCAGAAACCGATCAACAGGTACGAGCACAAGCCCATGATTTCCCAGCCCACATATAAAGTGAGCAGGTTATCGGAGACTACCAGCGTGTACATGCCGAAGGCAAACAGGCCGATGAAGGCGAAGAAGCGCGAGTACATCGGCTCGATGGAGGGGACGGTGTGCGTGTGTCCATGCTCATCGGTGACGGTCGCGCCGTGCGGAGGCAGACCTGCGCGGTCGTGATCGCCCTTCGGTTGGCCGAAGTTCTGATAGCCAACGCTGTATAGGAAGATCATGAAAATCGTGATGGACACGAAGAACAACACCGCCGCGCCGAGCGGGTCAATCAGCACGCCGATCTTCAACCAGGTCTCGCCCGTCGGGAGCCAGTTGATGGCCGAGTGGAACGGTTCCTTGCCAAGTTCGTGAACGCCCAGCGCGCGGGCAAACACGATCATCGAACCAATCCACGAGAGCGCGGCCGCCCCGACGCCAATTGTGTGACTGAGCGCTTTATTCCTGTTCGTGAACAACACGATCAAGAAGAACGCCAGCAGGGGCGGGAGGGGAATAAGCCAAATCAAAAGTTCAGTCGTCATCAAGCCTCCGAAGGTAATTAGTAAATGGTAAATGGTAAATGGTAATTACCGTACAGTACCGCACACTTGCCCTGGCGGGCAGTGCCAGGGAGATTTATCTTGCGCGGAAGGCAACATGAATGTTGCGGTACTGAAAATTACCAATTACCAATCACCATTTACCAAATCACCACTTCATCAAATCAATCTCGTCCGCCGCCACCGTATTGCGCCGGCGATAGACCGAGATGATCAGCGCCAATCCCACCGCCACCTCTGCGGCCGCGACCGCGAAGACGATGACCGCGAACACCTGCCCGTCCATGCGGGTCGGGTCGTTGTAGCGCCAGAACGAAACCAAATTAATATTCACCGCGTTCAGCATCAACTCGATGCCGAGCAGGATGGCGACCGCGTTCCTGCGCGCCAGCACACCGAACAGGCCGATGCTGAACAAGGCCGCGGACAAAATCAGGTACCACGAAAGCGGGATCATTTATTCCTCCCCTTTCTTTTGAAATGCGATGTAGACCGCGCCGACGAGCGCGGCCAGCAACAGGACGGACGCGACCTCGAACGGCAGGACGTACGCCTCGGGCGAGACCAGCGCCTGCGACAGCGCCCCGACCGAGTCAAACCCGGACGGGAGGGCGGGCGCGGCCTTCGAGAAGCCGTCCCAACCCCGCAGCAACCAGGCCAGTCCGCCAAACAGGATGACCGCGATGGCCGCCGAGAGCCACCAGTTCGGATTCAGCCCCGCGCCCGTCTCGCTCATCGTGCGGCGCGTCAGCATGACCGCGAAGATGAACAGGATGGCGATCGCGCCGATGTAGACCACCACCTGGATCACGGCGATGAAACCCGCATTCAAGGTGGCGAACAACACCGCCGCCCCGAACAGGGTCACGATCAGCCACAGCGCGGCATGGACCAGGTTCTTCGTCGTCACAACCATGAACGCCGAACCAAGCATTACCGCCGCCGTTATCAGAAAAATAATTTGCATTGCTGTCATATCACTCTTCCTACGTAGTGGCGACTTTAGTCGCTATGGACGACTGAAGTCGTCACTACATGGTCGTTATGTTTTGCGCCTTCCAATTTTTCGCGTTCGCCGCGCGCGCGTCGGCGCAGGATTTCCAACGTCACCCAGCCAAACAGGATATTGGACAGGAACATGCCGATTGCGTAAAAACTGGTGTCGCGCAGAAGTTCGTTCATCAGTGCAATGAACATCAACAGCACGAACGAGAACGGGACGAGGAACTTCCAGTTCAAGTCCAGCATTTTGTCAATGCGGATACGCGGCATGGTGTACTTGATCCAGCCGAAGATCCAGTAACCGATGGTGGCTTTGATGAAGAACCACAGCAAACCGAGCATGGGAACCTGTTCCACCCACGGTCCGCGCCAGCCGCCGAAGAAGAAAGCCGCGATCAGGCCGCCGAAGGTGAAAGTGTGCAGGAGTTCCGCCGCGTAGAACAGGCCAAACTTCATGCCCGAATACTCGATGTGATGGCCCGCGATCAGTTCGGACTCGGCCTCGGTCAGGTCGAAGGGCGCGCGTCCCAATTCCGCCGTCGCGCTAATGAGAAAGAGCAGGAACGCCAGCGGCGCGAGCACGATGTACCAGACTTCCTGCGCCTGCACGATCTCGTTGACGCCCATCTTCCCCGACAAAACCGTCGGGATGAGCAGCGCCACCACCATCGGGATCTCGTACGAGATCATCACCGCCACCTGGCGGAATGAGCCAAGCAGGGCAAACTTGTTATTCGACGACCAGCCCGCCATGATGATCGAGAGCGTGCCGAGCGAACCGACGCCGATCAGGTACAGCACGCCCACGTTCAAGTCCACGCCAAAGAGGACCGGCGCCAGCGGCAGGACCGCCCACAACAACAGCACCGACATCATCATCAGCACCGGCGCGAGGTTGAACACCACCTTGTCCACGCCGATGGGGTAGATGTTTTCCTTGATGATCAACTTGATGATGTCTGCGAACGGCTGGATCAAGCCGAACGGGCCGACGCGGTTCGGGCCGAGGCGGTCCTGGAAGCGCGCCACGATCTTGCGCTCCGTCCAGACCAGGAAGATGTCCAGCACCATCACCACGCTGATCAGCGCGAGGATGCCGATGAACGCGGTCAGGATGCCCGCCGCGTCCGCGTTCATGCCCCAGCCCGCGAACACGCCAGTCAGCCAAACACCAGCGGCTTGTACGGGATTGCTCCAAAAGTCCATACGTTGCTCCTAGATACCCTACCCACCCTCTCTCCCGTAATCGGGAGAGGGCCGGGGTGAGGGCAGTGTTTACACAAAGAAAAGGCTGAAAAGAAAGTTCCTTTCAGCCTTAAATGATTTCACGAAATCCCTATGTCCATTCCAGCATCCCCTTGCGCCAAATATATGCGAGTCCCGCGAGCAGGATGCAAATAAAAACAATGCCCTCGATCACGGCAAACAGTCCCAACCGATTCAACGAAAGCGCCCACGGGAACAGGAAGACCGTCTCCACGTCGAAGACCAAAAAGACCAGCGCAAAAATATAATACTGCGCCTTGAACTGCACCCAGTTTTCCCCCACCGTTTCGATGCCGCATTCATACGTGCTTTCCTTGATCGGGTTGGACTTGCGCGGGGACAACATTGCCGCCATCACAATCGCCGCCGCAGGGATCAGCGCGCCCACGATCAGAAACAAGCCAATATAAATCCACTCGGTTTGCATGCTCGCTCCTCAAAAAAAATCGGTCAATTTTCAGGAAATTGACGGGCAAATTGTACCATGAGGCGCAATCACAATATATGAACGCATGTCAATTCTTAGGGTGATATTCGTCATGTATTTCCGTAACGCAAGATATTATCCTGCGCTGCTATCGTAAGGCGCGACGCGTTCTCAAAAACGGAAATCCCAGCCACAACCCGACCAGCGACCCGACAACCCCCATCGCCCGCGCCTGCGACCCCGTCCGCCCCAAAACGGACCGCGAGCGGATCGCCACCGACTGGGCGGATACTGCCCCACGCGTCTCCCCCGCAGGGCCGCGCGCCTGCGGGACGAGTCGCAGGTACAACCAGGCCGTCCCGCGCGACACCCCCTGCTCACGCGGAGTCACTTCCCAGTAAAACGTGGCCGCGCCTCCCTGCCCCAACGCCGTGCTAACGATGTCTGCCGGGCGCACATTCGCGAACGGCAACTCCAGCCGCGCCTCCGCAATCACACGGTACTCTTCATACAGACTTGTATCCGCCGCCTCTCCGTCTGCGGTCAAGTTCAACTCCACGATCTGCGAATCCCCGGCGCGCATCACCGGCGAAAACTCCAGGCGGATCGTCCGCGCCTCGGGCAGGGACGGCATCCCCGGCGCGGGCAGGAGCGGGAGGACGACCGTCTCGCGGCGCGGCGGCCAGAATCCCCAAACCAGCAAAGGCAGGGAAACAGAAAGAAAAAGGAGGGAGAGAAATAATCGAAAAGTTTGCTTCATTTGACATCCCATGTAGTGACGGTTTCAACCGTCCAAACGACTGACCCACAGGGCGCTTCGCGGAGTCGTTACTACGTGGCGCGTTTCATCTTTCATCTTTCATCTTTTCCCCCAGGCCTCCAATGATATTCCACTGGTATTCCACATCCGGCTCGGACTCCGGCGCGGCGCTGACGCCAAACCGCACTGCCACAAAGCCGTTCTTTTCGTAAAAAGCGCGGCCGTTCGTGTTAATCTGCAACGTGTACAACCAGAGGCGCCCGGGCGAAAGCGACCTGGCAAAATCAAGCAGGGCTTTTCCAATCCCGCGCCGTTGAAAATCGGGATGAATGTAAAGTTGATCCACCAAGTCGCCCGCGATGGCGAGAAAGCCCGCCGCACGGTTTTCTTCCCCGGTCACCCAAACATCGTTGTCCCGCAAAATCACATCCCGAAAATACGCGCAGTCCTCTTCGAAGGTGTGACCCTTCGCGCGCTGAAAATCCGGGAAGGCTTTTTCGCGCGCTGCGCGCCACAAGCGCGTCACTGCCTCGAAATCATCGAGTGAGTAGGGGCGGATGACCATTTCGGAATTGTACTTTGAAAAGCGCGGCGCGCCAGAAACCAGGCTTCTTCGCCTTCGGCGGAATCCGCGGTTTCTGGTATAAAGACCTCATGCAACTCACCCCTCGCTGTTCACGCGATGCCAGCGCGACCCCAACCTCCAACGGCTGGCGCTTGATGATGCCTGCGGGCGACGCGTCAGCGTATCGCTTCGCCCAACTGGATGACTACACCGGCCTCCCGCGCGGACGCTTCCCCTCGCGTCCTCCCCTGATGCTTCGACAGGCTCAGCACGTCGCCCTGGGGCTGCGCGCGCGGGCCTCGAGCGACTCGGTCCCCGGGACGTGGGGCTTCGGGCTTTGGAATGATCCGTTCGGGCTGTCGCTGGGCTTTGGCGGGAATCCCTTCCGCTTGCCCACGCTGCCAAACGCCGTTTGGTTCTTTCACGCGTCGGAGGAGAATTGGCTTTCGTTACACCGCCCTTCGACTTCGCTACGCTCCGCTCAGGGCAGTGTAGGAAATGGATTTCTGGCACAGGCATTTCGCTCGCCGAACATCCCATCCCCGTTGCTGGCATTAGCCGCCATTCCCGCGCTTCCCCTTCTGGCTACGCGCAGGACGAGGAGGTGGTTGCGCGGGCTGGGGAGCCGCGTCGTAGCGGAGGACGGAGTCCGCCTGGGGGTGGATCAAACTCAATGGCATCGCTACCGCCTCGAGTGGAGTCTGACGCGCTGCGCTTTTTGGGTGGACGACGCGCGGGTGTTGGAAACGTCCGTGAGTCCGCGTCCGCCGCTGGGACTCGTCATCTGGCTGGATAATCAGTTCGCGGCATTTACACCGGAGGGGAAAATCGGATTCGGGGTTTTGAAAAATGAGGCGGCCTGGCTGGAAGTGGAGGAGATTGTATTGCGTAGTACGTAGTGCGTATGAATGCAAACAGCCCCGATTTCTCGGAGCCGTTACGCAATACGCAATACGAAATACTTTACATCGGCCAATATTTCGCGAGGAAGTCTGCCGCAAAAACGCGCAGGACGGTGTCGAGGATCAGGCCGAGGATGAGCAGGCCGCCAAACATGCGGTTGTGATAGAAGGCGAAACCGGAGAACCAGGTGGGCCAGCCCTGCCATTCCTTGGGCGGCTCGACGGGACGCGGCTTGGTCAGCACGCCGAGAACGAGCAGGGCGCGCTTGCCCGCGAAGAAGACGATGAGCAGGATGGGGGTGAAGTAGTGAACCGCGACGAGATAGACGATGACCGCGTAGGTGGCAATGACCGCGAGCTGGTTGACGGCGCGTGCAAACTTTTCGCCGACGCGGACGGGGAAGGTGCCGACGCCTTTTTTCAGGTCGTCGTCGCGCTTGTCAATGTGCTTGCCGACATTGATGCTGGCAACGCTCAGGCCGAAGGGAATGCCTGCCAAAGCCACATACCAAAGGTTGGCGGGGTTATGCACGCCCGCGCCGAGCGCGAGCACAAAGTACACGCCCGCGATCATGATCGGTCCCCAGATGAGGAAGATGGCGAATTCGCCGAGCGCCCAGTATTTCAGCGGCCAGGTGTAGAAGAGCAAAACGAGCGCGCCGAAGATGAACAGCCCCATGACGGTGGGATTGAATCCCGTGTAGAGCAGGGCGTACACGCCGCCGAGCGTGGCGAGGATGCCGCTGGCGATGAACCACTGGATCTGCTGGGGCTTGGTCCAGAAACCCTGCACGAGCGGGTGGACGCCGTATTGCGTGCGGAAGTAGTTATCCTTGTCTATGCCGCGGCTGAAATCGGTGTAGTCGTTGAGCAGGTTGTTGGCGCCGTGCGCGATGAACAGGCTGACGGTGAGCACGAGGAACGGACCCCACGAGAAGAATCCGTCGCGCCAGGCGAGCAGTCCTGCGATGATGCAGGAATAGATGGTGACAGTGGTGACGGCGGAACGCGTGGCAATCAGCCATTTGGAAACGATATCGAGGGCATCCCACTCTTTTTTGTCGTCCATTTTGATGAGTTCCCAGGCGGCCTTGCGCCACATGGCAAAGTTGATTTTCATGCGTACTCTCTCCTTGAGTTGATACGCAGATTATAAATGCGATTTCAAAAATTTGGTTAGCGCGCCAAACCGATGGGGCGGCAGTTCAACTGCCGCCAAAACCAAGCGGTCATCCCAACGCTTTGGCGCGCCAAGAAAATTTGGATGAAGCTGGCGAAATATAAATTGATCGTCAAAAACAAACCAGGAACCCATCTCCGAGTGGAAACAGGTTCCCGATTTTCAGTTAGTCACCTTCGCTTTCAAATTCCGTGTGACGCGATTACCGCCAGAACGTGGGAAGGATGAGTCGCAGGATCACATCCACCAACAGTCCCAGCATAAAGAGCGAACCGAACTTGCGGTTGTTCCAGAAAGCCATCGGCGCGAAGTAGAGCGGCCAACCGCCCTGACCGTCGGGAAAATCAGCGGGACGCCCGGCGGGCTTGGGTTTCAGGATGGCCGGATAGATCGTCCGCAGGGTGGGGATGGCAAACAGGACAATCGCCATGATGGGTGTGAAGAATTTGATGGCGATGAGGTAGGCGGTGAAGAAGTAGGGCAGGATCATCATCGCCAATACGGAGTAGCGCGCGGCTTTCTCGCCGATGACGACGGGCAGGGTGTGGATCTTTTTCTCCTTGTCAATCAGGTACTTGTCAATGTGCTTGCCAAAAATGACGGTCGTCACGCCGAGGACATAGGGCAGGCTGGCGATGACCACATTCCAGTTCCAGTGATGGGCGAGAACATAGTAACCGCCGCCGATCATCAGCGGGCCCCAAACGATGAGCACGGCCAGTTCGCCAAGCGCGATGTACTTCAACGGCCAGGTGTAAAACAGCACGAAGAACGCGCCCGACCCAAGCAAAATCCAGATGACAGGATCGCCGGCATTGATAAAGACGAGGTAGAGGCCGAAGGCGAGCGCCAGCAAGCCGGTCACCGCGAAATAGGTCAGGTGCTGGCGTTTGGTCATCAGGCCGGAGGCCACAGGTTGCGCGCCGTAGATCGTGCGGAAGTAATTGTCCTTATCCACGCCGCGCACGAAGTCGGTGTAATCGTTGAAGATGTTGTTGGAGGCGTGGGCCAGGATCAGGCCGAGGGTTAGCGCCAGCCAGGGGACGAGAACGAACGAACCGTCGCGCCAGGCAAATAGTCCCGCGAGCGCGGCGGAGATAAAGGTCATCACGAGGACAGCCGCGCGGGTCGCAATCAGCCATTTCGAGATCACGTCCAGTTGATCCCACTCGCCTTTCGAGACTTCGGGAATCACGTTCAAGGCTTTCTTCCACATGGCAAAGTTCATAGAATACTCCTAAAAGGGTTGGCTCATCTGAAAAAAATATGCAGAGCGACTGTCGCTTACCAAGTCACATTTCCGCGCGATTCTCACTGAGCTGAAAGTTTTGGCGGTAGTTATAACACTCATTATGCCGCAAAGACACCGCGTACTTCGGGGCTCATTGGGAATTGGCGTGATGTACCACCAGTTCTGGCGGCAGTTGCACTGCCGCCCCCCAGCAGTGCAACTGCTGGGGCAACTTTCACGGCGATTCCCACAGAGCCTACTTCGGTAACATTTTATTTGATAGAACGCGCACCGCAACCGCAGGCTTGGAATTGAATTATAATGGAAGGGTTACTGACCTTTCGCTGAAATTAAAACGACTTTCGCGAATTTCGCACTTTTGCTTGTCACTTTTGCCAGTTTTCCACCCAAAAATGTAAATTTGTCTGGATCACTTTTCGAGTTTTTGATTTTCTGGATTAGGCCCAAAAAAGAATCCGCCAAATACAGGTCATTTACGGAGAGAACTACCATATCTGGTGGTTTTGAAATTCGTGATTTCACCAAAAATTTCAGCGAATGGACAGGGGTTAGGGTTGACTATACCGTTCTCTCTCACAAAACACTTATTGTCTGGACATTATTACGTCAGACAATGCAATCGTCCAGACATCACATCATAATTTTAATGTGACACTTGTCACCCTTAGCTAGGACATAAAGCAATGGACATTTTGTGAATAATTTCACATAATGAGAGTGTGTACATCAATAGCGCCAACTATGCGCATCGTCAAACATAATGACATCGGAGGTGTCCATTGGAGATCACCCTGTCCCCCCTCAGCCCATCCGTCAGTAAAACCTTTCTGGCTAACCTGATTCAACTCAAAGATGGCGAACGGTTTCGAAAATGCCTGCAATGCGGCACGTGTAGCGGGGCGTGCCCGTTCGGGTACATCATGAAGTTCCCGCCCGCGAAAATGATCGGCATGTTGCGGGCAGACATCTTCGAACAGGTGATGAAGACGGACAGTGTGTGGATGTGTGTGTCCTGCAACGCCTGCACTGCATTCTGCCCAACACAGATTCCCATCACCGCCGCGTTGATGACCCGCGTGAAAGAGGAATTGCTGCTGGCGGGAAACGTCCCCAGTGAGTTGCAGGCTGCGCTGGCAAACACGCAACGCTACGGCAACCCAATGGGCGAATCGCCTCGCAAAAGATCCGACTGGGCGGCGGGCATCCAACCCGAAGTGAATGTTCTCGGTAAGACCCGCCAGCCTGTGGACGTGCTGTGGTTCGTGGGCGATTACGCCTCGTATCACCCGAGAATGCAGGCGGCCACCAAGGCATTCGCCAAAATACTGAATACGTTGGGGGTCAAGTTTGGCATTCTGGGACCGGAAGAAAACAGCGACGGCGACTCGCAACGCCTGGCGGGAGAGCGCGGGCTGTTCGAGATGATCGCCCAGAAAAACGGGCAGGCGTTCCGGAAATACCAGTTCGGCGAGATCATCACCACCGATCCCCATGCGTACAACGCGCTCAAGAACGAATATCCATCTCTTGGCATTTCATACCCGGTGCGCCACTATTCCCAATTTCTGGAAGAGCGGCTCGACCAGATCAAGCCCATGCTGAAAAAAGAAGTGCAAGCCAAAGTGGCCTACCACGATCCCTGTTATCTTGGCCGCGCCAACGGCGTTTACGATGCGCCGCGCGCCTTGCTGAATGCCATTCCGGGCGTGGAACTGGTGGAGATGTCTCATACGCGCATCAACAGCCTGTGCTGTGGAGGCGGAGGCGGCGGGATGTGGCTGGACGGCTTCCAATGGGAAAAGACCCACTCGCGCCTGTCGGAATGGCGCGTAAAAGAGGCGGTCGCGGCCAACGCGGACGTTCTGGCGGTTGCCTGTCCCTACGAGCCGCCGCGCTTCGAGGACGCCACAAAAACCGTCGAAGCGGCGGGCCAGCTAAAGGTCCGGGAAGTTGCGGAGTTGCTCGCCGAAGCCATGGGACTCTAGTGAGTCAAGAGGAGCCAGTCAAAGGAGGTCGCGCATGAAAATCGCAGTGCCAGTCAAATTTGTTCCCGACCTGGTCGAAGAACTCACGATAGACGCGGGCGGGGCCGCGCTCGACACCTCGTGGTTGCGGCTCATCATCAATGAGTTCGACGATCACGCCGTCGAGCAGGCCATCCTGCTCAAGGAGCGCGGCGGAGGCGAAGTGACCGTCATCGCCGCCGAAGCGGAGGGTGTGGACGATTTTCTCTTCACCGCCGCGGCCAAAGGCGCGGATCATCTCATCAAACTAACAGGCGATTTTAGCGGCGGCATGAACAGTCACGCCGCGGCGCGCGCGCTGGCAGACCTGTTCAAGGAAATCCAACCCGATCTGATTTTGACAGGCGTGCAGGCACACAACGACCTGGATGGTTCAGTCGGCTCGTTGCTGGCCGAATATCTCGGAATGCCGTACGTCGGCTACGTTGCGGGAGTAACATCGGCAAACGGAAGCGTCATCGCGCGCAAGGAATATCCAGGCGGCATCATCGCCGAAATGGAAGTGAAACTGCCCGCCGTGCTCGGCATCCAGGCGGCAGAACAACCGCCGCGCTACGTGGCCTATAACAAGATCCGACAGGTGATGGGCACATCGAAGATCGAGGAACGCGCCATCGCCAGTTTGGATTCCAACGGCGGCGCGACCGTCAGCCGCATGTCCAAACCCGAACCCGCGCAACGCGCGACCCTCATCGAAGGCAGTCCCGAAGAAGTTGCGAATCAATTGATCGGCATCTTCAAGGAACTGGGCGTGATGTGAGGAGGCGAAAATGAGTCAGGATATCTTCGTCGTCATCGAACACCTGCGCGGAGGAGTCGCGGACATCTCATACGTGATGCTGGCCGCGGCGCGGAGTCTCGCGCAAGGGACGGGCGGGCAAGTCGTCGCGGTTTTGCTCGGCAAGGACGCGCAGAAATTGGCGGGGGATTTGGCCGCCGATAAAGTCTTATATGGCGATTCACCCGCGCTGGCGGAATTTACCTCCGAAGCCTATCAAATCGCGCTCGCCAAACTTATCGAGGAAAAATCGCCGCGCGCCGTTTTGTTCGGCCACACCACCATCGGCGCGGACGTGGCGGGCGGACTGTCAGCGAAGCTGTCCCTGCCGCTGGTCAGTTCCGTCCGCACGCTCACCAGTGACGCGAAATTCATTTCGCAAATCTGCGGCGGCAAGATCATGGCCGAGGGCGACCTGCCCTCCCCCACCGCGCTGGTCACGATGGTTCCCGGCGGTACCAAAACCGAAGAGGGACAAAGCGCGCAGTCGCCCGCCATCGAAACCTTCGCCGCGCCCGCGCTGGACAATCTGCGCGTCGCGCTCAAAAAATACATCGAACCCGAAGCGGGAGACGTGGACATCGCCAAAGAGCAATTCCTGGTCTCCGTCGGGCGCGGCATTCAACTCAAAGACAATATCGAGATGGCAAAGGAACTCGCCGCCGCGCTCGGCGCGCAGGTCAGCGCCTCGCGTCCCATTGTTGACCAGGGCTGGCTTCCCACTTCGAGACTCGTCGGCAAATCGGGCAAGCGCGTCAAGCCCAAGGTCTATCTTGCGCTCGGCATCAGCGGCGCGCCCGAACACGTGGAAGGCATGGGTGAGAGCGACACGATCATCGCGGTCAACACCGATCCAAACGCGCCGATCTTCAACGTGGCGAAATACGGCACAACGGCCGACCTGCTCGAACTCGTCCCCGCGTTGATCGAGAAAGCGAAGCAGGCCGTGTAGGTCGAAATTAATTTCGACCTACGAAAAGAAAGCGAGACGATATGCCCATCCGCGAAACCTTCTGGAACATCCCTCACTGGGCGGAGACTGCCCAGTATGTTCTCGCGCTGGTAACGGCCATCGTCTTCATTTACGGCGTGACGCGACGCCTCCTGCGCGTGTGGCAGGGTCGTCCCGAAAAACGCGCGGGACATTTCTGGGCGCGCATCTGGTCGCTGGTCGTCCAGGTTCTCGGACAGAAGCGTACGCTCAGTGAGTTCTATCCAGGGATCATGCACTTCACCATCTTCTGGGGCATGCTCGTTCTCGCCATCGGCACCGCGCTCGCCACCGTGGATTGGGATGTCACTCACCTCTTCTTCGGTTTCCAATTTCTCACGGGTTGGTTTTACATCGTCTTCGAATTGGCGCTCGACCTGCTCGGCTTGCTGGTGATCGCGGGATTGGGGATGGCGATCTACCGCCGCTACGTGACGCGGCCCGCGCGCCTACAAGATTTCCCCGTGAAGACGTTCGCGCGTGACGATGCGTACGTCCTGACCATGCTGACGTTCATCACCCTCAGCGGCTACCTGACCGAGGGCCTCCGCATCGCCGTCACCCAACCGGACTGGCAGGCCTGGTCGCCCATCGGACGCGTCATCGCGGCTGGATTTCTCGCGCTCGGAGACCCGACCAACCAGACCCTGCACCTCGTCGTGTGGTCGCTGCACATCCTGACCGCCTTCGCCGTCATCGCCAGCCTGCCGTTCACCAAACTCTTCCACATCATCGCCACGCCGCTCAACATTTACTTCCAGAACGTGTCTCCCATCGGCGCGCTATCCGCCGCGCACCAGAACGGCGGGATGGGCGTGAAAGAATGGAAGCAATTCACCTGGAAGCAATTGCTCGACTTCGAGGCCTGCACGCGCTGTGGGCGCTGCCAGGACGTTTGCCCCGCTTACGCCAGCGCGCAAGTCCTTTCGCCTCGCAATATGATGGCGAAACTCGAAACGCATTTATGGGAAAAGGCAAACGAAAAAAACCTGCACGGCAATATCGTAAGCGCCGAGGAGTTGTGGGCTTGTACAACCTGCCGCGCTTGCTCCCAGGTTTGTCCCGCTTTCATTGACCATGTGACGACTTTCGTGGATATGCGCCGTTATCTGGTTGATCAGGGCAAAATGGACAAGACGTTGCAGGACGCGCTCGCCAATCTCGGACGCTATGGCAACTCGTTCGGACAGTCGGAGCGGATGCGCGCCAAATGGACGGCGGGACTTCAACCCGCAGTGAAGGACGCGCGCAAAGAGGCGGTTCAGTATCTCTGGTTCGTCGGAGATTACGCTTCGTACAACGCGGCGCTGACTGACGTGACCCGCAAGACCGCCGAAGTCTTCGACAAGATTGGCCTCAACTTCGGCATTCTCTTCGACGCGGAACGCAACGCGGGCAACGATATCCGCCGCGTGGGCGAAGAAGGGTTGTACGAAATGCTGGCGGATAAAAACATGCAGGCGCTGGGCAAGTGCAAGTATGAAACCATCCTCACCGCCGACCCGCACACCTACAACACCTTGAAGAACGAATACGCGTGGAACGGAAATCGCCCGACCATCCTGCACTACGCCGAACTTCTCGACCAGTTGATTACGTTGGGACAAATCAAGTTCAGTAAAAAACTCGGATACAAAGTCACCTATCATGACCCGTGCTATCTCGGACGATACAACGGAATTTACGACGCACCGAGACGGATCATCCAGGCGACGGGTTGCGAACTGATCGAGATGCCGCGTCACGGCGACCGCGCCTTCTGCTGCGGCGCGGGCGGCGGGCGTATCTGGATGGAGGAAAAGCCCGGGCACGAGCGCCCCAGTGAGATCCGCATCCGCGAGGCGGCCGCGCTCGAAGGCGCGCAGGCTCTCGTCACTGCCTGCCCCAAGGATGTCACCATGTTCCGCGACGCGGTCAAAACCACCGGCAACGAGACCCGCCTCCAGGTCAAGGATTTGATCGAGTTGGTCCACGAGGCGCTTTGAACAGTACCGCAAAATTTATTTTGCGCCGAACAGAGGCAACATGAATGTTGCGGTACACACGAAAGGAGATTGCTCAAACATGAACGCGGTGAAGCAAGCCGCAATACCACGGATCAAGAAGATCAGGCTGCCAATTGCCACGAAATTGACCCTGAGCTTTCTGTCCATTATTCTGTTGAGCAGTCTCTTTTTCTCATTCGTCGGAATCCAGATCATTAACAACCGAATCATCGCCGAGGCGCAGGAGCGCGTCCGCAACGATCTCAACGCCGCGCGGGAAATCTACCAGAACCGTTTGCAACACGTGGAAGATACCGTCGAATTCACAACGGTCAGGCTCTTCATGGGCGATATCCTGCGCGGAGACGTTCACCAGGAATACCTGGATGAACTGGCGAGGTTCAAAAGCAGTGAAGGCATAGATGTCCTGACCATCACCGACAATACCGGCAAGGTTGTTTTGCGGATCAACAATCCATCCATCACAGGCGACGACCAAAGCCGTGACGAAATCGTCAGCGAGGTTCTACGGACAAAGTCCCCCGCCTCCGGCACAACCATCGTAGCGGCCGAAGAACTTCAACGCGAGTCGTCTGCGCTGGCGGAAAGCGCGCACTTGACCTTCGTTGACACACCGATGGCAAGGGTTCGCCCCGAGACCGAAGAGACGGCCGGGATGATGCTGAAAGCCGCCGCGCCGATCTTCGACGCGGAAGGCAACTTCATCGGTGTGGTGTACGGCGGGATCCTGTTGAATCGAAACTACGACATCGTGGACAAGATCAAGGAGACCGTCTTCCAGAATGTCGTTTATGAAGGCAAGGATATCGGCACGGCGACCATCTTCCAGGACGACGTGCGCGTCTCGACCAACGTGAAAGATGACAGCGGCGCCAGGGCTATCGGGACGCGCATTCAGGAGGATGTCTACAACAAGGTCGTGATCGAGCAGCAGCCATGGATCGGACGGGCCTACGTGGTCACCGGCTGGTACATCACATCCTACGAACCCATCCGCAATATCAACCACGAAGTCGTCGGCATCCTGTACGTCGGCATTCTCGAACAGAAGTATGCCGACATCCAAAACCAGACAGCGCTGGTCTTTGTCGCCATCACGCTGGCAGGCGCGGCGCTCACCACGTTCATCGCCCTGTGGATCGCACGCCAGATTTCCATGCCGATCCGAAACCTGGTGGCGGCTTCCAAACAACTGGCGAACGGAAATCTCGATGTCAAACTGGAACCCACCAGCAGCGATGAACTTGGAAAACTGTCGTACCGTTTCAATCAAATGGCTGCTGCCTTGAAGGAACGAGACGAGAGGTTAAAGGAATTTACTAAAAGAAAAATCATGGAGTCGGAGCGGCTTGCCATCGTCGGACAACTGGCCGCAAACGTGGCGCACGAACTCAACAACCCGCTCCAGGGCATCGTCACGTATTCCAGCCTGCTGCTCGAGAAGGACATCTGCGACGAACCCTCGCGGCAGAACATCGAGAAGATCAGCATCCAGGCCAATCGCTGCCGCGAGATCATTCGCGGCCTGCTGGACTTTTCACGGCAGAAAAAACCGATCAAGACGCTCACGAACATCAACGCCCTATTGCGCGGCTGCATCTCGCTGATGGAGAACCAGGCGCAATTTCACAATATCACCATCGCGCAAAATCTCGACGAGAGCCTGCCGATGATCGTCGTTGACCCTTCGCAGATCGAAAGGGTATTTCTCAACTTGATCATCAACGCCGCGGATGCGATGAATGGCAGCGGCACATTGACGCTCACCACCTGCTTCGGCATCAACGCGAAGCACATCGAGATCGAAGTGAAGGACAGCGGGCACGGTATCTCCATCGAAAACATGGAACGCATCTTCAACCCGTTCTTTACCACGAAGGAAATCGGGCACGGGGTCGGCCTGGGGCTGGCCATCAGTTACGGGATCGTCAAGGAACACAACGGCGAGATCACGGTCGAGAGCGAGTATGGAAAAGGAGCAAAGTTTACCGTGAGCCTGCCGATTGTTACGAAAGTCAGTGAAGAAGATGGAAACAAAGTCGCGTATCTTGCTAATTGACGACGAGGAGGTCGTGCTGGACTCCTGCGCGCAGATCCTGGCGGGCGGACCCTACGAACTCGCCTCCGCCTCGGACGGGACAGCGGGCCTGCGCCTCGTGGAGGAGTTCCAGCCCGACCTGGTCTTCGTGGACCTCAAGATGCCGGGCATCTCCGGCTTCGAGGTACTGGAGAAGATTCGCGGGAAGGATGCCACCATCGTGATGGTCGTGATTACCGGCTTCGCGACCGTCAGTTCCGCGGTGGACGCAATGAAGAAGGGCGCCTACGATTTTCTGCCCAAGCCATTCACGCCGGAGGAGTTCCGCCTGATTACTCGCAGGAGCCTGGAAAAAAGAAAACTGGTGTTGGAAACCATCGCCCTGCGGCGCGAGAAGGAATTGCTCAGAGAGCAGTTTGCCTCCATCGTATCCCATGAACTCAAAGCGCCTCTTGGAGCGGTCCAGCAAAATTTATTCGCGCTTGAATTCGAGTTAACGAACACGCTCAACGAAAGTCAAAAGGAAAAAATTGGACGCATCAAGGTCAGGATAGACGACCTGTTGAAACTCATCAACTCGTGGCTGAGAGTGATCTCGGTGGACATCCACAAATTGAAGGAAGGCTTTACGCAAATTTCCGTCGCAGAGTCCATCACGAAGGCGCTCGAAAACGTGGAGCCCTTATCCGTTCGCAAGAACATCGAGATCGAAACCTCCATCGGCGCGCAGTTGCCAACGGTCAACGGCGACAGTCTCAGCCTTTCGGAAGCGTTTATAAATATTATTGGCAACTCGCTCAAGTACTCACCGGACGGAAGTAAGGTCATCGTGAAAGCGGAAGAGCAAGGGAATGAAACCCAAATCTCGATCAAGGACAGCGGCATTGGCATCTCCCAGGAGGATCTGCCCCACATATTTGAAGGTTTTTACCGTGGAAAATCCGGCCAGGAAGCCGCAAGCGGTCATGGCATCGGGCTGGCCGTCAGCCGCCAGATCGTGGAGGCGCACGGCGGCTCGATCTCGGTAGAAAGCGAAGCGGGCAAAGGCTCGACGTTTTACATCCGCCTGCCCAAATCCAGGACGACTGAAGTCGTCACTACATAGAAAATCCAGAACGGAGGCATGACATGACCAAACGATTGCTGATAGTAGACGACGATCCCGATTACGTTGCAGGGATCAAATCCATTCTTGAGGCCGCTGACTACAGTGTGGACGCAGCCTACAATCCAAAAGATGGATTCCAGGCATTACAGTCCGGGAGTTACGACTTGTTGTTGCTCGACATCATGATGGGGCGCGGAGCGGAGGGCGTGGCGTTGGCGCGGAAGATAAGAAAAGACCCCAAATTGAGATGGATGCCGGTGTTGATCATCACTGGAATCCGGGAACAAATCGCTTTTCTCTTTCCTGGCCAGCCAGTGCATCCCCACTTCGTCGAATTTGACGAGTTGGTTGAGAAACCAGTCGAACCCAAACTCCTGTTGGAGAAGGTGAGCGCCTTGCTGAAAATGTCCGAAGAGAAGAAGTCCCAGAAGAAAGGATAACGGGAGATGAACTATGGCTGTTGAACTCTCTTTCAGCAAAGAAATCGAAAACATCATGTACGCCAGCCACGGCAAGCCGATTAAAGACTGCCTGCAGTGCGGCACCTGCTCCGGTTCCTGTCCGGCGATCGAGTTCATGGATAATTCGCCTCGTGAAGTTATCGGCATGATTGGCGCGAACCTCAAGGAAGAAGTGTTGGCGAGCAACACCTACTGGACCTGCGCTTCCTGCTATCAATGCAGCGTGAGATGCCCGGCCGGGATTGACATCGCCGATATGATGTATGCGCTGAAGCGCTACTCCATGTGGAAAGGCCAATACCAGGAGGGCTTGATCGGCCCTGCGTTCTCTGAAAGTTTCGTGAAGATGATCGTGAATTCCGGGCGATCCTTCGAGCCGATCCTGGCCGCCACCTACCTGCCCAAATACAGCGCCCAGGACATCCTGCGGGAAGGCCTGACGGCCACCGGCCTGGTATTGAGCGGGAAGATGCCCCTGCTTCCGAAGAAGGTCAAGAGACTCAAGAACTTCCAGCGGATGGTGAGAAAGATCATCCCGATCGGAGAGACAAAATGAAGCAATATGCCTATTACCCGGGCTGCTCCCTCGAAAGCTTAGGCAAGGACTATCATCTCTCCGCGCTGGCGGTTTCAGCCGAGTTGGGCGTGGAACTAAAAGAACTTAAGGACTGGAACTGTTGCGGCGCTACTGCCTACTTCCCGGTAGATGAATTGCTGGCCTATACGCTGGTCTCCCGCAACCTGGCCATCGCGGAAAAGACCGGCTTGCAGGACTTCGTCGCCCCGTGCAGCGCCTGTTACAAGAACGCCTACACCACAAACAAGTATCTCAAAAGCGATCCCGACCTGGCAGAACACATCAATTACGCGCTCGAAGAAGACAATCTGCAAGTCGAGGGGAGGATGAGAGTGCGCCACCTGATTGAGGTGTTCCTTGAGGATATTGGATTGGAGGAGATCGAGAAAAAGGTATCCAATCCATTGAAAGGCCTGCGCGTCGCCCCTTACTACGGATGCCAGATCGTGCGGCCCAGGAAGGATAAAGAGGATGTCGAGAATCCTCAATTCTTCGAGAACCTGCTCTCAGCCATCGGCGCCGAACCGATCGTGTACGCTGTCAAAACCCGCTGCTGCGGCAGTTCTTTGATCATCACGAACCGCAAGGCCGCCCTGGACATGGTACGCATACTCTTGCAGGAGGCCGTTAACCACAATGCCGACGTGATCGCGACCACCTGTCCGATGTGCAACGTCAATCTCGAAGTGTACCAAAGCCAGGTCAACCAGGAATTCGGAACCAACTTCTCGATTCCCGTGATGTACTTCACGCAACTGATGGGAATGGCGCTGGGCATCGAACCAAAACGCATCGGCGTTGGAGCCTCGATGCTGTCGCTTGCCCATAGCGCGGCGAGTTAAAAGAGGAGAGAAACCATGACTGAAAAAATTGGCGTTTATATCTGTCACTGCGGCTCGAACATCGCCGGGGTGGTGGACGTGGCCGAGGTGTCGCGCTGGGCGGCTCAATTGCCCAACGTAACCGTCGCCCGCGATTACAAATTCATGTGTTCCAGCCCCGGCCAGGAATTGATCGGAAAAGACATCCAGGAACTCGGGCTGACGCGTGTGGTGGTGGCCTCCTGCTCGCCGCACCTGCACGAGAAGACTTTCCGCGGCGCGTGTGAGCGCGCCGGGCTGAACCCGTACCTGTTCGAGATGGCCAACATCCGCGAGCAGGACGCCTGGGTCACGACCGACAAGGCCGAGGCCACCAAGAAGGCCAAGGCGCTGGTGGCCGCCGCCGTCAGCCGGGTGGCGCATCAGGAAGCGCTGGAAGCGCTGCTCGTCCCGATTGACCCGAACGTGCTGATCGTCGGCGGCGGCATCACCGGCATCCAGGCCGCGCTCGAAATCGCCGACGCGGGCGACCACGTTTATCTCGTCGAACGCGAACCCTCCATCGGCGGTCACATGGCGCAGTTCGACAAGACCTTCCCAACCCTGGATTGCTCGGCCTGCATCCTGACTCCCAAGATGGTCAGCGCGGGCAACCATAAAAACATCACCCTGCTGACGTGGAGCGAGGTCGAGAAAGTGGATGGCTACGTGGGCAACTTCACCGTGACCATCCGCAAGAAAGCCCGCTACGTGGACGAGGCGATCTGCACCGGCTGCGGCGTGTGCCAGGAGAAATGCCCGAAAAAGGTGGTGGACGATGTCTTCGAGGTGG
>Ga0210016_1001594_pt1 | contig 21084 bp, 24 predicted proteins | sample CryGeyCG2014_300_FD_185454 | JGI IMG/M metagenome (GOLD analysis project Ga0210016, IMG submission 185454) | Groundwater microbial communities from aquifer - Crystal Geyser CG02_land_8/20/14_3.00 (SPAdes) (version 2) | ecosystem: Environmental > Aquatic > Deep subsurface > Groundwater | place... | reverse complement strand
ATCCATGAGAATATAGACATAGAACATAGGTTTAGATTTTACCCCAAACCACGTAGGGTTTGGGGTACCCTGCACCCCACGTGGTGCAGGGTAAGTCTTGCGTGGCTACCAGTTACACCACCCGGGCATATTGGATTGATTCTCTAATTATTTGTTTAAGACTGCTTTTTCCTTTTGATGTTTTTAAATATTTTTCTCGTCTGATAGCATCTTTTTTAGATAAAAAAGCCTCATAGAAGATAAGTTTTAAATTCTTCATTCTGGATGTGGTCCACGTTTTGTGTGATTGATGTTGTTTTATTCTTTCTTTGAGATTACTTGTCATGCCTACATATTTTTTTTCACCTTCTGTATCCATGAGAATATAGACATAGAACATAGGTTTAGATTTTACCCCAAACCACGTAGGGTTTGGGGTACCCTGCACCCCACGTGGTGCAGGGTAAGTCTTGCGTGGCTACCAGTTACACCACCCGGGCGCGCAACTTTTATTAATTTTAAGAATATCAAATTGTTGTGGATAAGTCAAAAATTGAGTTTATAAAAATAAGAGTTTAAAAATTGAGAAGAGAATAAGTATTTAAAACAAAAAATTCCCCTAATACAATCAGGAGAATTTTTTGTGAAAATTATTTTTGTGCCTGTCCTAATTCTCTTTACCGATCTTCAAACCAGTTATCATTGTATTGCGGAAATTGGTCACGATTATCAAGAATGTATTGTAACCATTCTTTAGCTTCCTTAACCTTCCCCTTTTCTAAAGTTTGGCGGAAATCAGCAGTTTTCCTCATTCCAAATTTTTTAAATAATTCCTGCTGGGAAATTTCTTGTTTTCGATCTTTTAACCAATTGTCCCAAGTGCTTTGATATTGGGGAAATTGCTTTTTATTATTAATAATATGCTGCAACCACTCTTTACACTTATCAATATCACCGCTTTGAAGAGCCACACGAAAAGCAGTCGTGTCTTCAATGCCAAATTTTTTTTTGAGCTCTTGTTGAGCCGTTTCTTTAGTTGGAGTATTTTCTATATTTTTTTTATTTTTCTTTAGGCATATAATAAAATTAATTTATAAATTTCTAGTTGGAGCGGGTAATGGGAATCGGACCCGTATCTTCAGGTTGGAAACCTGACATAATAACCATTATACTATACCCGCTAGCAGACCCACTCGCCAGCGCCTATGCCGGAGGGGAGACTCGAACTCCCACAGGTTTCCCCACTAGCTCCTAGGGCTAGCGTGTCTACCAATTCCACCACTCCGGCTCAAGCATCGGCGGGCCAGTGCCATCACCCCCAATGAATAATTAATTTTATATTAGCGGATTTGGTGAATAATTTCAAGCCTGTTATAATAAATATGTATGAAACTTCCAAAAATCAAGCAGAAATATTTTTTGTTTCCGGTTATTGTTTTGGGTATTATTTTAGCCTGGCTGGGATTTTATGATACGGGAGATAAACAAAGTACTGGCGATGGCAGCAGAGCAAAAGTCATTCAAGTCATTGACGGTGATACTTTTAGAATTAATGGGGATGAGAAAATCAGACTGCTAGGAATTGATGCGCCGGAAGAAGGTGATTGTTATTATGGTCAGGCACAGGCCGCTCTCAAAGAATTAGTTGAAGATAAAGTTGTGAGATTAGACAAAGATATTGAAGAGCAGGATAAGTATGATCGTTTGCTCCGTTATGTTATTTTAGAGAAAGAGGCAGAAGATAATTTACTGGTCAATGATTATTTAGTCAGGCAGGGTTTTGCTTTTGATACCAGCAGTTCGCCTAATAATAGATATCGCGATTTATTAAGTTCAGCTGAAGAAGAAGCTAAGCGGGAGGGCCGGGGTTTATGGCTGGCGTGTGATTATGCCAAGACAGCTGATTTGCGCGAGCAAAACAATCTGCCAGCTGATCCAAACTGTATTATCAAAGGCAATATTTCAGAAAAAGGTTTTGGCAAAACATATTTAATTCCCGGCTGTGATAACTACGAGACGGTCAAGATTGACAAGCGCAAAGGCGAGGGATATTTTTGCACGGAAAGCGAAGCCATTAAAGCAGGCTTTAAAAAAGCCACCAATTGCCCGTAGATTAATAATTTATTAGATCCACCGCACAGGGTGGATTTTTTAATTTGTGTGATATAATAAAAAGTATATGAAGTTCTGGCTGGTGGGAATTTTAATATTTGCCTTAGGGGGCTGTTTTTTATTAGCCGGAACTGCGGGCGGGGCGGCAGGATTAATTAATATCAATACGGCCAGTTTAGAAGAGCTTGATGCCCTACCTGGCATTGGGCCGAGTAAAGCCCAAGCGATTATTGATTATCGGACAATGAATGGGAATTTTCAGGCGCTTGAGGATATTATGAAAGTCAGTGGCATTGGCCAGGCAACATTTGATGACATTAAAGGATTAATTACAATCGGTTCAAATGAAATAGCTGATGAATCTAGCGAGGCGGAGATAGTGATTAATGAGCTTTTGCCCAACCCGATGGAGAGTGATGATTTTGAGTGGATTGAATTAAAAAATATCGGACTGGTCGCGGTGGATTTGGCCGGCTGGCGGATAGAGGATGCGAGTAAAAGTTACGTAATTAGCGCGGAAGATTTTAATGCCACTCTTATCGGACAGGGAGATTTTTTTGTTCTGGATAAAAGTACGACCGGCATTTCATTGAATAACAGCGGAGGCGAATCAGCCACCTTGTACCAGGCGGACGGCACATTGATCAGCTCCGTGAGTTACAGTGAAACAGCGAAAGATGATTTTGGCTGGGCGAGAAATAGCAGTGGCGGCTATGGCTGGACAACAACCGCCACCAAAGGCAGCGAGAATATTATCACCGCGGCGTCAGAGCAATCCGGGACAAATGGCGGAGGGGGTGAAGGCAGTTCAAATAAAGACCAAGGATCAGAAATTAATGATCAAGAATCAAGCCAAAAAGAAAATAAATATTCGGAGTTTAAAGATAAAGTTTTAATCAGCGAATTTTTAGCCAATCCAATCGGGATTGATGACAGCGAATGGCTTGAACTTTATAATACCTCAACCGTGGCCGTGAATTTGGACGGTTGGATTCTCCAAGACAATGAAAGCGAGTATAAGTTCGGCCGCGAGAACATTGAGGCCAAAAACTATTTAATTTTAGAGCGCGGAGCAAGCGGCTTGATTTTGAACAATATCGGCGGTGATAGTTTGAAATTAATTGACAGTCAGGATAAGGAAGTTGACATTGTTAGTTATAAAAAAAATGTGGCGGAAGGAGAGAGCTATAATTGGTGTTTTAATTTGTCCAGGTGGATTTGGAGCAAGACGCCGACATTAGGGGGAGCGAATAATTGTCCTTTGCCAAACAATAATCCAAAAGCTTATTTTGATTTTACCACTGGTGAGATTCAAGTCGGGGACTATTTAATGTTTGATGCCGTTGAGAGCTATGATCCGGACAAAGAGGGCAAGATAGTTAAATATATATGGGAATTTTCAGAGGAGGTGTCTGTTCAAGGGATAAGAGGAGCGCGCTTTGAATTTAAAGATCCGCGCCTGGAAGCAAAAATTTTAAATGGCGGCGAGCTTGGAATTACACTGACCGTAGTTGATAATTTAGGCGGTGAAGATGAATATAGTCTGCCAGTTGAAATTGGCGAGCCGAAAGAGAAAATAGATGTTGACACGAGTAAAATTTATATTAATAAATTTTTACCAAATCCAGCCGGGGCTGACAGTGAGAATGAATGGATTGAACTTTGCAATTCAGGCAAGAGCGATGTTGATTTGACCAGTTTTAGCTTGGCTGACAGCGCTGGGGGGTCAAAGCCGTATCAGCTGAATGATTACAGTCTGGCGGCCGAGAGTTGTATTTTTATCACCAGCGCGGAATCACATCTTACTTTAAACAATGACAGTGACAGTGTCAGATTTTTGGACATAAACGGGGAAGTGATTGACCAAGTGGATTACAGCGGGGGAGGCGAGGGATTGGTTTACGCGAAAATTGACGGCGTTTGGCAATGGCTTGGAGAGAGCACGGATTCTACTGTTGAACAAGCTAGCGAAATTATTTATGGGATAAATGATTTGAGAGAACTGCGTGATTTGAAAGCGGGCAGCAAAGTGAGTGTGCGCGGTTGGGTGGCAGTTGAGCCGGGGCTTTTTGGAAAAACAATTTTTTACATTATTGATGGCAGTAGCGGGGCGCAGATTTATTCTTATAAAAAAGATTTTCCAGAGCTTGCGCTGGGCGATTTTATCACAGTTAACGGAGAGTTGAGCGATAATCAGGGCGAGACAAGAGTGAAAACAAAAACCAAGGCCGATATTGTCAAAATTAAAGGGGATAAATTGCCGGCGCCCATGGCAATCCAGCTTGAAGACATCGGCGAAGATATTGAGGGGGCGCTGGTAAAAATAGCAGGAGATTTGACCGAGATTAAAGGCTCGTCATGGTGGCTGGATGATCAGACTGAAGAAGTTAAAATATACATCAAACAGAATACAGGTATCTCTGGCAATAATTTTAATATCGGGGACAAACTAGAGGTCAGCGGCATTATTTCGGAAGTCAACGGCGAATACAGGGTTTTGCCCAGATTCCCGGCTGATGTTAAATTAGCCGGGCGGATTGCGTCAGGGGCAACAACCAACCAAGAACAACCGACCAGCAACCAAGGAAATGATTTGATCAAATATTTATTTGTAGTGGCCGTGGGCATAATAATTATTTTAGTTTCCATAATAATTAGATTTCATCCAGTCAAATTTGACCGGGCAAAAAAATATGAAGCATAAAATTTTAGTCAGCGGTTCTTTGGTCTATGATAAAATAATGGATTTTCAGGGTAAATTTTCTGACCATATTATGCCAGAGAAAATTCATAGTTTGTCTGTCTGTTTTGTGGTGGATAAAATGAAAGTTAATTTTGGCGGCACGGCAGGCAATATCGCCTATAATTTAAAATTATTAGGGGAAGAGCCGGTGATTTTGTCACAGGCTGGAGCTGATTTTTCAAATTATGAAAAATGGCTGCGGAAAAATAGGCTGATCTTGTCTGGCATTAAATTACTGAAGGATAAGAATACAGCAACGGCGCACATTGTGACGGATAGAGCTGATAATCAGATTACTGCCTTGCATTTGGAAACCATGGGAGTACCCTGCGGGATTACAGAAAAAAAAGTGAGAAATTTTGGTGAAGTGGCCATGGCCATAGTCGCGCCGGGAAATACCCAAGATATGCTGGACGCGGTCAGGGTTTATAAAAAATTAGGCATGCCATATATTGCTGATCCAGGCCAGCAGATACCGCTTTTATCCGCGCGAGAATTAGATTTTTTAATCAAAAATGCCAGGGTGCTGATTGGTAATGATTATGAGCTGGCGCTGATTATGAAAGCATTAAGATTGGGCTCGCCTCGCTTGAGCTATGGCGAAGCGGGCAAAAATATGGAAGTAATTCAGAGATTAGTAAAGGTGTTAGTGGTGACGTATGGCGCTCAAGGCTCGGTTATCTGTAGTAATCATAGACAGATTAAAATCAAAGCAGTCAGTCCGCGAAAGATTGTTGACCCGACCGGAGCGGGCGACGCTTATCGGGCTGGGTTTATTAAAGGAATTGTCAGTGGTTGGGATTTGAAAAAGTGCGGTGAGCTAGCTTCTTGGCTGGCTAAATTTCCGGTGGAACATTATGGTACACAGGAGCACAGATTCAAGTTCTCGGATTTTAAGAGCTGATTGACCGGACGGACGGGATTTAGTATGATGAAGATAGAAACTATAATAATTTCTAATTGCTAATTAATCTAATTCCTTTGAATTACGAAGCTGTCATTTTATGTATCCTCCCCTCCTCAGTTGAGTTTAAAAGATTGATTATCTTTTAAACGGATTAAGGGGAGGAGGTGTTAAAAATTCAACACCCCTCTGGCTCGCTTCGCTCGCCACCTCCCCTCATCTGAGGGGAGGAGGAATAAAATTTTGCAATTCAAAGAAATTCCTAATATTATTTAAAATATATGCCTAAAAAAGAACAATTTATACAATCAGAGGTGCGGGAAGATAAGATTCATGACAGGTTTGTCATTATGGCGCCTGGCAGGAGTAAAAGGCCAAAAGATGTCGGAGAAGAAGAAAAATTTTCCAAGAAGCAAATTGAAGCGGAAAAAAAGGCGTGTGTATTTTGTCCTGGAAACCAGAAAAAAGTGCCTGGACTTTATTTTGCCGGGGATAAAAATAATTGGCAGGTAAAAGTAGTAAAGAATATTTTTCCGGCGGTGACACCTGAAAATAAAAAAGTTTATGGCTATCAGGAGGTGGTGATTGAAACCCCGGAACATTATAAAGAAACTGGTGACTTGCCTTTGGACCATTGGATAGCGATTATGGAATCGTATATAAATAGAACGAGCGAACTGTCAAAAGATAAAAAAATTCAGTATATTCTAATTTTTAAAAACAAGGGCGGCAAGGCCGGAGCGTCTTTACACCATGCTCATTCGCAGATTTTTGCCGCTGGTTTTACGCCCCCGCATATTATTAACAAGCTGACCAAAGCGCAGGAATATAGGATTGAACATGGCAATTGTTATTATTGTGATTTAATAAAAAAAGAGGAGAAAGGGTCAAGATTTATTATGGCTGACGATAAAGCGGTGGCTTTCACGCCTTATGCCTCAATTTATCAGTATGAAGCTTGGATTATTCCCAGAAATCATCTGGACAATATTACGGTTTTGGATCGTCAGGAGATTACTTCTATGGCTAAAATGATGAAGTATATTGTGACAAAATTAAATAAATTAGAAATTTCTTACAATATGTATTTGCACCAGTCAATTACTGACAAGGATGAGCATTTTTATATTCGTATTTGCCCCAGGCGCAGCACTTGGGCTGGGGTTGAGATGGGCTCAAGAATTATCATCAACACTGTTTTGCCCGAAGAAGCGGCTAAATTCTATAGAGAGTGAATTTAATTTTTAATTTTCAATTTTCAAACAATGATTTAATGAATTAATTTTTAAGTATTTTTTAAGCCTTGTTTATTGTTAATTGCATTTTGTATTTTGATTTTATGTGGAGGAAGATTGTAAAATTTGAAATTATTATTTTAATAGCGGTGGCATTACTTGTTTTTACTCTGCCGATTTTTGCTAGAGAAATTGATGAGAGCAGGTTTGGAATAGAAAATTATCTAAGAATCAAGACTAGTTTGCCAGAGAATGAAATAGTAGTCTGGTCTGGAGAGTTGCCGGAGATTGAGGAAAAAGTTAAGATTAAAAAGATAGTGATTGATTTAAGCGAGCAAAAATTAGAGATTTATGAGAATGATAAATTGACTGGCGAGTATTCAGTGTCAACTGGCAAGCCGGGAATGAAAACGCCCGTTGGAGAATTTAAAGTTTATGAAAAGCGAGCTAGGGCTTGGTCAAAAATGGCCGGCTTGTGGATGCCCTATTGGATGTTAATTGATCCTGTCCGTGGCATGGGAATCCACGAGTTGCCTGAATGGCCTTCTGGTTATAAAGAAGGGGCGGATCATCTGGGCACACCAGTGTCGCATGGCTGTATAAGATTAGGGGTTGGTCCGGCAAAGATAGTTTATGATTGGGCGGATATAGGGACGAGAGTGATTATACAGGAATAATAATTTTAAATGACAAATTTTTAAACATTTTAAATTTAAAATTGAGATTTATTTTAAAATTTAAAATTTAAAATTAACACCATGATAGAAAGAATTGATAACAATAATCCTGATAAAAATATTATAAACCACGCCGTTAAAATTTTGCATCGGGGTGGTGTTTTAGTCATTCCCACGGAAACGGCTTATGGTTTGGCGGCTGATGCGACGAACGCCAGGGCGGTGAAAAAGATTTACCAGATAAAAGGCAGAAGTTTTAAAAAATTTTTGCCTTTGATTGGCAGTAGTTTAAATCAGGTTAAGAAATATTTTAAGGTCAATAAAAAAGAATTAGAATTATTAAAAAAATACAAAGGGCTGTCAGTAGTTCTAGAAGTAAAAAGCAATATTTATTTATTAAAAAACCAAACAACCTGCGCTGTCAGAATTTCACCCAATAAAACAGCCAATTTGTTGGCTAAAAAATTAGGTCGGCCGATCACAGCCACCAGCGCGAATCGCGCCGGCGGAGGGAGTTGTTATGCAGTGGAAGAGGTGTTAAGACAGTTAAATAAATACCCCTCTGTTCCGTCCCGCGGCCGCGGGACGGAACATCTCCCCTCAAAGAGGGGAGGAAGTATTGATTTAGTTTTAGATGCTGGAAAATTAAAAAAAAGAAAACCCTCAACAATCGTCAAGGTTTCTGATAATAAAGTAGAAATTGCGCGGCAGGGGGAAGTAAAAATTTTAAATTTTTCCACCAAGTTTTTTTGTGAATAATTCAAATTCGTGGCAGGCGCCTGCCCGCAACGCTTCGCGTAGCGATGGCGGGCGGGGGATCACCTGAAGGGTGAAAATTTTAAATTTAGAATTAAGATTATTTACTGAATCTGAAGTATACCACGTCGCCGTCTCGCATAATATAGTCTTTGCCTTCAATTTTCATCTGACCTTTTTCTTTAGCGGGAATTTCGCCGCCGGCATCCAGCAAATTTTTCCAGTTTATAATTTCAGCGCGAATAAAACCCTGTTCAAAATCAGTGTGGATTTTTCCCGCGGCCGCGGGAGCTTTAGTACCGCTGACAATTGTCCAGGCATGACTTTCTTTAGGACCGGCAGTAAAGAAAGTAATTAAGTTGAGTAATTTATAACTCTCAACGATTAATTGGTCAAGGCCGGTTTTTTTTATATTTAATTCCTTCAGGTAGTTTTTTGCTTCAGTGCCGTCTAGATCAGCTAACTCCGATTCAAGTTTAGCGCAAATGGGAATTGAGTTTGGAATTACGGGTTTAAAGTTATTGAGTTGTTCTTCACCAATGTTTTCAATAAATAGTTCTGGTTTTAAACTTAGCAGGCTTAAGCCCTTAATAAATTTTTGTTCATCATCTTTTAGTTCAGCAATATCAGGTTTTTTGCCCTTGTCCAAGGCAATGATAATATTTTTCAAAATTATTTTTTGTCCGGGCGCGTCTTTGTCATTTGATTTTATTTTGCTTTCAATTTTGATCAATACTTTTTCAATCGTGGCAATATCAGCCATAGCCAGCTCGGTTTCTATGGTATTTAAATCTTCTCCAGGTTCAATTTTGCCGGCAACATGCGTGACGTTTTCATCCTGGAAATTTCTGATGACATGAGCAATTGCGTCAACCTCGCGGATATGAGAGAGAAATTGGTTGCCCAAGCCCTCGCCTTTATGGGCGTTTTTAACCAGTCCGGCAATGTCAACAAATTCAATGGCTGCCGGGACAATTTTTTCAGAATGATAAAGATCGGCGAGCTGTTGGAGCCGCTCATCCGGCACTGCCACCACCCCGACGTTGGGGTCAATGGTGCAGAAGGGATAATTTGAAGTGTCAACTTGTTTTTTAGTCAGGGCCTTGAAAAGAGTGCTTTTGCCAACATTTGGTAGACCCACTATTCCTATTTTCATGTTTTTGTGGATTAATATCTTAAATTTTAAATTTTAAATTACAAATTTTAAATCAAATCTTAATTTTAAATTTTAAAATTAAATCATTTAAAATTCATTTAAAATTTAAAACTGGAAATTTAAAATTTGATTATATTTAATTTACCATTTAATATTAATAATATCAAGCTTATGTTAACTATAGTCATTGATACTAATATATTAATAGATGCCTGGCAGGATGATTTTAGCTATGCCCGGCGGATTATTGATGAGGTAGTAACTGGCAATATCCGGGCAGTGGCATCGCATAAAATTTGGCGGGAGTACCAGTTGATTTTTGATAAATTAATTAATAATTCCCGCCATTATGAAATGGCCCAAAGGTTTTTTTATGCAGTTGAAGAGGTCCAACCACAGACTAGAATCCGGGTAGTTAAATATGATCAGCAGGATAATAAATTTTTTGACGCGGCCGTAGCGGGCCAGGCGGAGTATATTATTTCCAATGATTGCCATTTATGGGAAATTGGAGAATATCAGGGGATTCAGGTAAAGAAACCCGAAGATTTCTGGATAGAATATAAAAATAAGAATGATGACACCGGGAGTGAAAACTGGCAGGCTTGGATGAAAAATGTGATGGGCAGATAATTTAAGTTAATCATAAAACCCCGATTGAGTCGGGGTTTACTTTAATTCTCCCAGTGCCTGTAATTTGAGTAAATCAGTATAAAGCCCCTTTTCATTTTTGAGCAGTTCCTGATGATTGCCTGATTCTATAATCCGGCCTTGATCAATGACAAAAATTTTATCTGCGCCAATAACAGTGGACAGGCGGTGAGCAATGATAATCATCGTCTGTTTTCTAGCAATACGTTCGATTGAAGCCTGGATTAATTTTTCAGAGTGACTGTCAAGATTTGAAGTGGCTTCATCAAAGATGAGTATGCTTGGTTTGGCCAGAATGGCGCGGGCAATGCCCACCCGTTGTTTTTGCCCGCCGGAGAGCCTGATGCCCCGTTCGCCCACAAGCGTGTTTAAGCCCCTGTCAAGAGTATCAATGAAATCAATATTGGCAATTTGAGCGGCGTTTTTAATTTCAGCCAACGTGGCGTTGGTTTTACCATAGGCAATGTTTTCTTTCAGGGTGGTATTGAACATTTCAACGTCTTGGGGAACAATAGCTAAATTTTTCCGGTATTGGTGAATGTCATAATCCCTGATGTCTCTGCCATCAACAAGAATATGGCCGCTGGCTACGTCATAGTGGCGGTAGAGCAGTTTTACCACGGTGGTTTTGCCGCCGCCTGACGGGCCGACAAGCGCGATGGTTTCCCCAGGCTTTATCTCAAAATTAACCTTGCTGATGGCCGGGGTCTTGCTTTTTTTATAATAAGAAAAGGAAACATTGCTGAATTTTATTTGGCCACGGAGGGGGTGTTTCAACTTGATTTGCGGGTTATTGGTAAGAGAACTTTTTTCATCCAGCAGCCTAGTAACCCGTTCAACAGCGGTTGAGCTCTCAATTAAGTGGTCATAAGTGCGGGAAATTCTGAAAAGAGAGTGGTAAGCTGTTTCAGACAGGGTAATAAAAAAGACAAAGGAGCCAATGGAAATACTGCCGTGCCAGGCTAGAAAAGCGCCGTAGAAGATAACGGCGATTCTGCCGAAATCAATAATGAAGCCTCTTAAAACATTGTAATTGAGAACCAGGCGCCATTCCCGGCCTTCTATTTTTTTAATGTGGTCGCGGATGTTTTGGAATTTTTTGGTTTCTTTAAGTTCGGCCACAAAAGATTGGACGGTGTAGATGTTTATGATTGATTGGCCGAGGATGCCGGAGGCGTTCTCGTATTCTTCATGGCGGGTTCTTCTCATCGGGTTGACCCGTTTATTCATGGCAAAGGTGATGAGCAGAAAAATGGGAATAAAAACGATGAAAATTAATGACACCCGCCAGTTAAAATAGAGCATTAGGATAAAAGTGAAAGTAATGCTGGCAACGGTCGGCCAGAATTCCCAAGTGGCATTAGTCATCAGTTCAGTCAGTTTGTCTACGCCGCGCTGGACCCTGATGATTTTATTGCCCGTATTTTCCCGTTCGTGGTAGCCAAGCGATAGGGAAATCAATTTTTTTTGCAGAGTGATGGGCAGGTAATATTCCATATCAATCAGAAAATCAAAAATGCGGCGGTCTTTATAGTAATGGATCAGAGTTGAAAAGCCGTCAGAGACAAAAATTAAGGCGATTAAAACCAAGAGCTCCTTAATTTTTCGCTGGTCAAAATTTTCTATATGTTCAATGACAAGTTTTAAAAAATAAGGGCTGACTAGGCGGGATAATTCAAAAAGCGAGACCATGACAAAAAGCCAGATCATCCGATGTTGAAATGGTTTTAAAATTGACCAGAGGTTAAGCCAGAAGTCTTTATTAATTTGGTTTTGTTGTTTTGACATAACAAAACAGTCTATCATTATTATCTGAATTTAAACAGAATTCAATATGACAAACTATGACCAAAAAATAGCTGGTTAAAACAATAAAACCAAGATACTTAAAAACAGACTCAATAAAAATTTTATTCTCCTTTGCTATGTTCAACTGCAGCGCCGCTATTTATCACCTTTTAGTTCCTTGACTTTTTCCACAGCCCACGGGCCGATTTGTTCAGCCAGCTTAAGCATTCCCTTATAGTCATATAAAACGGCCAGGACATCTAATTCTGTTCTGGCCAGTATTAGATGCAGAATTCTTGCGGCCATTTCAGGATCATCCTCATAATTGTCCGCGGCCATTTGAATGGCGGTTTTGAAATCATTCGGCATAATAGGCCCTCTATTATCTAGGATTTCATAATACTTTTTTAAATCGTTTTTTTTGTCTTTTTGTTCGACATCTGGGGTTTTTTCTTCGATTGGATTGTCGCGATTCATAAATTTAAAATATTTTTAAATTATTAAATAATCTACGATTAAATCAAATTAACCACTATATTAACTCGACCTTTATGTCACTTCCATTATAACACATTTTAAACATAAGCTGTCAAATTGGTGCACTGCTCCATGTTACAGTTTATGACCTTGCCAAAATTTAAAATACCAGCTACGATAAAATCAAAAGTCTTAACTGGTTTTTTTAAAATCAATTTTAGAGGGAGGAATAAAATGTTACGGAGAATTCTTAATGTATGTCATATCTTTATTGATATGTGCACTGATGAAAATAATCTTGATCCAAATCAAAGAGTAACTAGAGTGGAGGTTAAAGCCGGGCTTATTGCTTTAATATCAGTCATTCTTTTTTTAATGTTGCTTTGTTTTTATGCAGACAACATTTTTTAAAAGCATTGCCACAGTGATTGGTCCAATACCGCCTGGAACAGGAGTAACCCAGGCGGCTTTTTTTTTAACATTGTCAAAATCTACGTCGCCGACTGTTTTGCCGTTTACTTTATTTATACCCACGTCTATAATAACAGCATTTTTTTTAACATAATTTGCCGTGATAAAATTCGGCCGGCCGATGGCGACAATTAAAATGTCAGCTTGTCTGCATTTTTTAGGCAGGTTTTTGGTTTGGGAGTCATAGATGCTAGTCTGCCGGGCACGTTTTTTAAGATAATAATATGTTGGCAGGCCGGCAATTTTGCTTTTGCCGATTATGGCAACCGATTTATTTTTTAAATTTACTGATTTTAAAGCCTCAATAATGGCGCCAGTGGTGGCTGGGAGAATTAAGGGGGTTTGGCCGCGTTTTAATTGATTGAGATTTTTGGGGTGGATGCCATCGGCATCTTTTTTAGGATCAATAGTTAAAATTATTTTATCTGTATCAAGATGTCTGGGCAGAGGCAGCTGCACCAGGATGGCGGTTATTTTTGGATTATTGTTTAATTCACTTATTAATCCAATGATTTTTGATTGTTTGGTTTTTTCAGGCAGTAAATATTTTTTAAAGCCGATGTTTATTTCTTTGGCGCGTTTTTCTTTGATTTTGACATAAAGATGGGAGGCTGGATTTTTACCGATTAAAATAACGGCTAAAAGGGGTTTTATTTTTAGTTTTTTGGTTTTTCCCTTGAGTCCAGTTAAGATTTTATTGGAAATTTTTTGACCGTTGATGAGTTTCATGTGTTTAAGAGCAACGCCTCGGCACTAGTTCATTCATTTGTTTATTCCCGGCAGGGGAAATTTTTTACACAGTGACCTGACTTGAGATTTAATTTTCTTAAGTTGTGATTTATTGCCGCGGTTTTTAATTGCCCGGTTGATCAGCTGGACAATTTTTTTAACTTCAGATATGCCCATGCCGCGGCTGGTAAGTGCTGGCGTGCCCAAGCGGATGCCGGAAGGATTCATTGGTGGATTAGGGTCATTGGGAATAGTTGAGCGGTTGACAGAAATGCCGACTTGCTCAAGAGTTTGTTCCGCCTCTCTGCCAGTCAATCCCTGGTTGGTCAGATTAACGACTATTAAATGATTGTCACTGCCGCCCGAGACTATTTGATAGCCTAATTTTTGCAATTCAGCCGCCAGAGTTTGGCAGTTTTTAATAATTTGAGCGGCATATTTTTTAAATGACGGTTTTAAGGCTTCGCCAAAAGCCACGGCTTTAGCCGCGGTAATGTGGTCATGCGGACCGCCTTGCATGCCGGGAAAAACCGAACGGTCAATTTGTTTGGCGTATTTTTCTTGACACATTATAATTGCGCCTCGCGGACCGCGCAGGGTTTTATGGGTAGTAGTGGAAACAACGTCGCAAATTGGCACTGGATTTTTTAACAGGCCGGCGGCAATCAGGCCGGCGGTATGGGCAATGTCGGCAAAGAGAAAAGCCCCTACCTCGTCTGCAATTTTACGGAATTTATTCCATTCTATTTCCCTGGAATAGGCGCTATAGCCGGCAACAATCATTTGGGGTTTTTCTTTTTTAGCCAGTTTTTTGACAGCTTCCATGTTGATTTTACCTGTTTTTTTATCTACCTCATACTGGACAAAGTTATAGAGCATGCCGGAAAAATTAACTGGATGGCCATGGGAAAGATGGCCGCCATGGTCAAGTTTTAAGCCTAGGACCTTATCGCCTGGTTTGAGGAAAGCCATATAGACTGCGGCATTGGCCGGTGAGCCGGAGAGAGGCTGGACATTGACATGTTCTGCTTTAAATAGTTTTTTGGCGCGTTTAATTGCCAGGGTTTCAATATTATCAATAATTTGGTTGCCGCCGTAATAACGTTTGCCGGGATAGCCCTCGGAATATTTATTAGTCAGCACCGTGGCCATGGCTTCAAGCACTGCCGGGGAAACGTAATTTTCTGAAGCAATCATTTCCAGCTCGTCAGCTTGGCGAACCATTTCAGCTTTGATAATATTCCAGACTTCAGGGTCTTGTTTTTTAAGATGAGTGTAATTCATAAAATATTTGTCTCCCCCCCCTTATTAAGGGGAGGTGTTCCCGACTTTATGTCGGGGACAGAGGGGTATGAATATTAATAAATTTTTACCACCCCGCTCCGACGTCGCTTCACTCGTCGGAGCACCCCTCCTTTTAAAGGAGGGGAGATTTTATTTATTTATTTTTTTGTAAGCTTCAATTATCGGTTTAATATTTGGCGCGCAATCAGCTGGCAGATTATTAATATCAAACCATTGCATAGCTAGAACTTCTTTGCCTTTTCTAGGTTCATTATTAATTTCAGCTAAATAATGAATGAGAATTATTAATTCCGGTTTTTCAGCGCCTGTTTCAGGTATTTCTTGCCACAATGCCATAGTTGGCAGGATGCCAATTATTTTGACTTCAAGTCCAATTTCTTCTTTAGCTTCGCGCACAGCATTTTCTTCAAGCGACCAGCCTTTGAGTAATTTGCCGCCGCAAAATTTCCATTTTAATTCATCAACTGGTTTGTCGCCATGTTTGACAAGCAGGGTTTGAGGTTTGCCCTTGTGTTTCTGGATAATTACCGGGCCAGAAGCAATCATTGTTTTAAATAAGCCAATTTCACTTGCTTTGGTTTGGTTGATTGATTGTGGGTTTTGCGCTTTGTTCATAAGGTTTGCCTTAATTATTAAGCAGGTTTATTATAGCAGATTTATATTTTTTTAACCATATAGGTATTTTCCAGTCGATAGCCGAGCTGGCGGTAGTAGTTGCGGACGCCGATACCGGAAATAATGGAGAGTTTGTCGTAGTTTTGCTTTTGGGCGATTGATTCGGCTTGGGCTAATAGTTTTTTGCCAAGACCAAGGTGTTGGATATTCCCAATTTGACCAATTGGCGCTAATTGACCATAGGTATGCAATTCCCTGATAAGTGCTGTATTATAAGGTGGTATTGTTTTATTGTTGCATTGCTTCATTGTTAATTTTGGTAGAAAAAGCCGGCAAAAAGCATAAAGAATTTTTTTGTCTGGCGACTCAAAACTCAAGAAGTATTCCGTGCCTTTTGATACTCTATATTTTCGTTTTGCAATTTTGTAATTTGTAATTTGTAATTTTTTTGGAAATTGGAAATTGGAAATTGGAAATTGTTCTTGGCGTCCCACCTCCCGGCATCTAGTGCATTGGCATTCAATCTTTTTTTTCTCCATTTCCGATTTAATAATCTGCCGCATATTGGTAATTTTATTGCCGGCGATGATTGATTCTTTGGGAATATCCCTAATGACGCGGAGAATGCGCACCCAGGGAGGAGTGATTGATTTTATTTTTATCAGCAAATTTACCAGTTGCTTTGTGGTGTAACTTTTCCATTTGCCTTGTTTGTACCAGCGGTAGAGCAGGGAGTTTTTTGAGACAACGGTGGGATAGATTTTTATTTGGTCAGGCCGGTAGTTTGGATTTTCAAAAATATCCCTCATCATTTTAAAATCTTTGGCCGGAGTTGATCCCGGCAGGTTGAGCATCATATGATAAGTGATTTTAAAACCAAATTGGCGCATAAGTTTGGTGGCGTTGATAGTCGTGGCAACATCATGGCCGCGCTGGTTTAATTTTAATATTCGGTTATCAAGATGCTGCACGCCAATTTCAATTCTGGTACAACCGTATTGGCGCATTTTCCATAATTCTTTTTCATCAATAAAATCCGGGCGGGTTTCCAGTGTCAGGCCAATAATTCTGTTTTGGGCGGCCTCATTTCTTTTTTGTTCTTTTTTAAGTTGCGTAGAGATGCCATTTATGGCGTCTCTTTTATCTTTTGAGACGCGATAAATCGCGTCTCTACGTTTAATATTTTTTGGAGAGTCATTAGCCGCCCTGAAACATTCCTTGAGATACCATATTTGGTAACTCTCTGGCAGATATGACCAGGTACCGCCCATGACAATTAATTCAAGTTTATCTGTTTCATGGCCGTTGTTAGCCAGAGCCCGCAGACGCAGCTGGACCTGTTTATACGGGTCAAATTTACATAAAATGGCGCGCATCACTGCCGGTTCATTGGCCAGGTAGCTTTTGGGTATGGCTTTTTCATTAGGGCAATAAGCGCATTTCCCCGGACAGGGATAAGGTTTGGTCAGCACGGCAATTGGGGCAATGCCAGAAAGAGTTCTCACTCTTCGTTTACGTAGCAGTTGGTGCAATGCCGGATTATTAATTTTTTGTTTATTATATTCTGCCAGAAGTTCGGCATTTGTCGGCGCGCCAGCAATGTCATAAAGTTTACAGAATTTTCTTTTGGCAGATAAAATATCCCTTTCCGATTCGGCAGGGTTTTTAAGAAGGTATTTGATGATATTTTGGTTAATATTCATTCTATTTATTATATAAGAAAATGGGTTAAAGTCAAGACAAATTTTTAATTTTATAATTTTTAAATAAATATAAATTTTTCCGCCAAGTTTCTTCGCGAATATTTCATATTCGTGGCAGGCGGATCACCCAAAGGGTGATAATTTTTAAAAATTAGACATTAAAAATTATTTACAAAATTAAAAATTACAAAATTTAAAAATTATGTTAAGGTATAAGTATGAATGAGAAAAAAGCAGTTAAAATAATGGAAATAACAAAAAAGACCTATGAATTAATAGGCAGTGAGTTTTCTGCTACCAGAGATAGGATTTGGTCGGAGATGGAAGAGTTGGCTAAAAAATATGTGAAGCAGGGTGATAAGGTTTTGGACGTGGGCTGCGGCAATGGCAGATTGATTGAAGTTTTGCCAAAAGTAGATTATCTGGGAGTTGATAGTTCAGAGGTTTTACTTAAAAAAATTAAAGATGCAAGAGTTAGAAAATTAGATATTTTAGAGTTGGATAAATTAGATGAAAATAATTTTGACGCGGTGTTTTGTTTCGCCAGTTTTAATCATGTCGCGGGAAAAGAATTACGATTGAAAGTTTTGGCTGATATTAAGAAGTTGTTAAAACCGGCTGGCTGGCTGATTATGACTAATTGGAATATGTGGCGATTAGGAGTTAAAAAGAGTATTTGGCACAGTAAAAAGATTGGATTTAAAGACGTGATGACAGTCTGGACATCAGGAGACGGCAAGAAAAGAGGGGAGATATATTATCGGGCTTTTACCAGAGCCGAGCTTAAAAGATTATTCAGAAAAAGCGGCTTTAAGATTTTAGAGAATTATTATTCCCAAGACGGCAGACAGGCGCATTGGTGGAGCGGCAGGAACATTGTGACAGTCGGCCAGCATTAATTTTTATCATAAATAAAAAACAAGGTTATCGGGACCTTGTTTTTTGTCTGATAAATTTCAAACTTCCTAGGTATGAGAAGTTTGACTTATTTTTTCTCTTCGCCGAAAAAGTCGCTCTCTTCCAGCCCCGATTGGAGTAAAATTGACTGAAAAGTACCATAAGGAATTTCCTTTCTACTCATTTTAATGGTAACATTTTTGGTCGGATTATTTACCTTGCGGAATCTGACATGCGATCCTTTTTGACGGACAAAAAAGAAGCCCTTTTTGCAAAGGACTTTTAGTATTAAACTTAATAACACTGGTTTAGGCATGCTTTAATGAGAGTGGCGCTAAATAAGGTTGTTCCACTTTATTAACTTTGGAAAGGCTAATATCTTCCAAGTGTAATTCCAAAGCTTCTCGCAAGCTTTCCAAAGCTTCTTTTTTAGTGTCGCCGAAACTAGAAACAGCCGTATTCAGATTCCATGCTACATAGTATTTGCCCTCTTTCCACACTACATTTTTTAAGTCAATTTTACGCATATTATTGTTGTTTATGCTTTTATGCTGTTATTTTACCGTGAAAGAAAAAATAAGTCAAATTTAGGTGGAAGAAATATGGCAACTTTATTAATTTTTTGGTGGGGGCGCGGAATTTGTGCTAACAATGTTAAGCGAGCCATAGGCGAAGCGCAATCCGCACCCATTGTGTAGAATGAAGTGGAGTAAGTTGTTTTTTGCCCGTTATCCATGTTTAATTTTTAAGTAAAGAATAGAAACGGCGAGCACTAATCCGACTCCATTCATATCATAACTGTCACAGGTCCATTCTGAATAATAACTGCATAAATTACCCAAAGAATCAAACCCATAACATAAATGACATATCGCGATAAAGAGATATCTCTTGTTGATTTTATTTTCCAACTTTTGACGGCTTGTGGCAGTAGAGAAATAACAACAAGTATTCCTGCTGCATAACTTAAGAGGTCGATATATGTCATATTATTAAAATGATTAGTGTGAGTGATTTTTGCACAACATTCGTGTATATTTGATGTTACAACTGAAAGAAGCAATAGCCGAAGCCAAAACCCTCTATTTTTTAAAATTTTACAAGATTGGCAATAGCCAAAACAATGCCCGCGCCCAAAAGACATCCGACCATTTTCCCCACAGCCGATTTGAGCATTGTTCTTTCTTCCGGCACTAATTGTAATCTTAATTTTTCAGCAGAATGTCCTTCAAAAATTCCAGCGATACCGTCTGTTATGGCATTGCCAACAACACCACCGAGAATGGCACCGGCTATGCCAGCAAAATGGCCACCAAAAATTGCTAAAATTGCGAGAACCCCATTATCTATTAAGCCGAATACAATGTCAGGTTGGATTGACCTTAGCTTAATCTTAAAAGGTATTAGAGATAGCACGCACAATATAGCAAGAAAAATTAAAACTATGCCTATCCAACGGGCATTATTAACAAAAAAGACGCTCACTGCGGTGATCACAACGCAAAGCGTTAAAATGTTTAATATAGATAGGATGGATTTTTGACGCATAAATTTATTATCATCCGACCGTTCAGCCCTCTTGGGCTGAACGAAATATTTTTCATTCCCCAAACCCCTAGTTCAACCCTCCGGGTTGAACTGTCAAAAGTTTTTGGAAAGAACTTTGCAGAAAGGTCTTTCCAAAAAAGGGGTCGATTTTTGTTTGGCTCTAATTTACTTCAACTTTACTTCAACGCCCTCATCAATTTCCTACTCGGCTTGTTTTCTAATTTCTTGGTCAGAATGTTTTTCGCCTGGATTTTTTTGATCGCTACTACTTTGGCTTCAATAGCCCCTTGTCTTTCTGCGTCTGGATTTGGCGGGTAATCACCCCATATGTTTTAAGTTAGTTAATAAAAATTTTGTCATCTTTAGTAGGATTAACCTTTATTTAATCCTATCACGTTGTTAAAAAAATAAAAAGCCCTAATGAATTACCCTGCGCCAAGAGCGCAGGGAAAAGCAAGTTATAAAAAATAAAAAAAATATAAATATATTTTCTGGGCGAGTAATATGTCGCCTAACGTTTCGGCATATCTGAAGTTTTCATCCCGATTTAGTAGGATAAATTTTGTTTTTCAGACAATGCTTTGTTTAATTATCTCCGCCTAAACCTTCATCAGACTAAGGGATGAAAATTTGGATCGAGAAAATTTTTCACTCCTTGAAATATAAATAATGAAAAATTTTGGAGCCAGATATGCGTTGTTATCGGATGTATTGCTCTTATTTTGGCGCGTCGCCAAAATCCGTGGAGCGGTAAAACAAATATTTTTAGGAAGCGGGGAAACATTATGCCTCCCCGGAAATTTGGAAGCTGGCTTTAGACCAGCACATCTGCGGCACGAATTTGTTTGACGACATCTTCCATATACGCTATTGATGCTTTAGAAGATTCGAAGACTGGTTCAGAAGAAAGTAGTGTGGTATGAAAAAAACCATCATGATACAAATTTACGGCTCCAGCCCACTTTTTCGTTTCTTTGTGCTGGCCGTAAGGTTCGCAGCGAATGTCGTTGTCTTCATTTTGAATAACAAATGCGGTATAGCGTGTCATGGCATACCTCCTTTGGGTTTTTGTTAGTAGAGCTTCCTAAAAATATTTGTTTTAAAGAGCAATATTTCCGATAACTCTTTATTATGCGAACTGTTGGCGCATAAACGCTCTTTTGTTGTGTATTATGCGAAGTGTTGGTATAATTAAAACAATTTAAATAGTGAATAACTCAACACTTTAATTTTATAACCTTTGCCAAAAATATGCAAACAAAAAAAGAGAAACTTGCCATAATTGATGCAAACGCCCTTATTCATCGCGCTTTTCACGCCCTGCCGCCTTTGATGACT
>Ga0210016_1001587_pt1 | contig 21134 bp, 19 predicted proteins | sample CryGeyCG2014_300_FD_185454 | JGI IMG/M metagenome (GOLD analysis project Ga0210016, IMG submission 185454) | Groundwater microbial communities from aquifer - Crystal Geyser CG02_land_8/20/14_3.00 (SPAdes) (version 2) | ecosystem: Environmental > Aquatic > Deep subsurface > Groundwater | place... | reverse complement strand
TTAGAAACAACTGATCCTTGGATTGAGAAATATATTTTCCCGAGAGGGAGGCTCCCTTCAATTGAAAAAATTGGCGAAGCTATTAAAGGACTTTTTGTAATGGAAGATTGGCACAATTTTGGCGCTGATTATGACAAAACATTGATGGTCTGGTTTAAAAATTTTGACAGTCGCTTTGAGAGTCTTAAATTACATTATAAAAAACGATTTTATCGCATGTGGAAGTATTTTTTGCTTTCAGGCGCTGGCTCATTTAGAGCGCGAAAAAATCAATTGTGGCAAATTGTGTTTTCCAAAAAAGGAATCCCTGGCGGCTACACTTTAATTCGTTAAAAGCAACTGTTGACTTTTTTTAAAAAAGTGACATGCTTTAAATTGTTAAACAAAATAGATTATATGAATATCACTCAAACAAAGAAGAAAGAGCAAAAAATAATCAGGCAAAAAATTAAGCGAATTAACGAGATTTTTGAGGAATTTCTTAAAGAAATAGAGCCTTTGAAGAAGGAACAGAGCAAAATTATCAATCAGATTTTGGAAAGAGTAGATAAAGAAAAAGTGGAAAAGATAAAAGAGGCTTTGAAAAAGATTAATAAATAATTTCCGCCCGAGGCGGATTAGCCTCAGGCTAAAATTTTAAAAATATGGTTGAAGAAAAAGATATAAAAAAAATAAGTCAGGAAAAACCCGAAGAGATAAAAAAGGAATCAGAGCAAAAATTAACAATTGAAGCTTTAGAAGAGACAAAAAAACGATTTCAAGAGGAAATTGATAAAATAAATAAGGAGATAGAAAAAAGAAATAAACCCGTTGAAGGCGAAGCAACTCCTCAAGAAGAAAAAAAATTGGAAATCATTATTCAAGAAGGCAAGGAACGAGGAGAAGAAGCCAAAGAAAAAATAGATGAAACTGTTAAAGAGGCTAAAATTAGTGGCGCAAAGGACTTTAAAGATTTGATAGAGAACATTCTTCCTTCTATTGGTGACATAGAATCTCCCACTACTGGATATATTTCCAAAAAAGAAGATATTATAAAAGAGATTAAAGAGTGGGAGAAAGATGTAGTTCCACTAATAGTAGAAGGTAAGATCCATCCAGATAGTCCGGGGGCTACGGACTTACTGAGCCATTTTACAAGAACTTATGGCTTACGCGAAAAAATTTATAATCTTTTAAAAGAGCAACTTCCTCCAGAAAGAAGAGAAGCGGAAGTTGTTATTCCAATAGGCGAGAAACCAGAAGGAAGAGAAGAAACCATAGAAAAAGTTGTTAGCGCTAAAGAAACTGAATCTGAAAGAGAAGGAAAGCTTGAAAAATTAAGTTATGATATTTTTGAGAAAAGAATGAAGGGGGAAGGAGAATATAGCCATGAAAAAATTGATGTTTTACTTCGCTCTCGAGGAATAAACCCTTGGACGCCAGAGGCGCAAAAATTTATGGAAAAATGGGACGGGCTTGAAGCTGAAAGAGTTTTAAAAGAAAGAAAAGAGGAAGAAAAGAAACCGGAAGAAAAGAAGAAAGAAGAGGAAAAGAAGGTAGAGCCAGAAAAGAAGGCAGAGAAAGAAGCAGAGGTGTCAGAGAAAATGTTTGTTTTTAGAAGTAAAATTGAAAATTCTAATTTACCGAGGGAAGAGAAAGATAAACTTTTGAAAGAAGTTGCTTGCGTTGATAGTGAAAAATTAGGAAAACAAGAAGTTCCTCGTCAATTAGCAGATGAGTTGCTTAATTTATTAACTAAAGAAACTCCAAAAGAGAAAGAAAAAATTAAAGAAGCAGTTGAAGAATCGAAAAAATTAACAGAAAAAATTAGTCCTGAGACAGGTTTGTCGCCCGAGGAGGTGAATAAAATTATTAATGATCAAAAAGCGCGCTTAGAGACAATGGCAAAGGCTCAATTTGGAGAGAAAGTGTCAAAATGGAAAATGATCGGAAAAATAGGTTTGTATGCTGGTATTGGTGCCACAGCCTTCATTCCTGTTATTGGCCCGTTCGGAGCAATGGCTCTTGGTGCTGTTGCTAAAGGGTTAGATTCATATTTTGGGATCTCTAAAGAAAAGCAAAAAACAGAGAAAACCTTAAAAGGGGCGAGGGAATTTTTAGCTACCGACTCAGCAGAAAGTTTACAATTAAAAGACGAATTAACTAAAGGGATTTTTGCCCAAATAGCCGCTAAAAAACAAAATCAAATTAATAGACTAGTCGAAGGCAAGCCTTCTGATTTAGACAAAAAAATCGATGAATTAGAGAAAAAAAGAGAAAAAACTCCTGAAGAAAAAGGGGAGCTGGAAAAATTTTACCAAGAAAAAAAGATTTCGCAGGAAGCTGAGACTAGAAATTACTTAAAAGAGCAAGGCCTATCTCCTGAAGAAATCGAAGAACGAGCCAAAAAGATTACTAGTTTAGTAGAACTAGATGCTCAAGATAGAAAAAGAGAACTTGCTTTTATTGAAAAGAGGGGAACGTGGTGGAATAAAACATTAGATGGAATAAACAAGGTTCTTAATCTGCCAGAAGGGAAAAGCATTGAGGCGAAATATGCTTTAGGTACATTTTTTACGGTCGCTGGTCTGGTTGGCAGATCTTATCCAGGAGTTAGACGTTTGATGGCAGGTTTCGGTGTAATGAAGCTGGCGCAGATATTAGCGAGAAAACGAATAGAGAAAGGAGAGAAAATTTTAGCAGAAGTTTCTTCAAAAGAATTGGGTCAATATAAAAAAATTGGAGAAAAAGACCCTAAAGAAGCTGAGAGAATACTATATCTGGCAAAACTTCAAATTGCTGATCTGAAATTTCAACAAAAGAATCCGATAGAATATGCTTTTTTAAAAGAACAAGTCTATAAGATAGAGAGAGAAAGGGTTAAGGAAAGTCTGGAATATGTCAAGAAATCAGAAGAGGCTTTAGAAAAAATGTCAGAAGAAAAACTATCCGCGGAGAAACGAGCTAAGTTCGGAATGATAATCGCTTCAGCGGCAGGCTTTGCAGCCGGTTTTCTTGGTAGTATGCTTATAGAAGATTTCTTAAAGGCACGGGCAGCTGAAGCAAAAGAGGCGGTAGCAAAAGCAGCAGTCAAGCCAGAAAAAGCCATAGATTATACGGAAAAAATAGGGAAAAGAGGGATTTGGAGCGCGGCGGAAAAACAGCTAGAAGAATGTAAATCTTTTGATCATTTAAAATCTCAATTGGCATCAAGAACAATAACACAGGACCAATTTGAAGCGCAAAAAACTTATTTAATTGATGCTCTAAAAGATAAAATAGTTGCTGATCCTTCAAAATATATAAAAGAAGGGGTTATTGACATGACTTCATTTTTTAAAGGCGAAGATGTGGCAACAGTCACAAATGCTCTAAAAGGAGCTGGTGGCTTATTACAGCATCCTGAAGCTGTGGTGAATATTATTCAAAATAATAGATTGGCTGAACAAGTAATCGCTCATGTTGACAAGGCGAGTGATGAAAATTTACGAAAAGTTTTTGAGATGTACGGCGGAGAAGGACAGGCTGGACCTTTATTAAACAACGAATTGCATGACAGAATCATCAGGGTGACAGCTACGATAAAGGAGACATTTCAGGATTTAATTAAGCAAGGAAAAATAGTTGAAGGAACTAAAGCATTGCTTGATAAAACTCAGGGTGGATTTGGTGGATTTTTAAGAAAGTTTTTTAAACCCAGCAGTATTGAAAATGTCAAAAATAATTTGGCTCATGCAAAAGAAATTTATAATCAGATAAAGGGCAATGCAGTTGGGAGCACCTTGGTGGAACGATTACAAGATTTAACTGGTAAATCACCAGCAGAAACTCTTTCAGAAATTCAGAAAGCTATGCCTGAAATATCAAAAGAGATGATTGTTATTTAAGTAGTTTCTGCTTTTTTAGTTTACAATTTAATAAATTATCTATGATTAAAGAAAAAACAATAGAAGAAAACCCAATCAGGATATACATTGACGCCTTGGCCGCAGAGGCAGAGGTGGTTTTGCCAGAAGATGAAATGGAAGAATATAAAACAAAAGTGGAAGAATTATTTACCAGACGTTTAGGGGTAGATCTCTTAAATGAGTTGGATGAAAAAGGATTGGCTGATTATGACAAATTGGTTTCTAAGGGGGGCTCAAAAGAAGAAGTGGAGACTTTTTTCAGTTCGCGGATTGATAATTACGAGGAAAAGGTCAAGAAAATTTTAGAGGATTTTAGAAAAGATTATTTAGATTCCTTTAAGAAATAGCCCATCTACAATTAGACGGAACTGGCTCCGTTAGAGAGTTTAGATTATCATTAAGACGCGTTTTGTCAATAATTTTATACTGCAAAAAAACAGATCTTTAAGGGTCTGGTATTTTTTTAGAAAAATGTTATAATTTTCTGATGCCTCAAATGATTCCTTTTATTTCTTCAATTCTTTTAGGTTTAATTCTCTTTCTTTTTGGCTGTTTTAAATTGTCTGAAAAAGTAACCCAGGCTTTTAATCTTCATCTCAGGAGTTATGTTAGTAAAATTAACCTTCATCCATCTTTTGGATTTTTAATCGGTTTTATTTTAACCGCGCTTTTTCAAAGCAGCTCAGCCGCGATTGTTTTGGCAATCAGTTTGGTCGGCGCTGGTCTTTTAACCTTTCGCGCTTCTTTGCCTTTTATTTTGGCTGCTGGGCTTGCTTCGGTTATTACTCCTCTTTTATTTGTTTTTAAAATAACCAATTTAGCTCCATTTTTCATTATTATTGGCGGTTTATTTTGGTTATTAACCAGCGGCAGAACAAGAAAAATTAGTGAAGCTGTTTTTTATTTTGGTCTTTTATTTTTTGGTTTAGGGATGATTACCAATGCCGCGGCTTTTGGTGAACAGAATCTTTTTAGAGAAATTTTTATTTCCTTAAATCCTTTTTTTGGCTTTCTTGCCGGCTTGATTTTAACCGTGCTTTTTCAAGCCAGTGCCGTGCCTTTGAGCATCTTAGCAGTTTTAGGCGGTCAAGGACTAATCGGGATAGGAGGGGCCTTACCAATTATTTTAGGTATCAATTTAGGCGCTATTTCGACTGAAGTTTTTTCTTCTTTCTCTGCACGAGTCAAGAGAGTGGGCTTAAGTATTTTCTTTTTTAAATTATTTGGCATTATTATTTTTCTCCCATTTTTGCCTCAATTTAGTTTTTTCTTATCGACCTTTTTTAAAGGAGCAAGCCAAGTTTTGGCCGCCCATTTTTTCTTTAATTTTTTGGTGGCTATAATTTTTCTTTTCCTCCTCACTCCATTTTGTAAAATGATGAGAAAAATTATGCCTAGAAAAGAAACCGAGATTTATCTTTGGCCAATTCGTTTGAATAAAAAATTATTAAACGATCCTTCTTTAGTTTTTCCCGCGGTTAGAAAAGAATTTAGCGGGATGATGACCTTGATTAAAAAAATGTTTGAAGAAGGCGTAGAAAATATTTTTCAGTTTAATGAAAATAAAGCTCGAGAAATAACATATAAAGAAAAGGCGATTGATAATATTCAAAGCGAAATTTTAAAATTTTTAGATAAAATCCCAAAAGAAAAATTAGAGAGAGAAGAAGCGAAAAAAATTATCACTTATGCTGAAATTACTGATGAGCTGGAGAGAATAGCTGACAGAATTATGAATTTAAACACGCTTTCTTTCCTTAAAAAAACAAGCAAGGTTGATTTTTCAGGAGAGGCAATGAGAGAAATTAAAGAGATTTCTTCTTTAGTAAAGAATAAATTGCTATTTTTAGAAAAAATAATCTCTAGGCAGCCGGTGGCAGAAGAAAAAGAAGATTTTATTGAAGAAAAAATTGAAAAAAGCAAAAACAATCATTTAGAAAGATTTTGGAAAAGAAAATGTACAACCGCTGATGGTTCTATTTTTAATAATATCCTCATTAATTTTAGAGAAATTGTTGAGCATCTCGAGAGGATAGTTTATTTATTAAAAGAGTCTTAAGATGTCAGATGATGTCATTGAAGAAATAAAATCAAGAGTTGATCTGGTTAATCTTATGAGTGAATATGTTAGTTTGAAGCCAGCTGGCACAAATTTTAGGGGTCTTTGTCCTTTTCATAAAGAGAAAACTCCTTCTTTTTTTGTTTCTCCAGACAAAGGTTTGTGGCACTGTTTTGGGTGTTTGGCCTCAGGGGATCTTTTTACTTTTGTTGAGAAAATAGAGGGGATTGATTTTCCCGAAGCTCTGAAAATACTTGCTTTAAGAGCTGGCGTGGAGCTAAAGAGATTTGACAGACATTTAATAAGCCAAAAGACAAAACTGCTTGATATTTGTGATTTAAGCGCGAAGTTTTATCAACGAATTTTAAATGATTCACCTTTGGCAGAAAAAGCAAGAAAATATTTAATGGAAGAGAGACAACTTAACAAAGAGACCCTTAAAGAATTTGAGCTCGGTTTTGCTCCTGATCGTTGGGACACCCTGATTAATTTTTTAATAAAAAGAAAGTTTAAAGAAAGAGAAATTGAAATGGCTGGCCTAGTCATTAAGTCGACCAAGAGAGAAAATCAATTTTACGATCGTTTTAGAAATAGGATTATTTTCCCCTTGAGCAACATCTACGGTCAAGTGAATGGTTTTACTGCCAGAATTATGCCTGGGATAGAAACTAAAGAAGGAAAATATATTAATACGCCAGAAACACCAATTTTTAATAAAAGAAAAATTTTATATGGTTTAGACAAAGCGAGATTAGCTATCAGAGAGAAAAATCAGGCAATCTTGGTCGAGGGGCAAATGGATGTGATTACTTGTCATCAAAATGGAGTAAAAAATGTTATTTGTAGTAGCGGCACCGCTTTGACTGAAGAACAAATAAAACTTCTTTCTCGCTACACTAAAAATGTAATTTTGGGTTTTGACTTAGATGTCGCTGGCGAGACGGCCACGAAAAGAGGAGTGGATTTACTTTTAAAAGAAGATTTTAATGTTAAAATTTTATGCTTACCAGCTGGCAAAGATCCTGATGAATGTTTGCGAAAAGATAAAAAAGCTTGGGATGAAGCCGCTTCTAATCCTTTGCCAATCATGGATTATTATTTTAATCTAGCTTTTAAAAGCAAAGATCTTAATAAAATTGAAGAGAAAAAAACAATTAGCAGTATCCTCCTGCCAATTATCGCTAAATTAGGAAATTCGGTTGAACAAAATTTATGGCTCAAAAAGTTAGCAAAAGACATCTCAGTTGAAGAAAGTTTTTTATATGAAACATTTAAAAAGATTAGAAAAAATCAAAGGGAACCAAGGGCAGTTTTAGAAGAATCAAAAGAATTCTATGATCAATCAGAAAAAATAGGGGAGTTTTTTTTGGGTCTTTTAATGGCTAGTAAAGAAGGAAAAGAAAAATTTTTAAAAGAAGCGACGGAGGAAATGTTCAGTAAAGAAATTCAAAGAAGAGCTGTAGGGTTAATGAAAAAGTGTTATAATGAAAGTTTAAATGGGCAGGCCGAAGGTGCTGAGGTGCAACGCCGAAGCGCCGAAGGCACTGAGGAGCAAAAGCGCCGAAGCGCCGAAGGACTCGCCCGTAAGGTCATAGATGAGGAAGAGATTAAAAAATATTTTGAATATCTTGGTTTTATTACAGAAATAGAATTTAAAGATTGCAAGAAGGAAGAAAAAGAAAAAGAACTAAAGAAGTTTTTTATTTTTCTAAAGAAAAATTATTTAAAAAATCAAATAAAAGAGTTAGAAAGTAAAATAAAAGAAGCAGAAAAGAAGAAAGAGAAAGAAAAAATAAAATTTTTAACAGAAAGAGCAAATACTTTTTTAAAAGAACTAACAAATTTAGAAAAATATACAAATGAAAAAAATAATTAACCCTTCGGCAAAGCTCAGGGTTAATGCTGAGCGAAGTCGAAGTATTAAAAAAACAAAGATAAAAAGAAAAAAATTTTCTTGGCCAGAAGAAAAAGAAAAAGAGTTATTAGCCAAAGGTCGTGCTAGAGGTTTCATCACAGAAAATGAAATTGTTTATGCTTTTCCTTTTCTAGAAAGATATTTTAAAGATTATGAGAAATTTCTGGATCAATTAGAAAAGACCGGCTTAGAAATTAAGGAATCGGAAAGAGAATTTTTGGGTAGGAAAAAAGAAGAAAAAAAAGAAGAATTTTCATTTGATCTCAGTCAGCTATCTGAAGATTCAATTCAAATGTATCTTAAAGAAGTCGGCAAAGTTCCTTTGCTAACGCCGGAAGAGGAGGTAGAATTAGCTAAACGGAAAGACGCTGGCGACAAAGAAGCGACAAGAAAAATGGCAGAAGCTAATTTAAGATTAGTGATTAGTATCGCCAAAAAATTTGCTGGTTATAAAATGAGTTTTGCTGATTTAATTGAAGAAGGAAATCTTGGCCTTTTTAAGGCTGTTGAGAAATATGATTGGCGAAAAGGTTATAAGTTTTCCACTTACGCGACTTGGTGGATTAGACAAACTATCACCAGAGCTTTAGCCGATTTTTCAAGGACAGTGAGAATACCTGTCCATATTACCGAGTTACTTAATCGCTATCGTTATTTTGAACGTTTTCTCACTCAACAATTAGGCCGTCCTCCAATGCCTGAAGAACTAGCCAAAGAATTAGAAGTTTCTACAGAAGAAGTTGCTCATCTTTTTAAAATTTCTCAAGACACTGTTTCGCTCGAAAAGTCTATTGGCAAAGAAGACGAAGACAAGGATTCAGAACTGGTTGATTTTATAGAGGATATTAAAACATTAGCGCCGGATCGGATAGCTGCTTTAAAATTTCTTAGAGATTATTTTAAAGACATTATCAAAGATTTGCCAAAGAGGGAACAAAATATTTTAAAAATGAGGTTTGGGCTGATTGATGGTATTGCTCATACCCTTGAAGAAGTTGGACAGGTTTTTGGTGTCACCCGAGAAAGAATCAGGCAGATTGAGGCGAAGGCGATTGAACGTTTAAGAGTGCACAAAAAAATTAAAAAAGTGAGAGACTACTGGGGGGAAGACAAAGAGATAAAAATATCTAATGAATAGTTTTAATGTTTGAAGTAGAAGAGATAAAACATATTCCTGTCTTGCCAGAGGAGGTTATTTATTATCTTAAACCGCAAAAGAACGGAATTTATGTTGATGCGACGCTGGGCGGGGGGGGACATACGGAAAAAATAAAGGATTTAATTTCAGAAAATGGTAAAATAGTTGCCATTGATCAAGATTCTGTGGCGATAGAAATAGCTAAAAAAAGATTGGCTCGCTATGGAAAAAAGATTGAGTATGTCCATGATAATTTTAGAAATCTTGATTTAATTCTTGAGAAATTAGAGATTAAAAAAGTAGACGGCATTTTTTTTGATTTAGGCGTCTCGATTTATCAATTGGAAGATTCTAAAAGAGGATTTAGTTTTAGCGAAAAAGATGAAAATCTTAAAGCTCGTTTAGATATGAGAATGAATCCGGAAGAAGTTCTCACGGCTTATAAAGTTATCAATGAATATAAAGAAAATCAATTGAGAGATATTTTTTTTAAGTTCGGTGAAGAGCCATTTGCTAGGAAAATTGCTCGACAAATTGTTTTAAGGCGAGAAAAAAATCCTTTGGTGACAATAAATGATCTCTTAATGGTGATTAAATCTGCTACTCCGCCGAAATATAGATGGAGGAGAGGAAGACATTACGCCAGTAAAGTGTTTAGAGCAATTAGAATGGAGGTAAATCAGGAACTTATGGCCCTTGAAGAAGTTTTACCTAAGGCAATTAATGCTATAAAAAAAACAGGGAGGTTGGTGATTATCTCTTTTCATTCTCTTGAAGATAGGATAGTTAAACAAAAATTTAAAGAATTTGCAGGCGAAGAAACTCCTTTAATAAAAATTTTAACAAAAAAACCCGTGGGACCGAGCAAAGAAGAAATAGAGAGAAACCCAAAAGCAAGAAGCGCAAAATTAAGAGCGGCAGAAAGAACTTAACAACTGACAACTCCGGTAGTAGAACCTCGGTAAGCTCGGTTCACTACGGGGCGCAGCTTATAACTTATAACGAGAATTACTTTTGTTATTAGTTATTAGTTGTTTGTTATTAGCGCTGAGAGGATTGACGCAATATTTTTATGTGTTAATATACAATTAATTAAATTTAAACATCTAAATTTATGGACCAAGCTAAAAAAATGCTTATTTTGAAGATTGTGGTTATTATTATCGTTGCCTTAATCGCAATAACCATTGTTTTAATGACACTCAGTTTAAGTGCGGCCAATGCTCTTTTAGTCCCCATTGAAGAGCAACTAAGTTCTTTGGAAAAAGGAGAAACTGAGGCAGCTTATAATTTGACCTCAGAGCAGTTTAAAAAAAGTGTTTCTTTAGAGGAATTTAATAATTTTGTCAAGACAAATCCACTTTTAAGTTCAAAAAATAATCGTACGTTTAAAGAAAGAATAATTCAAGACGACGCAGGTTTAGTAAAAGGATTAATATCTTCTGAAGCAACAGGGGAAACTCTTTTCGTCGAGTATAATCTGATCAAAGAGAATGGGCAATGGAAAATTATTCATTTTAAAGTCAGTCCAAGCCCCATAGATCAGTGAAATAAAAATTAAATCAGCGCAATTAGTGATATTATTAAGATGGTTAAAAAAGAATCAAAAACATTAATTCCGAAAAAAATAGAAAAGGAGAAGGAAAAAGAGAAGGAAAAGGAGAAGGAAACCCCGACGACAAAGGGTCGGGGCTCCGATCGAAGCGTCGGAGCAAAAAAGGAAATTTGGGCAACTGGTAAAAGAAAAACAGCGGTGGCTGTTATTAAGTTAAAGCCAAAAGGCAAAGGGGAGATTGTGATTAATAAAAAACTTACTTTAGAAGAATATTTTCCGTGGTTTGTTGAACAACAAACTATTTTATCTCCTTTAGAAATTATAGACAAGAAAAAAGATTTTGACGTAGAAATTAAAGTAAAAGGCGGGGGGAAGAAGGCTCAATCTGAGGCGATTAGATTAGGGCTGGCCAAGACTTTAAGTTTTTTCAATGAGGATTGGCGGAATGATTTTAAAAAGCTTGGTTTTTTGACACGCGATAGCCGAGTGAAAGAAAGAAAGAAGCCGGGATTAAAAAGAGCCAGGCGCGCGCCTCAGTGGCACAAACGATAAGCAATTCTGGCCTTTGCTGATATTAATTATTAATCCTTTAAGCCTGCCCCGTAGTCCCCGCTTAGCGGGGTACAACGGGGGTCTTTTTTTTATTATAATATTGATTTTATTTGAGTTTTTGTTAAGATTAATATATAAGATTAAAAAATTTTATGATGTCCTCCACCTCCAAAAATACTTTTTATCTTTTAGGAGCTAGTATTTATCAAAAACTGCTTTCTCTTATCTATCTCATTCTTTTAGCTCGTTTTTTGGGGGTGGAAAATTTTGGCAAATATGCCTTTGCCTTTTCTTTTACCGTGATGTTTTCTGTTTTTCTTGACCTTGCCTTGTCAACGGTTTTGACTCGTGAAATAGCTCGAGATCAGAGTAAGGCGAAAGATTATCTTAATAATATTTTAAGCCTTAAATTTTTTATCAGTCTCATAATTTTCCTTTTGCTTTTTTTCTTAATTAATCTTTTCAGTTACCCTTCTTTGACAAAAAATTATGTTTATATCGCTACTTTAATAATGATTATTGATTCTTTCTCTTTTAGTTTATATCAAGTTTTTCGCGGCCATTTAAATTTAAAATTTGAAGGAGTAGGAATTATTTTTAACAGAACTATCTCTTTTATTATAGGTTTAATCTTTATCCTTCTAAAATTACCTCCATTCTTTGTTATCTTGCCTATTTTATTTGGCACCGTTCTTTATTTTTTAAACGCTTTATTTTTTTTAAAGAAAGAAATAGGTTTTTTCCCTTCTTTCTCTTTTGACCGGTCGATCATCAAACTTCTTTTAGTTATAGCTTTACCATTTTTTATCGCCGCTATTTTCTCTCAGCTTTTTGGCACTATTGATACGGTTTTGCTCTCTTTTTTAAAAGGTGACAGAGCGGTTGGTCTTTACAGTTCAGCTCAAAAAGTAGTGATTGCGATCGGGACTTTAATTGGCGGAAGCTTGTCAGGAGCAATTTACCCGGCTTTTAGTTATTATTTTGTCAGAAGCAAAGAGAAGCTTTCTCTTCTTTTTAATAAAGGAATTTTTTATCTTTTTTTGATTTTTTTACCCTCTATTTTCGGAATTTTATTTCTAGCCAAACCGCTTATTTCTGTTGTTTATGGAAAGGAATATTTAGAGGCGAGCGCAACCTTGAAAATAATTGGTTTTTCTCTTCCATTTATGTTTTTGGATTATCTAGTGTTTAGTTTGCTCAATGCTTGTGAAAAGCAAAAAATCAACACTTTTAATCGAGGAGTAGCTGTTTTTTGTTTGGTCGCAGCTAATCTCATTTTAATCCCTCATTTTTCTCATTTTGGCTCAGCCATTTCTTGTCTTATAGGATTTTTTGTCCTTTTTATTCTTGATTTTTATGCCAGTTTAAAAATAATTAAGATTGATAAAAAATATTTAAGAGAAAAGATGAAGGGAATTGCCTTGTCTACTTTGCTGATGAGCTTTTTTATTCTTTTTTTAAAGGGCGAATTGCAGGTTTTTGTCTTAGTTATTTTGGCTGGGCTGGTTTATTTTTTATCTTTATATTTTTTGAAAGTGGTTGGGAAAGAAGAAATAAATATGTTAAAAGAAATTTTTAGAACGTCTAAATTTAATAACTTAATTCATCGTAATTCACAAAATTTATGAAGCTTGAAATTATCATGTTTAATATGTCAAACTGGAGAGAGTGGGAGAAAGGGGTGGTCAATCGCAATCGTCATATTTTTTTTGCTTTGAGAAAAAACCCCAATGTTTCTCGTCTGATAGCTATTGATTTTTTACCTTTTACTTTTAAAAGAGCAGTTAGAAATTATTATGAGGGCATTTTTAATGGGCTAGAAGGAGAGACAATTTATCGCGATTTAACTAACCAGGTGAAAAAATTAAAAAAAGAGGAGGGCCTGGCTGAAACTTATGTTTTTTCAAGTATTGATTCCTTGTTTTCTCCTCAGCGCTTTTTAGATAAATTAATTCAAGTTCTTAAAAAAATTAATCAATCAGGGAATCAATCGGAACCAACTCGTAAGATAATCTGGTCTTACTTTCCAATGTTTGTTGAATATTTTGACAAGATTAAAGCAGACCTGACGGTTTTTGATACGGTTGACAATTGGTTAGAACATCCTTCTTGGGTAAAGCAAAAAAAAAGATTGGAAGAAAATTATAAAATTATTGCCCAAAAAAGCAATTTAATTTTTACGGTTGCTCAAGATTTGGCTAATTTTTTTAAAAAGTCTTTTGAACGAGAAAAAGATGTTTATGTCATCGAAAATGGTGTTGATTTTTTTCATCTTACAAAAGAAATTAAATATGCAGATAAAAAACTGGAGAAGATAAAAAGACCCATTGTTGGTTATATTGGAACCTTAGAAAAAAGGGTAGATGCAGATCTCTTGGCTTATCTGGCCAGAGAAAATCAAGATAAATCTTTTGTTTTAATTGGTCCGCTTTGGCCGGCCTTTGCCGAGGAAGCAAAAAAATTTAGAAAATTTAAAAACATTTATTTATTCGGTCGTCGTTCATATGAATTATCTCCTTATTATATGCAAAATTTTGACGTGGCAATTATTCCTCACAAGTTGACCAAATTTATGAAGTCTACCTCGTCTTTAAAATTATTGGAATATCTGTCTTGTGGTAAACCGGTCGTGTCCGTCCCGATTTCAGGCGCAGAGAAGATTGGGCACCTTGTTTTTTTGGCCACTGATTATGCGGAATTTAATAAGAGAATCAATCAGGCGCTTTTAGAAAATAATGAGGAATTGAAAAGGAAGAGAGAAAAATATGCCGCTGCTTGTTCTTGGGAGAAAAAAGTGGCAGAAATGCTCAGAATTATCAATTATCAATTATCAATTTTCAAATAATTATAAGAACCCTTCGCTTCGCTCAGGAACCTTGAGATTAAACTTCTAATATATATATTTTTTTTAAAGTAGTTTAATTATATGACTCTCTCTATCATCATTGTTAATTGGAATGTTAAACCATTGCTTGAAAGGTGTCTTTCTTCCATTTTTCTTTACGGCAAAAATTTAGATTATGAAATCATAGTCGTGGATAATAATTCAATTGATGGTTCAAAAGAATATCTGAAAGACTTGTTGTTAAAGAAGCAACAGATAAAAGTTATTTTAAATAATAAAAATTTAGGTTTCGCTAAAGCAAATAATCAAGCCATTAAAATATCAAAAGGAGAGCTTGTTCTTTTTCTCAATCCTGACACAGAAATAAGAGGCGGAACATTGCAAAAAATGGTTGATTTTATGAAAAAAAATCCCAGTTGTGGCATCGCTGGTTGTCAACTAAGAGGCGTTAACGGAAAAATACAATCTTCGGTTCGTTCTTTCCCCACTCTCATTTCACAGGTACTGATTTTTTTAAAATTGCCTTATCTTTTTCCTAATTTGCCTGCCTTTAAAAAATATTTTCTTTATTCTTTTGATTACGGGGGAGAACAAGAAGTTGATCAACTCATGGGCGCTTTTTTGATGACCCGTCGGGGAATGCTTCAAGAAATAGGTTCATTTGATGAAAAATTTTTTATCTGGTTTGAAGAGGTTGACTTATGTTTAAGGGCGAAAGAAGCTAATTGGCAAGTAATTTATACTCCTCGGACTGAAATTTTACATCATGGCGGTCAAAGTTTTAAACAGATTTTATCCTTGCCCAAACAGAAAATTTTTAATCAAAGCGTTATCTATTATTTTAAAAAACATCATCCTCGTTATCAAAGTCTCATTCTTAAAATTTTGAATCCAATCAGTTTATTTTTAGCTTATTTGACGGATAAAATTTATGGAGATTTTAAAAGAAAATAATAAGAACCTTGCCTTCGGCAAGAACCTTGAAATTCCTATAGAACAACCATTTATGCGGAATTATAAAAATTTATTTTGGATCGTTTTTGTTGGTTTTTTTCTTTTCCAACTCATTTCTTTTTTAGGATATATCGCCCCATCTCTCTCAAGTTTGTTTTTCTGGCTGACACTTGTAGCCACTTTTTATTTAACCATTAAAAAAATTGATTATGGCTTGCTGATTCTCTGTTTTGAATTTTTAGCTGGTCACGAAGGACATTTATTTTCTTTTGCCGGGATTTCTTTAAGACTGGCCCTTTTTATAACAGTGATGGTTGTTTGGTTTTTTAGCAAAAGACAAGCCATCAAACCCTCGCTTATCTTTTCTATTTTCATCTTTTTTCTTTTTTTAGGTTTAATTAACGGATTTACAAACAGTAATCCTCTTTTTGCCTTAAAAGATTTTATTAATTTTTCTTATATTTTTTTGGTTTTCCCTTTAATTGATTTTTTAAAAGACAAACAAAACCATAAGGACCTTTTTGTTATTTCAATGGCATTAATTTTTGCCTTGGCCATTTTAACAATTTTTGTTTTGATTCTTTTTTCAACTGGTTTAGCGCAAATTCATGATATTTTTTATTGGTGGTGGAGGGGCACGGTGATCGGAAAGGTGACTTTTGCTGGTAATAATTTTTTTAGGATTGTTACCCCGGCTCATTTACTTGTGCTTCCTCTTTTATTGATTTATTTGAGATTGTGGTTTACTGGTGACCAAAAGAAGAAAATTCTAGTTGGTGTTATTATTTTGGCGACCTCTGCTTTATTGATCAATTTTTCCCGCGCTTATTTTTTAGGACTTTTTATCGGTTTATTGTTTTTATCCTTTGGTTTGCCGTCAAAAAAGTGGTTTAAATTTACGGCTGTTTTTTTGTTAATCATGCTTTCAGAACTGATTATTATTTTTGCCAGTGTCAGCGGTGGAAAAACTTTTGGTCTTGATTTTTTTGTGGGGAGAATGAAAACAACCGTTGCCCCGGAAGAAGAATTAAGTTCCGCGACCCGTTTGGCCATTCTGCCCGTTCTTTTGGAAAAAATAAAAGAAAAACCAATTTTAGGCCATGGTTTAGGCATGACAGTTTCTTATCAAGACCCAGAGACAAAAGAAATAAAAAATACTAGACATCTAGATTGGGGATATCTTGAAACGATGGCTGAATTAGGAGTTTTTGGTTTTCTTAGCTTTCTTACTTTAATTTTCTCTCTTTTTTATAAAATATTTAAGCGTATTAAAGAATTTGATTTAAACGAAAAAAGGGTGGTCATTGGTCTTGGCGCTGGCTTAATCGCCTTACTGGTGGCCACGGCGACCGGGCCATATATTTTTCATGCTTTAGGAATCTTTTATTTAAGTTTAACAATGGCTTATCTTGAAAAAAAAGAATCCTCTGATAATTATCAAAGGATTCTAGTCAAAGAAAGTATTTAGCTAAGCGTTGGTAAAGATATTTTTTTAATCTTTGCCATCCACGGTGGATTTTTCTGGCGCCGATTAAATACAGAACATCAAAAATTATTCCCATTGGTTCTGCTAACAGAAAGCCGATTAATACTGTTTTATTTAAGTACCAAACCGGGATGAACCTTGTTTTAGACGGCGGCCTGAGGAACAAACAATCAATAGCGATTCGCGGCAAGTGGTACCAGGTAGATAGTAAGAAAACTTGACTTTCTGTTTCCGGCAGTTTGTTGAAAGAAAATTTTAGATTTTCTAGGGTTGTTGTTGATTCGAACTCTCCTTCAACATTTTTTAAAAGCCAAACGGGATCAGGATTAGTTTTCTTCACTTTTTTCCACTCTCTGCCTGTAAAAATAACTTTATCGAAAGAAAAAGCAAGTCTTTCCGCTTTTTCAAATCTAGCCTTTGTTTCTCCCTCAAATTTCTCGTGAAAACCGAATACGATTAATACTTTCATTTTTTTGCCTCCTTTATTTTTAAATTTTCTATAAAATTATAATATCAAAAATTAGATTTTTGTCAATGTCTAGAATTTTAATTCAAATTGTCACTTACAATAGTTTGAAATTTTTAGATGATTGTTTAGAAGCTTTGCTTAACCAGACATTTAAAGATTTTCAGATTTTAGTAATTGACAATCATTCGACAGACGGAACCTTAAATTTTTTAAAGGAAAAATATCCTGGTGTCTTTATTTTCCGCAATCCTAAAAATGTAGGTTTTGCTAAGGCGCATAATCAAGGATTAACCTTAATCAAGAGTGACTATGTTTTAATTCTCAACCCGGATGTTATTTTAGAGCCTAATTTTATAGAAAAACTCTTAGCCAATGCCGAAAAGAAAAAAGCAGGTTTTTCTTTCGGAGGAAAACTTTTAAAGATTAAAACAGGCGATAGGGAGTTAGAAGAAAAAATTAAAACAAAAATCATTGATTCAACAGGACTGAAAATATTTCGTTCATTTCAGGTCGCAGATAGGGGAGAGAGAGAGGAAGACAAAGGGCAATATGATAAGAAAAAAGAAGTCTTCGGTATCAGCGGCGCTTGCGCTCTTTATCGAAGGAAATTTTTGAAAGAAGTAGGTTTTTTTGACGAAGATTTTTTTGCTTATAAAGAAGACGTTGATCTTGCTTGGCGAGCTCAATTGTACGGCTTCCATTCTTACTATGTTCCCGAGGCAGTTGCTTATCATTACCGACAAGCAGCCAAAGAAAAGAGATTAACGCAAAGTCCAATAGTTTCTTTTTATTCTTTCCGCAATGGTTTATTTTTGATTTTAAAAAATGCTCATTGGCAAAATATCATTCTTTATTCTCCCTTAATTCTTGCTTATCAAATGATTAAAAAAATTTATCTTTTATTCACTCAACCAAAGATATGTTTGAGGACTAAAATAAGTTTTATTTTAAATTTTTCAAAGATGTATAAAAAGAGAGAAAAGATATTTAAAGGAGCGAAGATGACCGCTTCTCAATTCAGAAAAAAATTTTTCAGCCATTCATAATTAGTTATAAGTTATTAGTTATAAGTTATTAGTTAATCTTATTTATGGTTTCCATTATCATTATTAATTTTAATCAAAAAGATTGGTTAAAAAAATGTCTTGAAAAAATCAGAAAGGCAAAGATTAGTTTGCCCTATGAAATTATTATTATAGACAACGCTTCAACTGATGGATCAGCGGCAGAGATAGAAAAATTTGAAGGTTTACAATTTATAGAAAACACCAAAAATTTAGGCTATGGAAAAGCAGTCAATCAAGGAATTAAAAAAGCCAAAGGAGACTATTTGTTGATTATTAACCCAGATGTTTTAATCACGCCATTAGCCTTAGAAAAATTGAAGAATTTGATGGAAGGTCATCAAGAAATGGGAATCATCGGGCCTCGGTTGATGAGTTTAGATGGCCATCTTCAAGATTCTTGTTTTTCTTTTCCTCGGTGGTTCACTCCGATTATTCATCGAACTTTTTTAAGACATTTTTCTTTTGGTAAAAAAGAATTAAGAAGATATTTGATGGAGGATTTTGACCACAAAAAAATACGAGAAGTTGATTGGGTTTTGGGCGGAGCCTTGATGGTTTCAAAAAAGGCGATAGAGAAAGTTGGTTTAATGGACGAGAGATTTTTTCTTTATTTTGAAGACATTGATTGGTGTCGAAGATTCAAGGAGAAGGGCTTTCAAGTTATTTATTTTCCCGAAGTCTTCTTCTTTCATGATTATCAAAGATTATCAGCCAGACATCAAGGATTAATGGCTTTGTTTGACAGAATCGTTTGGATTCATATAATGAGTGCAATTAAATATTTTTGGAAGTGGAGGAAAAAATAGTCTTTACAATTTGAACTACGGTAGTATAATTAAGAAATACTAAGCGTGGTTCATTATGACAACAAAAATTATAGAGAAAGAAAAAGCAATTAAATTTAGAAAAAAAGGACTTTCTTACTCTGAAATTTTAAAAAAGGTTCCAGTTGCCAAATCCACCCTATCTTTATGGTTAAGAAGTGTCGGATTAGCAAAAAAACAAAAACAACGACTCACGGAGAAAAGGATGGCTGCTTTAAGGAGAGGAGAGGAAGCTTGCCGGCAGAAACGACTAAAAATAACTGAATTGATAAAGAATAAAGCCATAAAAGAGATAAAAAACCTAACGAAAAGAGAATTATGGTATATGGGCACCGCACTTTACTGGGCGGAAGGTGCTAAAGAAAAAGTAGAAAAAGATTATAGAAGATCAGCAGAAGTGTCTTTTAGCAATTCTGATCCGGCAATGATTTTGTTTTATCTTAAATGGTTAAAAGAAATTCTGTTAATTCCTCGTCATGATTTGACTTATGACTTTTATATTCACGAAACAGCTGATTTTAAGAAAGTAAGAAGATATTGGGCTAAAATTCTTTCTATTCCAGATAGAAAAATTAGAACATATTTTAAACGTCATAAAATTAATACAAAAAGAAGAAATATAAGAGGGGATTATCATGGTCTTATGAGAATTCGGGTGAAGAAAAGTACAAATTTAAATAGAAAAATAACTGGTTGGATTAAAGGAATTGTCCAAAAAACTTTACGATGCGGGGTAGTGCAAAGGTCGCACGCCAGGCTTTGAACCTGGAAATCTTGGTCCGATTCCAAGCCCCGCAGTATATTTAATCTTGGATATTTTTTGATATTCGAAATTAAAGGGTTATAAAAATAGAGCTTAAAATATTTTAAATTATGAATAAAATACTTTATGAATAAAATACTTATTGTTTATTATTCGCGTACAGGAACAACAAAGAAAATAGCAGAAGATATAAAGAATAGGATCAACTGTGATATAGAAGAAATAAATTCTATTCAAAACCGTTTCGGCGCAAGAGGCTATCTTCTGTGCGGCAAAGAGGCAACTTTGAAAAAACCCGCTGAGATAAAACCCACTGTTAAAAATCCCGCAGATTATGATTTAGTAATAATTGGAACTCCGGTTTGGTTGTGGAACATTTCAAGCCCAATAAGAGCTTATTTAAAGCAGAATATCAATAGATTTAAAAAAATAGCTTGTTTCTGTACTATGGGTGGTAGTGGGGCGAAAAGGGCTTTTAAAGAGATAGAAAAAATATGTAGAATTAAGTCATTGCTGATTTTGCTGTTTTAACAAAAGATGTAAGTAGTTGCAGAAAAAGTTTAGAAGAATTCATTAAAAAAATTTTTTAGCGTATTTCAAATATATATTTATTAAAAAAACACGGGAATATTCCCGTGTTTCTAATCCCTGTAAAAAAATCAGAGTTGAAGATAAAATTATGTCACATTTTGTTTACATCCTTAAATGTGCAGATAAAACTTTATATGTCGGATGCACTAACGATCTTGAAAAAAGAATAAAACAACACAATGAATCGAAAAGGGGAGCGCATTACACAAAAATTCGTCGACCAGTAAAATTGCTGTATTCTGAAAAATATCCTACAAAAAGCGAAGCGTTGAAAAGAGAAATTCAGATCAAAAGATGGAAGCGCAGCAAAAAACTGGCTTTGGTCAATTTTAATAAAAAAGCAAAATTAGTCCTGAGCGGAGTTGAAGGAACTAGTCCTGAGCAATTCGGTCCTGAGCTCATTGCCGAAGGGCGAAGTCGAAGGATCAAAAGTTGGCGACGAAAAAAGAAATTGAATTTTATCAAGTTTGGTAAGCCAATGATTAAATAGTTTAGCGCAGAGGTCCAAAACTCTGTTTTTTTATATTGTTTAATTATTTTTTTGAGATATAATAAAGACAATTTAGAAATTATCAAATTTTTCAGTTAATTTTTGCGCGATTATTGCGTGATTATAAAATTATCTCTCGACAAGCTTTTCTAATTTGATAAACTAAAAGTAATATTACATGTAATCTTTGGTGCATAGCCATAAAATTATGAAAAAAAAATTAAAAATGTTTGGCAAGGAGTTAGTTTTAGATTTGTACGACTGTGAGCCAAAAATTATAAGGTCAAAAGAAAAAATTTTAGAGTATTCAAACAAGCTTTGCAAATTGATAAAAATGAAAAAATTTGGTAAGCCAATTTGCGAGAGGTTTGCTTTGGATAACCCCGTTGTTGCTGGCTACTCCTTAGTTCAATTAATAGAAACAAGTTTAGTAAGTGCTCATTTTTCAGAATTATGGAATAGGGCTTATATTAATATTTTTTCTTGTAAAGATTTTGATGATAAAAAAGCGACAACTTTTGTCAAAAAATTTTTCAAGC
>Ga0210016_1001581_pt1 | contig 21162 bp, 18 predicted proteins | sample CryGeyCG2014_300_FD_185454 | JGI IMG/M metagenome (GOLD analysis project Ga0210016, IMG submission 185454) | Groundwater microbial communities from aquifer - Crystal Geyser CG02_land_8/20/14_3.00 (SPAdes) (version 2) | ecosystem: Environmental > Aquatic > Deep subsurface > Groundwater | place... | reverse complement strand
GAGCAAAAGGGCTGGGGGGCAGGGGGGAAGTGGAGCTAGGGAGCAGGGGAGCAGGCGTTTCCGTCGCCCCATTACAGGCAACAGCTAAAATACTGGCAGCCAGCAGAATCAACAGCCGAGCAGGGTGGAAGAGCCTCATGCCAGTGATAGCTTGCCCCGTTCGTTCAGCGTTTTCTGGATGTCGGCCTCGAGCCTGGCGGCGCGATCTTCCAGAGCCTGCAGTTGGTCCAGGAAGGCATCCCCCGCTGCCCGGTCGTTCAGGCTGGCAACGTTGATGCGGACGTTGCAGCCGGCCGCGGTCAGGGAAGCGCGCGCCAGAGCCGCAGCCGAGGCCGCGTCGCTGATCGCGTTCAGGTTGCCCAGCGCCACTGCACGTTCGGCCAGCGCCATCACGCTGACAGCATTTTGGGATACTTTCAGCGGCACCTGCGCCGCGCCTTTCGTCGCCTCTTCGATGGCGGTGTTACGGTCGGATTCCGCTTTCTCCGTGTTTTTGGGGAGTTTGAAGGCTGCCATCACCGCCTCGAAAGCGGCTGAATCGGCCTGAACTGCCTCGGTCAACTCGGCGCGCAGGCGTTCGGCTTGCTTTAGGATTTCGTTCATCTGCGGCTGGACGGCCTGGTAACTCTTCTTGCCGATGGTCAGGCGGGCGACCATGGCAACCAACGCCGCGCCCATTGCCCCGGCGTAAGCAGCCGCCGAGCCGCCGCCCGGCGCGGGGGTCCCGGCGGCGAGATCGTCCAGGAAGGTTGAAGGCTGGATGTCGAAGGTCGAAGGTCGAAGGCCGAGAGTTGAGAGTTCGATCTCGGAGAGACGCTGCTCCAGGATTTGATCGGTTCTAAACCCCTCCAATTGCAGAGACGCAATGGCTGTCTCGGTCAGCGCTTCCTGCGGGATCAATCCCACCACTTCACTGTGATGGATCTTCACCTTATTCTTTTTGGCCTCGCGGCGGATGGCTTCCATGACCTGCTGGATGGGAGTTTGGCGGTAGTTCGCCAGGTTCATCGAAACCTGCGCCCGGCCTTCCACCAGCATCCCCAAGGCCTTGACGCACGGCAGCCCGCCCGAAGAAGCGCGGATATTCCTGGCAATGGCTTTGGCAATCGAAACGTCATCGCTATCGAGATAGACGTTGAAGGCGATGAGCGGATGGCGCGCCCCGATGACGGTCGCCCCGGCCGGGCCGAGGCGGGCGGGACCGTAGTCCGGTTTCCGCGCTGGGTTGGCCTTGATCTCCGCCTTCAGCCCCTCGTACTGCCCACGCCGGATGTTTTCCAGGTTTTGCCGCTCCGGGCGGATAGCCGCCTCCTCGTAGAGATAGACCGGGATCTTCAGCTCCTGGCCGACGCGCTGGCCCAGGCGGCGCGCCAGTGCGACGCAATCCGCCATGCTGACATCTCTGATTGGCACGAGCGCCACCACGTCCGTTGCGCCGATGCGTGGGTGCGAACCGGTATGCTTGTTCAGGTCAATCAGTTCGGCAGCCTTGCGGATGCCCTGGAAGGCCGCTTCTTCCACGGCCTGTGGCGCGCCGATGAAGGTGACCACCGTGCGGTTGTGGTCGCTGTCCGAGTGGCGGTCAAGCAGGGTTACGCCGGGAATGGCCGTGATAGCCTGCAGGATGGCATCCACCACATCCGGGCGGCGCGCTTCGGAAAAGTTGGGGATACATTCGACGAGGGGAGTGGGCATGGGAGGTAGGGGGTTTCTTTCTAACCACGAAGGACACAAAGGTTCACGAAGGGATTGAGCGAGCTTGGAACGCCCCGATTATAACGCAGGGGATCGAAACAAGAGCATGTTGGACTTGGAAAACCGACAGATCCACCCGATAGCATTTCATCCTGAATTGTTGTATACTTCTATCAGCCGATGAATTCGGGAGGGTAGTTCTGTTGATCTTGAATGGTCGTTATAGAATTTCCGATGCCCCCAAAATCAATGCAGGCCCGTCAAAAAAGCGGCGCGCGATTACGCAGGTCGAGGGTCTGCGGGGGCAGATGGCTGAGTCCACGCAGGGGGTGGAGGGGTTGTTTGAGGGGTGGTTGGCGGAGGCGTTTGCATAAGCCCCCTCTCGTCCTCCCCCAAATGCGGAAGAGCGCCGAATTTGGGGGAGGGGAATGTAGAGTATTTATGAACACTAAAATTCGAGTCCGAGTTGAAATTGTTCCTCCCCCATTTTCGTCCCGCTGTTTTTCGCGGGGCGCAAATGGGGGAGGTTAGGAGGGGGCAAATGCCGCGCTCTCAAAGAAGTAACCCAAACACAAAACACAACGCCATCAAACTGCGAAAAGAACCCACCCCCGCCGAATCAAAACTCTGGTCAAGAATCCGCAACGATCAGTTGGGAGTCACCTTCCGCAGGCAACATGCCATTGGCAATTACATCCCTGATTTTTGTTGTCCCAAAGCCAAACTTGTCATTGAAGTAGATGGGAGTCAACACTTGGAACAGGAAGAGTATGACGAAGAAAGAACGAAATATTTGGAATCGCAAGGTTATAAAGTGATTCGCTTTTGGAACAATGATGTGCTGAATAACAGCGATGGCGTTATTCTTGCCATTATTCATGCTTTGGAAGATGAACCTACGAAGATTTAAACCAAGCAATAACCATTCTCTTCAATCTTTGTTGAGTGAAAATTTCAGAGGAAAATATGCCTAAAAAACAATCCATTCCCCCGGAAACACGGGAAGAAGTCCTGAAGATCGTTGAAGAATTCAACCGCAAAACTTTCACAGGAGAACAACATCCTCTTTTGAAAGCCATGTTTGGTACAACAAAACGCGGATTTGCAGCGAGATTTAAAGGCAAGTTTCTTTACCTTGACCGTACAGATCGCAGACGTCCATCCGAAATTTGCCGCCTCACCTGGAATGGCAAAATGGACAACTGGGATTTTGCCATCTATCGCCACTCGCGCAATTTCTATGATCCCGATGAGTGGATGTTCCCAGGTGCAGGTTATGTAGATGGCACAGTGGAAGGCGCGATGAAGGCGGGAATGGAAGCCTATCCCATGTAGTAGGAGCACGGTTTTGTGAAAACAAGAAGTTGTCCCTCCCCCATTTTCAGACCGCTGGTTTTTGCGGGCTGCAAATGGGGGAGGTTAGGTGGGGGCAGAGATGTTTGCGTAGGCCCCCTCCCGGCCTCCCCCAAATTCCAAACAACGGAATTTGGGGGAGGGGAATGTAGTTGATTCTACAGGTTTTCGTAAGCTTTCCGACGGTCTCTGCGCCGCGCCAGCTCACTGGCATAGCGGACGCCGAGCGTATCCTTGTGTTCGCGCGTCCAATCGGTAAGTTTGGTTTTGCCGGTGGGAGGCGAGTCGGTGCAGAGCAGGTCAGCCATCAGCCCCTTGACCTCCGGCCAGGTGATCAGCACATCGCCGACCAGTTTGCCGATGATCCAGCCGGCTGCGTATCCCAGCGCGGGTGGCACGGGAACTATCGGGCGGCGCACGCCGATGATCTCGCCGATGGCGCGCACCAGTTCGCGGTAAGTAAAGGTTTCCGGCCCGATGGCATCAATGATGGCATTCTCGCGCCTCTTGCCCTGTTCCACGGCCAGCGCGGCCAGGTCATCCACGTAGATCGGCTGGAGGCGGTAACTGCCATCGCCAAAGACGCCAAAGACCGGCAGGTGGCGCAGCGTCCAGGCGATGTTGTTGATCAGGATGTCTTCCTTGCCAAATAGCACAGTCGGGCGCAGGATGGCATACGACAGGCCCGATGCGACCAGCGCCTTTTCCAGCCGCGCCTTGCCGCTGAAGTATTCGAGCGGTGAATCTTCGGACGGATTGGTGATGCTGACGTGGACGACGCGCTTGACGCCCGCCTTTTTCGCCGCATCGAACAGGGCGAGCGTGTTCTGGACGGCGGATTCATGTTTGAAGAAGGTGTAATTGAAACGCACCCAGTAGGTGTTGTAGAGCACCGCTGCGCCGCGCAGCGATTCGACCAGTTTCTCCGGCTGGTCGAAGTTGAAGGGATGCGCCTCGACCTGCTCCCCGAACGGGTTGGGGCGGTGCAGGGAATTGGTCAGCGTGCGGACGCGGCGGCCTTCGGCCAGCAGGCGCGCGGCGATGTATTTCCCCGAATAGCCGAACGCACCGGTAACAACGTATAATTCTTGGGGCATGGTTTTCTCCAGGTCAGTCTGATAGTCTGATAGTCTCATAGTCTCATAGTCGTATGGTCGGGTCATAAGGCCATTTGACTATCAGACTATTTTACCATTCGACTATTCGACTACCTCGACTTTGACCGCGCAGACCTTGTACTCCGGTATCTTCGCCACCGGATCCAGCGCGGCGATGGTCAGCTCGTTGGCCGAGGCTTCCGGGAAGTGGAAATTGGCGTACACCATCCCCGGCGGGACTCGGTTCGTGATCCAGGCTTCGGCCTGGATGCTGCCGCGCCGCGACGTTACCCGCACCCGGCTCCGGTTTGCCGCGCCCAGTCTTTCCGCGTCATCCGGATTGATTTCCACCAGCGCCTCGCCATACACGGCCAGCAGTCCCCGGGCGCGGCGGGTCATCTGTCCGCCGTGCCAGTGATACAGCACGCGGCCGGTGCTCAGCACGAAAGGATAATCGTCGTCGGGCAGCTCGGCGGGCGGAATGTGGTCAATCGGCATGAACTTGCCGCGCCCGCGCGAGAACTGCTTGGTGTGCAAAATCGGTGTGCCGGGATGCTCGGCGTTCGGGCAAGGCCATTGCAAGCGCTCGCCCTTTTCCAGGCGTGCGTGCGTGATGCCTGCGTAGGACGGCGTCAGGGCGTTGATTTCGGCCATGATGTCAGCCGTATCCCGGTATTGCCAGGAGGCGTAAGGTGCATCCGGATCGAGGGCGCGGCCTTCCAACAGGCGGAAGGCCAGCTCGCGGGTGATCTGCCAATCGGGGAGCGCCTCGCCCAGCGGCTGGATGGCTTTATGCACCATTTGGACGCGGCGTTCAGTGTTGGTGAAAGTGCCGCTCTTCTCGGCAAACGAGACGCCGGGCAGCAGCACGTCGGCGTAGACCGAGGTTTCGGAGGGGAAAATTTCGTGCAAAACCAGAAAATCAACTGCCTCCAAACACTTGCGGATGTGAGCCGTGTCCGGGTCGGACATGACCGGGTCTTCGCCGAGGATGTACAGGGCGTGGATCTTGCCCTCCAGGATGTTGGGGATCATCTCAGTGACGGTCATGCCGGCGGAAGACGGAAGACGGAGGACGGAGGACGGGTCGTCCGTCATCGGTCGTCCGTCGTCCGTCTGTAAGCCCCAGGCTTTGGCGAACTTCTCGCGCGCCTCGGCGCTGGTAACCGGCTGATACGCCGGGTACACGTTCGGCAGCCCGCCCATGTCGCACGCACCCTGGACATTGTTCTGCCCGCGCAGCGGGTTGACGCCGCCGCCGGGTACGCCCATGTTGCCGAGCAGCATTTGCAGGTTGGCGAGCGCCATCACGTTGCGCACGCCGACGATGTGTTGGGTAATGCCCATTGCCCACATCACGGCCATGGGCTTGGTCGTGCCCATGATCTCGGCGGCCCGCTCGAGGTCCGCGACTGGAACGCCGGTGATTTCAGCGACCTTTTCGGGCGGATACTGCATCACCGTCGCTTTGAACTCATCAAAACCTTCACAGCGTTCCTGGATGAATTTCTTGTCCTCCCAGCCTTTTTCGAGGAGGATGTGCATCAGGCCGTTGAGCAGGGCGATGTCGCTGCCGGGCCTGTGACGGATGTGCAGCGTGGCGAAATCAGCGAGATCAATGCGGCGCGGGTCAGCGACGATCAGTTTGACGCCGCGCCTGCGTACTGCCCGCCGCAGCATCGTCCCGAAGACGGGATGCTGCTCGGTGGTGTTCGAGCCGATGACGAACAGCGCCTGGGCGTGATTGGCAACATCGTCCATCGAGTTGGACATTGCGCCCGAGCCGTAGGAGGCGGTCAAACCGGCCACGGTGCTGGAGTGACAGAGACGGGCGCAGTGGTCTATGTTGTTCGTCCCGATAACCTGGCGGGCGAACTTGTTCATCAGGTAGTTTTCTTCATTCAGGCATTTGGCTGAGGTCAGGATGCCGATGCTGTCTGGGCCAGTGGCGTCGCGGATTTCGCCCAGGCGTCTGGCAGTGATGTCCAGCGCGGTGTCCCAATCCGTCTCGACCCAGTCCCAGAGAGTAGAGACTAGAGAGTCGAGATTAGTCACGCCTTTACTATTCTCTATTCTCGAATCTCTATTCTCTGGCTTCTTGTTGCCTTCGAGAAGATAGCGGCGAACGCGCGGTTTGAGCACGCGGTCGGGATGATGGATGTAATCATAGCCATAACGACCCTTGACGCACAGCGCCATGCCGTTGACAGGCGCATTTGGATTTGATTGAACGCCAATCACTTTATCATCTTTTACCAATAGATCGAACTGGCAGCCCACACCGCAATACGAACATGTAGTAACGACTTTAGTCGTTTGATGCGCCCGCGCCAGCCCATAATTCATCTTGTTCGAGAGCGCGCCGGTGGGACAGTAGGCCACGCACTGGCCGCAGGACTCGCAGCGCGCCTCGAGCATGGTCGTGCCTGCCCCGGCGACGATCTGCTCGCCGAAGCCGCGCTGCGCTACGCCCCAGACATTGCGCACCTGGATCTCGGCGCAGGCCTGCACACAGCGGCGGCACAGGATGCAGCGATTCATGTCCACGCGGATGAAGGGATTCGGGTCGCTGTCAACCGGATAGCGTGTTCCCTTTGCCCCCCAGGCTGGCACGCTGACCTGATACTCGTAAGCCAGATCCTGCAATTCACACTCTCCGCTCACGTCGCAGGTGAGGCAATCCTGCGGGTGGTTGGCGAGCATCAGTTCGAGCGTGAGTTTGCGTGACTTCCTGGTCTTCTCGCCGTCAGTAAAGATTTCCATCCTTTCCCAAACCTGCATCACACAGGCGGCTTGTAAGAACCGCTGATTGGCGACCTCAACCACGCAGATGCGGCAGTTGCCGGTGGGGGAGAGGTCCTTGTGATAGCACAATGTTGGGATGCGGATGCCGTTCTCCCGCGCTGCTTCAAGGATGGTTTGGCCTTGGCGGGCTTGAATTGCCTGTCCGTTGATGGTCAGGTTTACGGTCATGCTGGATTTCTCCTTGCTTGAATCTTTGTCAAACCTGTGATAGTATTCTCATTGAGATGAACGAGCGAGAATATTTTCTCTTTCCAACAAGTCTGATTCGCGTTCGAGTTCGGTACGCCAAAGAACGAGGTCACATTTTCTGGTTCGTGATCCAAGTGGAAAGATATAAGAAATGGATACGCTAAAACCCGAAGTTGTGGCTGACAAAGTGTTTGAACTGATGGAACAGTTCAATCACTACGTTTTCGCTCATCCTGATATTCTCGATGAGTTGCCAGAACGGGCGGTGCTTGTCCTGCTCGACCCGCAGGATGAAGCATTCAATCGCGCTAACATCGAACTGGCTCATTCCTCGCGCTACCCAGAAGATGTACCTCTCGTATATGTGCAAATGAAGCGGCAGGTACGTGTTGTCCAACAAATCGAGTGGACGCCATCCATTGTACCGGCCCCACTTGCAGCTTAAATGCTCTTCAACATTCCAGTACACTCATGAAAAACAAGTACGCTTTCTGCATCACCAACAAAGATTATCCCGCCTCACTCGAAGTGCGAAAGGTCTACAGGGTTTTGCCCGATCCAGAAGCAGAGTCACATCGCATGATTCGGGTGATTGACGAATCGGGTGAAGATTATCTTTTCCCGGAGCAAATGTTCGCTCCTGTTCGGTTGCCCAAAGTGGCATTGGATACTTTTTCTGTCGCATCGTGAGCATTTTTGTTTATGGAAGAGCGAGAGTTCTTTCGAGTTTTGGCAGGCTGGGCCGTCATTCGGGTTCGCTACCAAAAAGACCGGGGACACATCCTGTGGTTTTCGGTGCAATTGGAAGCGCTGATTGGCGATGAATGGGCTGCCATTACCCGTTATGATACAGCACATGGCTTTGTTCATCGTGACGAATTGCGCCCGAATGGCGAGCTAATCAAATCGCCGCTGATGGGTTTCGCCTCGTATGATGATGCAATGAACTTTGCCATTGATGACTTGCAGGCCAACTATCATTGGTATATTGAAAGGTACAAACGATGAAACCATTATCTCGCAAGGATGCTGCCTTCAATGACAGGATGTTCGAGTTGACCAAGCAATTCAATCACCTTGTATTCGAGAATCCTGACATGCTCGATGCCATGCCGGAACGGTTTATCCTTGTTCTTCTCGATCCAGAAGACGAAGAATTCAACCGCCACAGCATTGAACTCGCCAAAAACATGCCCCACCCGCCAGCCAACGCTCCGCTTGTCTACATCCGCATGAAAAAGCATGTGCGGATGGTCCAGCAGGAGATATGGCAAGCGGAATTCATCACGCCGCCGCTTGCTGCATAGTGGATTCCGACTTTAGCTCCAAATCGGGAGGCACACGCTTCCCGATTTTCATTTCTCGGCCTTCTCGAACTCTTCCGCAAAATTGCTCAGCGCCGAATTCATCGGGATCGGCACCGCCTGACCCAGGCCACAGAACGAAGTTAGCAGCATGTTCTCGGAAAGCGCCTTGAGTTCATCCACGTCTCCTTTCTGGCCTTTGCTCTCCGCCATGCGAGATAGGATCTCGAAGGCGCGCCACGTCCCGACGCGGCAGGGCGTGCATTTGCCGCACGATTCGGCCGCGAAGAAATGCAGCAGCTCGCGCAGAAATGCCACGACTGAAACCGATTGGTCGCAAGCCAGGAACGCGCCCGCGCCGAGGCTGATGCCTTTCCGCGCCGAAGCGTAATCCAGCGGAACATCGAGCAGGTCCGGGCCGACGATGGTCCCGGCCGCGCCGCCAGTCAGCGCGAATTTGAATTTGGAGCCTGAGGGCATCCCGCCGCCGAAATCGTCAATAACCTGGCGCAGGGTCAGGCCGAAGGGTGCTTCGAACAGGCCGGGGTTCTCGACATGACCGAGCAGCATATATAGTTTCGTGCCGGGAATGGGATAGGTCGAGAGTGCTTTCCACCACTCCGCGCCGTTCTTGAGGATGTGCGGCACCGCGGAGAAGGATTCCACGTTATTGACTACCGTTGGATAACCGCGATAACCATAGGTGGGCGGATAAGGTGGGCGGATGCGCGGTTCGCCGCGCTTACCCTCTAGCGATTCGATGAGCGCAGTCTCTTCGCCGCAGATGTAGGCTCCCGCGCCGCGATGAACGTGGATATGGAACGAGAACCCGCTGCCGAAGATATCCTCTCCCAGGCAGCCTTTGGCTTCAGCCTGCTGGATCGCTTTTTCCAGCCGTCGCGCCTGATACTCGTACTCTCCGCGGATATAAATCCAGGCCTCGCTCGCCCCACAAGCGTAACCCCCGATGGCCATGCCTTCGAGCAGTTGATGCGGATTAGTGTCAATCAGCACACGGTCTTTGAAGATAAGCGGCTCGGACTCGTCGGCGTTGCAGATCATGTAGCGGGGGGTTTTTTTCGCCTGCGCGACGAACTTCCACTTGCGTCCCACCGGGAAACCCGCCCCGCCGCGCCCCTGCAAGCCGCTGGCCTCCACCTCCGCGATTACCTCCTCTGGCTTCCTCTGGGTCGCGGACTTCTGGATCGCGGACTTCAGTCCGCTATATGCGCCGTGCTCGAGAGCCGAGTCAATCGAATCCGGGTCAACCTTTCCAGCGTTCGCCAGCATCACGCGCACTTCACCCTTGCGCGGCGTCGAGTAATCTGTTGGCACGCCGCGCCAGCCTTCGCAGACTTTGTCGGCCTCTTCCGGTGTCACCGGCCCGGCCTGCTCGGCGTTGACCAGTACCGCCGGCGCCCGGTCGCACAAGCCCAGGCAGGATGTCCGTTCGATTGTCCAACCCTGGCCGGATATTACTTTCCCCCACGTTTCAACAGGCGACTGATCACTGATCACTGATAACTGATCACTGATAACTGATGACTGATCACTGTTCACTGATAACTGGTCACTATTCACTGATAACTGATTACTGGCCCTTCTCAGCCAGCACACCGGCCCATCGCAGACTCGCAATACATTCTGGCGCGGCTGGAGCGAGAGCATGGAATAGAACGTCGCCATGCCATAGGCTTGCTGCTCCGGAATGCCCAGCGCGCGTGCTGTATCGGTGATAGTTTCGGTGCTCAAGTGGCCGCGCCCGTCAAGTTCGGTCAGGATTTCGAGAACACATTCGCGCTGATTCCCATGCTGCTGTGCCAGTTCTACCACCTCCGGCGCGATGGGTTTGTAGACGATTTTGTGATTGGTCACAAGGCCTCACTTGTCAGGACGCGGGTCCGGTAAGCTCTCCTCATAGTCTCAGTAAATCACAGATTTCTGTGGAGCAGGCTCCCACGCCTGCGATTCGGGGACATGGGAGCCCCCTCGACGGAGAATCTGTGATCTACTGAGTCTAGCACAGGGGCAGCGGAATTATTCATGATGATAATCATGATTGTCACAGCGGCTTGTCAGGTTCATTGTAGCAGAAATTCTTATGCTACAATCGCCTTATGCGCCTGCAAAAAATCTGGATAGTGACTCTGCTTCTTATCCTGGCAGCCTGTGTACGCCCTGCGCCAGACTCCCCTCCCTGGAACCCTTCCGGTGCGGACTCGACCCCAGGCCTGCCGGCCGTTTCGTTGACCGGTTCCACCGCCACGGCCTCGTTCCGCCTCCTGCCGACGCGCCTTCCCGGCTCGCCCATCCTGACCCCGACGCCGGACGTGCCTCGCTTTTTACCCACCCCGCGCAGCGGCCCAGAGACATACATCGTCCAGGCGGGCGATACGCTCGGCGCCATCAGCCTGCGTTACGGCGTCAGCGTGGAGGCTTTGATGCAGGCCAACGGTCTGTACGACCCAAATACCCTGGCTGTGGGCCAGACGCTGCAAATCCCCGTTCCCACGCCCCAGCCGGCCGGGCCGTCGTTCAAGATCATCCCCGATTCCGAACTTGTCTACGGGCCGATGAGTCTCACGTTAGATCTCGAGTCCTTCATCCGCAGCAAAGCCGGTTACCTGGCAAGCTACCAGGAGGATGTAGACGGCGAGACCTTGAATGCCGCCCAGATCATCCTGCGGGCGGCGCAAAATGATTCGGTCAACCCGCGCCTGCTGCTGGCGGTGCTGGAATATCGTTCGGGCTGGGTGACGAATCCAAATTCGTTGTCACCCGATCCGGCCACGCTGGCTGCGCCGCTGGGGTTCAATGACAACTGGCACATTGGCCTGTATCGCCAGTTGACCTGGGCAGCCAACGCCCTCAACCAGGGATATTATCTCTGGCGGGTGGGCGCTGTCTCCGACTGGGTCCTGGCCGATGGCTCGGTTGTGCCGGTAGACCCATCCATCAACGCTGGGACGGCCGGCGTCCAGAACCTGTTCGCTCAATTGGACGATTACCAGACCTGGCTGAAGGATGTCTCGCCGAATGGCTTATTTGCGGCCTATTCCCAGCTTTTTGGTTATCCCTTCGATCTGGCGATCGAGCCGCTCGTACCGGGCGACCTGATCCAACCGCTAATGCACCTGCCCTTTGCAACCGGCGAGATTTGGGCCTTCACCGGCGGCCCGCACGCCGGATGGAATCCCGGCTCGGCCTGGGCGGCGCTGGATTTTGCCCCGCCCGGCGAGGCGCTCGGCTGCGTTTCCAGCGACGCCTGGGTTTTGGCTGTGGCCGATGGCCCCATCCTGCGCGCCGCGAACGGTGCAGTCGTCCAAGACCTGGATGGCGACGGCTACGAGCAGACCGGCTGGACGGTGCTGTACATGCACATCGAGAGCCGCGACCGCGTCCGCGCGGGTACGTACCTCCACGCTGGCGAGCGTATCGGCCACCCTTCCTGCGAGGGCGGTATTGCCAACGGCACGCACGTCCACCTGGCGCGCCGCTTCAACGGTGAGTGGATTTCCGCGGATGGTTCTGTCCCGTTCATCCTGGATGATTGGGGTTCTTCTGGCACGGGCGTCGAATACGATGGCTACCTGACGCGCAACGGCGTGACCGTCGAAGCCTTCGACGGCAATAATCCCATCAACCAGATCCAACGATAAGAGCGTTATAATCGTTTACGATGAAGCCAGCTTTTTTTTCCACGCGCAAAGCCGCCATTATGCTCCTCCTTACCGCTATGCTTTCCGCCTGCGGCCCGCTATGGGGGATGACCGGGCCGACCCTGACCGCGACGCCAACGCAGCCCGTTTTCTGGACAGCCGACCCGCCGACGCCCATCCCGACCTGGACGCCAGAGCCAACTTTCACACCAACCGCGACGCCGTATCCCCCAACGCCTACCCCGACCCCCGTCTCAGTCACACAGCGTGCACCGCTCCTGTACTATGCCCAACCGGGCGACAGCCTGTCGGCCGTGGCGGCGCACTTCGGCGTCGAGGCTTCCGAGATCACCTCCTCGGAAACATTGCCGGAAACCGGTCTGCTCGTTCCGGATACGCTCCTTATTATCCCAAACCGCCTGGGCGAGACCACGCCCGCCGTCCAGATCATGCCCGATAGCGAGGTAGTCTATTCACCTTCGGCGATGGATTTCGATATTGATTCCTATGTAGCCGAGGCTGGCGGCTACCTGGGCGCCACCTACCGGGAGTACCTGGTCAGCACCGGTTGGACGAACGGCGCGCAGGCGGTTCAACGTATGGCCATTGAGAACTCGATCAACCCGCGCCTGCTGCTGGCCCTGATCGAGTACGAGAGCGGCTGGGTGAACGGCCAGCCCTCCAACCTGGCCCAGGGGGATTATCCCCTCGGCTACGTGAATTACAATTACCGGGGCCTCTTCCGCCAGATGATGTGGGCAGTACAGGAACTATCGAACGGTTACTATGGCTGGCGTGGGGGCACGTTGACCGAGCTAACCTTCCCGGATGGGATGACCATCCGCCTCTCGCCAGAACTGAACGCCGGCACCGTTGCCATCCAGTATTTCTTTTCTAAAACGCGCAACTTCATGGAATGGGCGCAGGCCATAGACCCAAATGTCGGCTTCCCGGCGCTCTATGTGCAAATGTTCGGCGACGCATGGGGGCGCGCTCAAGCGGTCGAGCCGCTCTTCCCGCCTGGGCTGACCCAGCCGCCGCTGAACTTGCCTTTTCTGATTGGACAACTTTGGAACTTAACCGGCGGGCCACATGCAGCCTGGGAGTTGCAGGGCGCGATGGCGGCATTGGATTTCGCCCCCGGCGCGGACGAAGGCGGCTGCGTCCCCTCGGATAGTTGGATCGTGGCCTCCGCCGCCGGGCAGGTCGTCCGCTCGACGACAGGGGTGGTCGTCCTGGATCTGGACGGCGACGGTTTCGAGCAGACCGGCTGGGATTTGCTCTATTTGCACATCGCTACGAAGGATCGCGCCCCGCTCGGCGTCTGGTTGGACGCTGGCGGCCTGATCGGCCATCCTTCCTGCGAGGGAGGTATCGCCACAGGCACGCACCTGCATTTCGCCCGTAAATACAACGGCGAGTGGGTGCTGGCCGATGGGCCGCTCCCCTTTACCCTGAGCGGTTGGGTGGCGCACGCCGGAAAGAAGCCCTACGAGGGCACGCTGACGAAGGGTGATAAGACCGTCATTGCCAGGTCAGAAGTTTCAGCCGAGACGAAGATTATCCGAACAGCGGATGAATAACCTCCCATTTCGCAATTTGCTGTTTATTGTTATCGCCTCCTTGATCCTGTCCGCCTGCCTGCCGCAGGAGCCGAGCGCGGACCTGGCGCCTGCTACCGCGACGCCGACCCTGTTCGCCGGGCCTTCGCCGACCCCCATTCCGGCGCGCCCGGCCTACAACCCCGGCGAACTGGTGGACTACGTTGCCCAGATGGGGGATACGCTCCCGGCGCTGGCAGCCCATTTCAACACCACGATAGATCAAATCCGCCAGGCCAATCCCCAGATCCCAGCGGATGCAACCACCATGCCGCCTGGCATGCCGATGAAAATCCCCATCTATTATCTGCCGCTGTGGGGGACTTCGTTCAAGATCATTCCAGACAACCTGTTCGTGAACGGCCCCTCGGCGGTTGAGTTCGACAGCTCGGCTTTTGTCGCCCAGCAGCCGGGTTGGCTGAAGGATTTCCGCGACTACGTGGCAGGCGACTGGCGCTCTGGCGCAGAGATCGTGGATTACGTTGCCATGAACTTCAGCGTCAGCCCGCGCTTGCTGCTGGCGATCCTCGAGTACCAGGCGAGCGCGCTTTCATACCCGGAGCCGCCCTCCACCCCTTATCCGCTCGGTTATAAAGATCTTGCGCACGTCGGCGTGTACATGCAGCTTATCTGGGCAGCGAATACGCTCAACAACGGCTACTATGGCTGGCGGACAGGACATCTGACCTCCTTCGAGCATACCGATAGCAGTTTGGAACGCCCCGATCCCTGGCAGAATGCTGCCACGGTTGGCATCCAATATTATTTCTCACGCCTGCAGCCGAAAGATGCATACGATCATGCCATTGGCCCGGATGGCCTGGCGTACACATTTCAGAAGTTATTTGGCGACCCCTGGGCAGCGGAATCCCCCCACATTCCGGTCAGCCTGAAGCAGCCGTCGTTCCTTTTTCCCTTCCCGGATGGCGATGCCTGGACCCTTACCGGCGGCCCGCACACCGGCTGGGGTAAGGGGGAGCCATTCGCCGCCGTTGACTTTGCCCCCCCGGCCTCGGTCGGTGGTTGTATCCCCACGGATAAATGGGCGACTGCCGTCGCCGACGGAGTGGTCTCCCGTTCAGGTAATGGCGTTGTCATCCTCGACCTGGATGGCAATGGCGATGAACGCACCGGCTGGGTGATCCTCTATTTGCACGTGGGCACGGAGGGCCGCGCTCCGCTGGGTGCGACGCTAAAAGCTGGCGACCCGATTGGGCATCCCTCTTGCGAGGGCGGGGACCACTCGACCGGTACGCACATTCATATCGCCCGCAAATATAATGGCGAGTGGATGCCCGCGGATGGGCCGCTGGCGCTCAACCTGGAAGGCTGGATCGCTCACAATGGGAGCGCGGCCTACCAGGGAACGTTGACCCGCGATAACCGCACCGTGACGGCCTGTCCCGGGTGTTCGGATCTGGCCAGTCAGGTGGTGGCGGGCAAATAATGCTGAAAAGTAGGGCGAGATACTATCTCGCCGCTACCTCAATAAAGCAGCTTCGATAATCTGGTAACTCAACTCGATCTCAGCCACCCTGGCGAGCATGGCCTGTGCCGGGCAGTACTTGGTTTTGGATAGCTCGATGGCGCGTTCCACAGCCGCCGGGTCAACGTGGCGGCCGGTGACGAGGTACTCGATCTCGATGTGGGTGAAGACATGTGGGTGCTTTTGAGCCTGCTCGGCATGGACGCGCACCTCGAAGGCGGTCACCTCCTGCCGCTTTTTCTTCAGGATGGAGATGACGTCCATGGCCGTGCATCCGGCCAGGCTGACGGCCATCAGCTCGAGGGGGCGGAAGCCGTCGTCCGCGCCGCCCACGCCCGGGTCCGCGCCGAGCGGAACGCTGAAGCCGCTGTCGGCTGTGCCGGTGAATGTCAATCCTTGCTGCCAGGTCACTTTTGCATCCATTATCGTTCCTCCACGAGCGGGGTCACATACTTCTCCAACATTTCACGACTGACCTCTCCCATCCACGCCAGGCGGACGGCGCCGCTGCGGTCAATTACAGAGATAATCTTCCAGGTTCAGGCTGCGGAAGAGACGCTCGCGCACGTTTGGCGGGACATCGGCCGGCTCACTGGCGGTGGCATGGTAGAGATAGACGGTCTTTTGCAGCGTGTCCACCACAATGCGGCAATCCTGGCACTTGTCAACATGCCGCTGGATTTCCTCGCACAGCTCTTCGCTGAGCGTTCCGTCCACGTAGTCGGAGAGCGATTCCAATAAAGATTTGCATTCCGCTGATTTCGTCATTTCGCCTTACTCCTGTTCTGGAGGCGTTCGCCGTAATAGCTGCTGAGTTGCTCACGCAAGTTCAGGCGTGCACGCAGCAGACGGGTCTTCACGGCGGTCTGGCTCAGATCGAGCGCCTGGCTGGTTTCCTCGATGGACAAGCCCTCGAGGTCGCGCAGGATGAAAACGATGCGCAGTCTCTCCGGCAGGCGCTGAATGGCCCGGTCGAGGCGGCTCCTGGCTTCGGACGAGAGTAATTCGTCCTCGGGCAGACAGCACCAGTCCACGAATTGGACCGGGGAATAATCCTCGCCTTCGTCGTCTTCCAGGCTGGTATCCGTCAGGGTCGTTTCGGGCCGCTGCTTGCGGATCATCATCAGGGCTTCGTTGGCGGCGATACGATAAAGCCAGGTGGCGAGTGTGGAGCGTCCCTCGAAACTGCGGATGTGCTTGAACGCATTGAGGAAGGTATTTTGGAGCACATCCTCGGCATCTTGTCCGTCGCCGAGCATTTTCATCGCCAACCGGTAGATCGGCCCGGAGTAGGCATCCACAAGCCGGGCAAATTCATCTCGATCTCCGGACTTGAGGGCGTCAAGGGAAAGTTCTGGCAGGACTTTCTCACTCATTAGATGTTTTCCAGTATCGAAAGTTGCAAAGCTAGAGTATACCCGATGCCTATGACATATTGAGTTCAAACGAGGGACAAATGTCTTTTAATTTAGGATGTTCGCCACTTGAAAGGGTGGGTGGGTGAGAATAATATCCATGCAATGATAGTTGACACAGTGAAAGAATTGGCTTTCTTCGAAGGCTTGAGCACGGCAGAGATAAGGCTGCTGATGCCTTATTTCAACTCACAATTCTACCCTACCAGCACCATCATATTCGAGCAAGGAGATATCGCCGAATTTCTTTATCTTGTGGTGAAGGGCGAGGTGCTTATCCGCTACAAGCCGGATGACGGGCCAATGATGACCGTGACGCGCGTCCAACCAGGTGGTGTTTTCGGCTGGTCGGCGGCAATGGGTAATGTGGCGTATACTTCCGGTGCGATGTGCACCACGGATTGTGAAGTTCTACAGGTGCGCGGTGAAGATTTGCGCGCAATATGTGAGAAGCACCCCGGGGTTGGGAAAGTCATTCTCGACCGCCTGGCGAACGTGATAGCTGAACGCTGGCAGAGCAGGCGGACGCAGGTGACATCCTTGCTGGCGAAAGGTATCCGTCAGCAGGCCGGCTTTCCGGATAGGTTCAAGGAGGTTGGAAGAATGGCACAAACGAAACCCCTTTCACAAGAAGCACAGATGAAAGGTTTGATCGAACAACTGAGCGCGTATATCGAGCATTTCCACGGCGGATCGGTAGAATTCGTTGCATTTAATGGGAAAGTCCTGAAGGTGAGGCTTGGGGGAGCTTGCCTGGGTTGTCCGCTTTCACCTGCCACCTTGCATGGCTGGGTCGAGGGGACGGTGCGGCAGTTTTTCCCGGGTATCGAGCGCGTCGAGGCTGTTTAGTTTAATCTCCGATTTGTGCTAAACTATACCTCGCACGACCACAAATTGCGGTTTTCTGCTGCTCGGTTCGCGGGGCTAAAGCCAATACTGTTTAGTTAAGAAGGTCGGGCTCCCATGCCCGACGGCGTAGGAGCCGTCTCTGCGACCTTATCTAAACAGTATTGGGGCTAAAGCCGCCTGCTCAGTACATGGAAGTCCCTTCGGACTGGCGCAACGAGTCGGTTTGAACCGACTTGCATGAACTGAGGCAGGATTTTAATCCGCCGAAACCCGTTGAGCAAAAGCGCAATTTGTGCCCGCTTTCAGTATATACATGGCGTACAAAACCTGTGCTCGTCTTGTACTGGTTGTTTTATGTTCGTGGAGGCCCCGATGAAAAGATTTACTGGCCTTTCCCCCACAGTCAAATTCACTATCGTCGGTGCAATGATTGGTTTGATTTTTCCTATCTTTGGCACAATCCTGCAAACTTTCCTTGATCAGGCCTCGCTCGATCTCGAGGCGATGCTCATCGCTCAGAGCAGCCATCCATTGTTATGGATCATAGACACGGTACCGCTGTTCCTGGGATTGACCTTTGGATTTAACGGCGCGCGCGAAGAAAGCCTCATCCGTTTGAATGCCCAACTAGAGCAGACAGTGGCAGAGCGGACCTCGGAACTGGTCCGCACCAACCAGGAGCTTCAGCGTGAAGTGGACGAACGCCGTCGGACAGAAACGCTCATCAGCCATGCGAAGAAAGAGTGGGAAACCACATTCGACGCGGTTCCTAACCCCATCATCCTGACGGACGGAAAAGGCTTGATCGCCCGCTGCAATCTGGTTGCTGCGAAACGACTCCACCGGCGGTTTCAGGAACTCATCGGTCAACCCCTCACATTAATTTTATTCGATTCCAGCCCGGCTGAGGTTGATTGGAACAAGCAAAGCGGTGAAATGACTTTCCCGTGTTTGGAGGGCTATTATGAAGTTTCCGTGACCCCGATCGAGATTGACGGCGTCAATTCGCGGCAGTTATACGTGTTCCATGATCTGACCACCCGCAAGCAGGCAGAAGCTGAAGTCCTTCGCCAGAAACATTACTTTGAAGCTTTGGTTCAAAACAGTCCGACAGCCATTGTAGTTTTAGACAGCAAGGAGAAAATAGTTTCGTGCAATCCGGCTTTTGAAAAATTGTTTGGCTATTCTGCAGGTGAGATTCTAGGGCTGAGTATCGATGATCTAATTACGACGCAGGAGACAGCGGATGAGGCTGCGCGCTATACTGCCCAAGCGCTGGTCGGCCTTGTGCACGGGATCGGGCAGAGAAGGCGCAAGGATGGCATGCTGGTGGATGTCGAAATCTTCGGCGTGCCTGTCATAGTAGAAGGGGAGAGGGTGGGGGTGTTAGGCATCTACCATGATATCTCGGATTTAATGCGCGCCCGCCGTGAGTCGGAAGAGGCCAGCCGCGCCAAGAGCGAATTCCTGGCGAATATGAGCCACGAAATCCGCACGCCAATGAACGGCGTCATCGGGATGCTTGAATTAGCGCTGGACACCCCTCTCACCCCTGAACAGCGTGATTACCTCAACACCTCTCTCCAAAGCGCTGAAGCGCTGCTCGTCCTCCTGAACGACATCCTGGATTTCTCGAAGATCGAAGCCAGGCGATTGGACCTGGAAGTCATTGACTTCGACTTGCGCAACACGGTCGAGGATGTGGCCTACACCCTGGCCAAGCGCGCCCAGGATAAGGGTCTGGAAATGGCCTGCCTGATCCACTCGGATGTCTATTCCGATTTGCGCGGCGACCCGGGCCGGCTGCGGCAGATCCTGGTCAACCTGGTGGGGAACGCCATCAAATTCACCGAGCAGGGCGAGGTCGTCATCCACGCTGACCCCGTCTCCGACACTCGAACACATGCAATTGTACGTTTCTCAGTCCAGGATACCGGCATCGGCATTCCCCCCGAGCGACAGGCGGCCATCTTCGAGCGCTTCACCCAAGCGGACGGCTCGACCACGCGCCGGTACGGTGGTACGGGCCTCGGCCTGACCATCTGCAAACAGTTGGTCGAGGCCATGGGAGGCAAAATTGGCGTAGAAAGTGAACCGGGAAAAGGAAGCACATTTTGGTTCGAGGTGGCGTTCGAAAAACAGATAGAGGAAAAGGTCGAGCAGCCGCCCACTCCGGTAGATTTGATCAACCTGAATATCCTTTGCGTGGACGATAATGCCACCAGTCGCATGATCCTGACCAAGGTCCTGACGGGTTTCGGTTGCCGGGTTTCTACCGCCGAAAGCGGCCCCGAAGGGTTGGAGATGCTGCGCGCTGCGCACCGCGCCAATGACCCTTACCGGCTGATCCTTTTAGATATGCAGATGCCGGGGATGGATGGCGAGCAGACCGCGCGTGCCATAAAAAGCGACCCGGTCAGCCAGGATATCAAGATCATTGTCCTGACCTCTATGGGCGAGCGCGGCGACGCCAAACGTTTGGAAGCCCTGGGCTGCTCGGCCTATCTGCACAAACCTGTCAAGCAGAAAATGCTCTCGGATGCCATTGTGGCTGTTCTGGGCCATAAACCTCCAAAAGGCGGGACCGGCCGGCTGATCACGCGCCATACACTTGCAGAGCAGAAACGCCAGGGTTTGCGCATCTTGCTGGCTGAAGATAATGCCATCAACCAGAAATTAGCCATCATTCTGTTGCAGAAGGCTGGCTATTCGGTTGATGCCGTCGAGAATGGCAATCAAGTCCTCGAGAAAATCCAGAAAGAACAGTACAGTGCTGTACTCATGGACGTGCAAATGCCTGTGATGGATGGCTTTGAAGCCACGCGCCGTATCCGGCAATGGGAGGCCGGCAAGGGAGGGCATATTCCGATTATTGCGATGACGGCTCACGCCCTGAAAGGTGACCGGGAGCGGTGTATCGAAGCCGGTATGGATGATTACGTCTCTAAGCCGCTTCAACCGCAGGCATTGATCATCGCCATTGACCGGTGGGTGCAGCCCAGAGACGAAGAGACGGAACGCGCTGCCGAAACACGGCGCGACGTGATCCTGTTCGGCGACACAGCCGCCTCCGCGCCTTCGTCTCATGGGCAGCAAGCAGCCGGGGAAAAGACCGAAGAGCTTCCTATGAACATTGCAGATGCCTTACCGCGCTTTAGCGACGACCGTAAGTTTTTAGCCGAGATGTGCCAGGAGTTCATCGAACATCTCTCCACGCGCATCGAGGTCATGAAAAACACCTTGCAAGCTGGCGATGTGATCAGCCTCAATCGCCATGCCCACAGCCTGAAAGGGCTGTCGGCCAACTTCAGCGCCAATATCGTCTCCTCCCTGGCAGCCGAGTTGGAGCAGCGCACTAAGCAAGGAGATGTGACGGATGCCGCCGCGCTGATTGATAAGATCGAAACCGAATCCCGGCGGCTCGTCGAGTATATCGGCGCGAATATTCTGAATGAATAGTAACTGCTCAGGCCTGTCACCCTGAAGGAGCGTTCCTTCGACAAGCTCAGGACAAGTCTGTGCGACCGAAGGGTCTCAAGGCCAGTCGGAGGAGATTCTTCGCCGCTGGAAGAACACCAGCGTCTCAGAATGACACTCCGGCTGAACAGTTACATTACTTTTATCGTGACTACTCAGGCATGTCACCCTGAGGGAGCGTTCTGTGCGACCGAAGGGTCTCCGAGCCGCTTGTGGGAGATTCTTCGCCGCT
>Ga0210016_1001575_pt1 | contig 21220 bp, 21 predicted proteins | sample CryGeyCG2014_300_FD_185454 | JGI IMG/M metagenome (GOLD analysis project Ga0210016, IMG submission 185454) | Groundwater microbial communities from aquifer - Crystal Geyser CG02_land_8/20/14_3.00 (SPAdes) (version 2) | ecosystem: Environmental > Aquatic > Deep subsurface > Groundwater | place... | reverse complement strand
TTATCCCTCCAATTATTAACATTAAAACTGCCAAAATGGGAACCAATTTAGACATTACGAATTTAATTATTATATTGAACATTAAAAATAAATGACAAAAGGTACAGGGGTCGCATTCATTCCAATCAGTGTTTGGGTCATCGCAACTTTTCCCGCAAGGAACCAGTCCTCCTCTTTGATCTTCTGGGCAAGTATCACAGGTAGACGGAGTTACTTTACCATCTTCTCCACCACCGCCAGGACAGTCAGTAGCATCTTGACAGCATTCTGCTTTGGGATGGTCGGAGGCATTGAGGGTGGGCCCAGTACAGTTTTTACCTGCTCCGCACCAGGTTCCCCCATTTTGAGCACAACTACAATCAGGGTCTCCTGGCGAGAGACAACCTGATTTACAGCCATCACCCCCAGAGCAAGTAGGTTCTTCTCCTACTACTTTACAGTTAGCACTATCTACGCAGCATTGAGCACAATCTGTACCATCTATTTGTCCTGTCGTACATTCAGTTCCGCTAAGACAGCAAAATATTGTACCCCCACAATGAGTAGAGACTGTTAAAATTTTATAATTATTGCTTTCCAACCAATCACCACTTCCCTCATTATAAGAGTAAACATAAACCTGCCATTCTCCCTGTTCTGCTTTGCTGAAAAATAACGCGCCGATCTCGACGGAGAACTGGGTGGACCCAAATACATCGCCGCCTATTTTTTCCTTTGTCAAGGACCCTTTTTTAAACACCGCCTTATTTTTAGAGGCATCCGATGAATTAAAATTATATCCTATAATTTTAATAATTCTGGAATATTCAGGCACGTGAAAATCTGGGTTAATTTCATTAATGTGGGGAGTCCCTCCGGCGGGAACAGGAGTAACATTAAAAGACAATATATTGCTCTCGGGCGAAATCACCGAGTTCGCAGTGTAAACTGAAACTTCCCATTCGCCTACCGCTAAGGGATCTGTCAATACCACACATTTGGAAAGGTCAACCTCTAATTCACTTTCACTAGCACTTTCAGGGAATAATAAACACCGCCCTCCAGTTTTTCCTTCGCCTGTAAGTGGGTCGTATTTGTAAGGGCGGTAAATCTCAACATAATTGTCGAGTACATCAGTTTTGAAATTATTTCCATAAATTTTGAGAATCGTGTTTGGCGGCCCGCTGGGGGGGAAAAGAGAATCAATGCGGGGAGCGACAGCATTAACTGGATGTGCAAAAATAAAAAATCCACAAACTATTGTAGGTATTAAGAAAAATATAAAAAGAAATTTTCTCATCTTATTTTATTATAAAATAATAATGTAACTAAAAACTAACAACTCATTAATGTGCCCTCGCCAGGACTCGAACCCGGAACCTCTGCTCCGAAGGCAGATATGATATCCATTTCACCACGAGGGCCCTATGCAAAACTTTTGAAGTTTTGCCGGGCTCGGCAGAAACTTTTTAAAAGTTTCTGCATAGAGCTCATTTTCTATTTTAACAAATCATTGAAAAAAATCAAATTTTAAGCTATCATTAGAATTATGGAGGTTCCAGGTGAAGTAAAATTTGTTATAGATAAATTAAAAAAGAAGGGGTTTGAGGCCTATATTGTTGGTGGCTGCGTTAGGGATTTTTTGAGGGGAGTAGGGCCTCAAGATTGGGATGTGGCTACCAATGCTAAACCAACTGAAATTGGAAAAATTTTCCCGAGAAGTTATGCCGATAATAAATTTGGCACGGTCACTATTTTAACCGGATCAGAAGACCCGAAATTAAAAGAAATTGAAATTACTCCTTATAGGATTGAGTCAAAATATACTGATAAAAGACATCCTGATGAAATCAAATGGGCAAAGACCATTAAAGAGGACTTAGCCAGACGAGATTTTACCGTTAATGCCATAGCAATGAGTTTGTCGGAACCTGGTACCGCCAAACCGGGGATAATTGACCCCTTTAAGGGTCAAAAAGATATTAAAAATAAAATTATTCGAGCAGTGGGGAATCCGGAAGACAGATTTTCCGAAGATGCTCTGAGAATGATGAGGGCGGTGAGGTTTGCCGTAACCTTGCAGGTCCCTCCATCTGGCGGACGGTCCGCCAGCTGGAGGATTGAAACAAAAACCGGCCAGGCTATTAAGAAAGCAGCTCCATTGCTTCAGGTTATTTCAAAAGAAAGGATAAGGGACGAATTAATGAAAATTGTTATGGTAGAGGAGGCGGCATCGGGTTTAGAGCTTCTAAGAAAACTGGGTCTTTTAAAATACATTATTCCGGAATTAGAAGAAGGTTACGGTCAGACCCAAAACAAGCATCATATTTATGAAATTTATGACCATAATCTGCGATGCCTGGATTACGCGGCAAAGAAAAAATACAACAAGTTTGTAAGATTGGCTGCTCTTTTTCACGATCTTGCTAAACCTCGAACCAAAAGAGGCGAGGGGCCCGATTCCACTTTTTACGGGCATGAAATCTTGGGGGCTAAAATGACCTGTCAGGTTTTGAATAGATTAAAATTTTCTAAAAAAGATATTGAAAAAATTGCTAAACTTGTTAGATATCATCTGTTTTACTACAATGTCGGTGAAGTTTCCGAAGCCTCGGTTAGAAGATTGGTTCGGCAGGTGGAGCTGGAAAACGTTGCGGAACTTTTACAATTAAGATATTGTGACCGAATTGGTTCCGGTTGTCCCAAAGCCGAACCCTATAAATTAAGACATTTAAAATATCTAATTGAAAAAGTTTCTCAAGATCCCATTTCGGTAAAGATGTTAGAAGTAAATGGTAAGGATGTGATGGATACTTTGGAAATTCAACCGGGACCTGCGATAGGACAAATTTTGGATATTTTGTTAGGACAAGTTTTGTCCTATCCCCAACGGAATAAAAAAAACGTTCTTTTGCAAGAGATTAAAAAATTGGGCAAGTTAAACGAAAAGGAGCTTAGGTCCTTATCCCAAAAAGCCAGGGAAGAAAGAGAGAGACTAAAGATGAAAAAGGACGAAATGACTAAGAAAAAATACTGGGTAACTTAAAAAACAGGGCGGAGTATGCCGGTAGTACACATCCTTCGGGAGGATGGAGATTGGGTTCAATTCCCAACGCCCTGACAAGCTAACCTAGAAAGATTTTTAGTTTAGTATCCAAATTTATTTTGGGGTATAAATCCCAAGGATAAACTTCTATCAACTTGATTTTATGTCTGCAGCATAATGCTTTTTTCTTTATGATAGAACGATCATACCGAGGACTATCCTTCGCCAGTCCAAAATATTCAATAAATACTTTTTGGCTTTTGATTGATATCGCCCAATCTGCCCTATGGTTTGTTTTCGGATAGGACGCATTTCTTTCGTGAGGAATTTTATTTTTAGTGAACCAGTTGTCAATTAAAAGCTCCGAAACGGAATCACACATATGTCCATCATCTGCTTTGGCATTTACGCATTTATACATGCGTTGATTGTGAGAACGATTTGGCTGAAAACCGGTGGCTTTGATAGCATTATTCCATGAGCCAAAAATTCTTCGGCAGGCACTATCTATTCCTCTCATTTCACGCCTAGCAGGAATTCTTCCTAACTTTCGAATTGTAGTTCTTATGATATTTAGCAATTTTTCAGGCGAATACCATTCTACCTGTCTTCTACATTCTATTGAGCAATATTTTTTATTACCAGTACTTTTTCTAAATTGCTTACCACATTGCACACACGTTTTTAATTTCGGCTTTATTTTCGCGTGGCCCTTAAGACACTTCTTATTGTTAAATATCGCAGCACAAGATTGAGAACAGAAAATAAGTCCTGATTTAGATTGCTTAAATTGGTTCAGCGCTCGCGAAACTATATTATTACAATCAGGGTTTCCACAAACCTTTTCAATTCTTGTAGTTCTGGCTTTATTTTGACACTCGTGGGAGCAATACTGATTCCAGCCAAATTTTTTGGCTTCATTTACCCGCCCCGCTTGCCGAAAATATTCCTTTCCACAAAACGCGCATTTTACTTTTACCCCGTTAGAAATTTTTGTGGTTTTACAATCACTATATTCATTTGGGGTGAAATTTCTAACGAGGTTTACTAAATTCATAGTTTTAAACCTTTACATTTTTTACTTGTTTAGTATTATTAGAGCAGAGAATCTGCGATAATAATCCTTCAGAGTACTACTTTAATAGTATTAAAATATTAAACATATGTCAAGAGAATTATCCACAATAGGGGAAAATATCCGGTACCATAGAAAGAAACTTGGGCTTTCCCAAGATAAACTCTCAAAACTCGCCGAAGTGGCTTATAATACCGTTGTAAAAATTGAATCAGGCGAAAATCCCAATCCCACAATTGATACCTTAACTAAAATCGCCAAAGCCTTAGGTGTTTCTGTGGATAATTTATTAAAAATCCATGAAAATAAAATTTCTAAACAGTGTCAAATCTATAAGAGAAATTGAAGGAAAAATAAATCGAAACCTGTTTTGGATTTGTGGTGGAGTAACTATCGTAATAATGACAATGAAATTGGTTGAGTTTTTCAGCCGGGGTTTGTTTTCGCCAGTTGGCATGACTCTTCTTTATTTAGGCATTCTGATAATTTATTCTTTCCACAAAGAATTAATCAGATGGTTGGGGGAAAAAGGCAAAATAGAGAGGCAGGGAGAATATTTTGTCTACGGTTGGATTGGCTTTGCTACCATTCTTTACGTTATTAATTTCTTTAGCAGAAACTACTTCAGCTATTCTTCAAAGGGAGAGCCCCTGACTATTCTTCAGGACATTTCATTAATAAGCTTGGAAGTGTTGGCCATATTTATTTTCACCCGCTGTTTAAAGATTTTAAAGATTTCCTTAGAAAAAAGAAAACAATCAGAGAAAGAGTAGCGCTTGGCAGGGGCTTCGTCGGAGAGCACTGCCTCGCTTCTCAAAAAACTTACTGATGTTTCCCGTGAAACTTTTAAATGAAATTTATCCTTAAAAGACCAAAGGGTAATATTCTTGATTTATTGAGGAGATCGGGTTACCATTTTCGGGCAAAGACCAAAGAAAGGGGTGAGTTGGTATTTTACCACCCTCTTGCCCCTGCCGGTTTCCCCAGGTTTCATCTTTTTTTAAAACCAGAGAAAGATAATTTAATTTTTAATCTTCACTTAGACCAGAAAAAACCGGTTTATAAAGGAACGCCGGCTCATAATGCTGAACATGAAGGATTGATGGTGAAGAAAGAAGCAAAAAGAATTAAGAAAGAATTGGGCCTGTAGTTCAGTGGTAGAACGCTCGCTTCGCATGCGAGAGATCGGCGGTTCAAATCCGCCCGGGTCCACTATAACATCGGCTCGAACCACATTTTGCTTGCCCCGTAGTGAACGCGAAGCGTTCTACTACTGGGGGTGAAAGAAATTTTTTCATATATTATGTCAGAAATTTCAGCGAAATTTCTGTTTTTATTATTTATATACTTGACATATTTGATAAATAGGTGTACAATCTAGGCAGACTGAAATTACGCAGAAAGGAGGAAACACAATGCTTAAGACAGATTTTCGTCCCCAGTTGGTTGTCAGAAACAAAGAAACTGGTTCTATCGGGGTGACATGTCGGGATCTTCCAGGACCGCTTAGCTGTGATGGGCCCGATGAGGTCAGCGTCGTCTACGACGGCACAACTGTTGCCTTGGGAACAGATTACCGGGCATTCGAAATTATGGGTCCGGAAAATGCAGTCGCTGATCTTAATAAATGTGGGACTGGGAAAGGCGAGGAAGCATGCATTTTCCTTGTCGTCGGACCCGATGGTGCCGAATGTCAAAGATTCGGAAATCTAAGGTGGGATCTTATTTTTCGGACGATGAACGCAAAACGGCAACCCGAAAAGCTCTTTCCAAAGTGTCAGCTCTCTTAAATCAAAGATGTGCAAAACATCTGCGATTGACCCGCTCGGTTTTTCGAGCGGGTCTTTATTTTATCTAGTTCAAAACGAGTTGGTTCTTTGTTTTTCCGAAATTTGCCGCCGAAGGTAAAATCTGATATGATTTTACTTAGCGAACTTCGTTCGCTAAAAAACTTGAAATTGTCAAAGTTCAGGATTTCGGTTCGGAATTCTTGGCCAAACCCTCGCCGCCGCAGGCGGCGAAATGCGTCCGAACTATTTTAAGAATAGTCCACCAAATTTCTATAGGCCAAACCTTAAATATCTACATGAAACATATTGATCCGCATGTTCACTGCCGGGACGGAAATGAGGCCCAAAAAACTAACATTGGCGAGGTTTCAAAAATAGCCACAAACTTAGGGATTGTGGCTATTTTTGATATGCCAAATACCGAGCCACCGATTTTAACCGAAAAAGATGTTCGGGCAAGATTGAGATTAGCTGAAAAAAGGGAGCCCACCCGCTGTGGCGGGTACCCGAAATATTTTCTTTACGTAGGACTAACCCCAAACGAAAATCAAATCAAAAAAGCGGCAAAACTTGTTGAAAATTATCCCCAGGTAATTGGTTTAAAACTTTATGCAGCAAAATCCGGAAAATTGGGAGTTTCACGTGAAACAGACCAAAAGAAAATCTATCGGATTTTGGCTGATTTAAACTATTTAGGGATATTGGCGGTTCATGCCGAAAAAGAAAAATATTTTAAACCCTGGCTCTGGAATCCGGAAAAACCCTGGACTCATAATTTGACCAGACCTGAAATTTCTGAAATTGAAGGGGTTAGAGACCAAATTCAATTTGCCAGAATTTCTCACCTTAAAGGGAATCTCCACATTTGCCACATAACCCTGCCGGAATCAGTAGATTTGGTTTTGGGGGCTAAAAAAGATTTAAGAATCACCTGCGGGGTAACCCCCCATCATATTTTATTTACCGAAAATATAATGAGAAAAAAGAACGGGATTTTGTTCAAAGTTAACCCGCCCTTGAGAGGGATTTCGAAAGTTACTAAATTGAGGGAGTATTTAAGACAGGGCAAAATTGACTGGATTGAATCAGACCACGCCCCCCATACATTAGAAGAAAAATTAAGTCCGCCTTACTTATCCGGCATTGCTTCATTACATCTTTATCCAAGAATTTTAAACTGGTTAAATTCTCAAAAAATGAGCAGGTCGGAAATAAAAAGTTTGACTTATTGGAACATAAAGAAAGTATTTAAAGAAAAACTCAAAGATTTGTAATTTTGGAAGTAATTAAAAATTTGTGCTATCATCTAATTGTTATTTAATCGTATCGGAATTTCAATAAATTGAAATTCCGACAGCACCAGAAACTATGTTTCGGTGCTGGACTGCGATAGGCACTCACCCGATACGACCCAGCACCGAGCTTTGCTCTGGTGCTGCCCGAAGGGAGATAGCGCACGAGCGAAGCGAGCGCCTATCTGGATTTGCTTTTGCGAAATTTTGAGGATGGAAAATGTTTAATGAAAAGAAAAATTTAAAAATTGGTTTTTTCCCTTTGCACAGTTTTGCCAGGCCGGGAGGAGTAAAAGAACATGTTTTAGCTTTGAACAAAGAATTTAAAAAGAGAGGTCTCCAAACAAAAATCATGGTTCCCAAAAGCCGTTCGCGGGAGAGATACGGCAAAGATATAAAACTCTTTGGGACTTCTTTTCTCGTTCCGATTGGCGGAACCCAGGTGGACTTTACGGTATGCTTTAGGCCGGGCAACATTGCTAAACTTTTAAAAAAGGAGAAATTTGATATTTTGCATTTTCAGAATTTTGGCTTCCATTCTTGGCAGATTTTACGAAAATCAGAGGCGGTAAATATTTTAACCTTTCACTCCGGTTATAACTTTAAGACCAACAAATTTTTTAAGGAACTGCCTCCCTCATTTAATCATTTCCTCGTTAATTGGCTCCAAAAAACTGTCAATGAAAGAATTGATGGCGTAATCGGGGTTGCTCCCTGTTGTTTAGATATTTTTAAAGATTTTCCGGGACCCAAAACGGTTATTCCTAACGGGATAGATATAAAAGAATTCAATCCTCAGAAGCCAAAAATTAAAAAATATTGTGACGGGAAAATAAACATTTTGTTTTTGGGACGAATTGAAGAGAAAAAGGGTCTAATTTATCTTCTCAATGCCTATAAAATTTTAAAAACCAAATTCAAAGATTTAAGATTGATTATTGTTGGAGAGGGTCCTCTAAAAGAAGATTGCCAAAATTTCGCAAACCGCAATAATTTAAAGACAGTTCATTTTGAGGGGGTTCCTCCCAGAAAAAAAAATCCCTCCTATTATGCCACAGCTGACATATTTTGCGCTCCGGCTATTTTTGGCGAGAGTTTCGGAATAGTCTTATTGGAGGCCATGGCTTCGGGAAAGCCGGTAGTTGCTTTTGCTAATCAGGGTTATAGGGGGGTATTGGAGGGTAAGGGAAAAAATTTTTTGGCAAATCCCAGGGATTGGCAAGGACTTGCCCAAAAATTAGAGATTTTGATTAAAAGTGAAGCTAAGAGAAAAGAAATGGCTGATTGGGGATTAAAAGAAGCTCAAAAATATTCTTGGGAGATTATTGCTGACCGGGTTTTAGACTTTTATAATGAGGTAATAAAACACAAAGAGAAAAAATTATGATACTTGATTTTTCCTGGCTAATTTTAAGTTATCTTTTGGGGTCTATTCCATTCGGTTACTTAATAGCTAAACGGCGAGGAGTAGATGTTTTAAAGGTGGGGACAAGGCAGATAGGAGGAACCAATGTTTTCCGGAATGTGGGGAAGTGGCCGGGAGTTTTAACCGGGCTTTTGGATATATCTAAAGGATTTGCAGCAGTCTGGGGAGCGCAAATACTGGGATTAGGACCTGAGGTTCAGGTATTTGGAGGGCTGGCAGCAATTGCCGGTCATAATTGGTCATGTTACTTAAAGTTTCGAGGAGGAAGAGGAATTGCCACTTTTTTTGGGGCAGCTTTTGCTTTAAATCCCTTAATTACCCTCTATTCTTTAATTCCGCTGATAGTAATTGGCTTTTTCTGGCATAGCACTCCAGCTACCTTGCTCACTTTTTTAGTTGCCATTTCTCTAAGCATCGTTTATAAAATAGATTTTCTGACTCTGTTTTTTAGTTTGGCCTTAGTTTTGATTTTGATAATAAGGCTGACCGGCAAAACCCAGGAAATTAAGTTTCCATCATCCAAAACTCAAATTATTTTTAATCGTTTAATTTTTGATAGGCCTCCGGGAGTGAAACCTTCCCCCCGCCCCGTTAGAAATTTATTTCGGGCGGGGCCCACTGGAAAATAAGAACCTGCCTCGCTCAGCTCGGCAATCTGCTTCGGAGAACCGCTCGTTTCTTCCAGCGAGAAACTCGCTTAGTCCTCGCGAGTTTTCGCCGATGAAATCGGCGAACCAAGCAAACTCGCTCCGGATGTTCTCCTCAGCAGTTTGCCTCGCTCAGCTCTGGCAGAACCTTGATTTGCTAAGGTATAAAAACATACTTAAATTAAAAACCAAATAATTTTATGGCACTTCCCAGACGAGTAAAAAAAATTGGGAAAATGGCTCGAGGAGCTTCATTTAGGGTTGGAGCAGGAGTAAGAAAATTAAGTAAGACGCCGGAAATGAAAATGGTTCAAGCTCCAATTTGGGCAATAAAAAAAATAATCGAAAGACCAGAAGAAAAAAAAGTGGAAACGATAGAGATTTTTGATTTAAAGAAACTTTTAAGCGGAGCCTGTCAAAATGTGGTTTTGCACCAGGAAGAAATTAATAAAATTAATGTTTTCCCGGTCGCCGACAAGGATACCGGCTATAATTTAGCAGCAACCTTGCTGGGAATAGAGGGGGCAATAGCTGATAGAGAATATAAAAATCGCATTAAGTTTATAAAAGATATCCGGGAAGCGACAATGATGAATGCCCGGGGAAATGCCGGGATGATAACCGCCGGGTTTTTACTTGGGTTTTTGGACTCGATTAAGTTTCGAAAACACATTGATTCGATTTTGTTAGCCAAAGCGATGAAAAAAGGAAAAAGCCGGGCCTGGCAATCAATCGAAAAGCCGGTGGAGGGTACAATTTTAGACGTAATGAATGCCTCTTCAGATAAAAGCTGGGAAATAAGAAGAAAAGAAAAAAATATTATAAAAATTTTAGAAGAATGCATAAAAGTTGGGAAATCAGCCCTGGCCGAAACCAAAGAGAAGTTAGAGGTTTTAAAAAGACATGACGTAGTAGATGCCGGAGGATTGGGATTTTTAAAAATTTTGGAGGGATGGCTTATAGTTCTAAAAGAGGGAGCTCTCCAAGAAGAAAAAACTTTTTTTTCTTCGGCTTTCGCCTCCGACGATATAGAAATCTCCGAATATCGATACTGTCTTACTGCTTTTTCCGGAAAGAAAATCAGAACTGAAGAAATAAGAAATAAAATTTCAGGCCTTGGAGGGAGCGTTGAGTTTTTAGAAAGTAACCCCGGGATTAAGTTTCACATCCATACTAATTTTCCGGAAAAAATAAAAGAAAGGGTTGAAAAAATTGAAAAGTTTAGTTTCAACATAGAAGACATGGAAAAACAGTTTTTGACGGTAAAGAAAAAGCCGGTCGGCTTGGTGGTCGGGGAAACCGCTGTTTTGCCCAAAGACTTTTTAAAAAAATATCAAATAGAAGAAGTTCCTTTCCCGATAAATTTTCCCGAAGGTGAAAAAATTTCCGGTAAAAATCTTTATGAAAAAATGAGAAAAGCCAAAATCCTACCCACCACTGCCGCCAGTCCTTTTGGAAATTATCTGGTCTGTTATAAAAAAGCTTTGAAAAATTTTGAAAAGATATTAGTTATAACTCCCTCCTGTAAGATTTCCGCTTCCTATGCTCAGGCTAGGATTGCCAGAGCAATTTTACGTCGGGTAAAGAAAAATATTTTTGCTTTTGATTGTTTTTTAGTTGATGCCGGAGAAGGCATAATGGCTGCAAGATCTCAAGAGTTGATTAATAGGGGAAAAACCCTCGAAGAGATTTTAGAAGAATTAAAAAGATTTTCACCCCAGGTTAGATTTTTGCTAATGGTAGAGGATTTGAAATTTTTGATTAAAGGAGGAAGGTTAAAAGTGCCCCCATTTATGATTCCGGTTTTTAGTTTCTTGGGCAAAACAGGAATTCGTCCCCTGATTACTCTTAAAGAAGGAAAACTGAAATTTGCCTCAATAAAATTTGGAGTAAAAGATGCAGCCAAATGTTTAATAAAAGAGATAAAGAAGCAAAGTCGGTCCAACCCGGTTAGAGCAGTTATTACCCATGCCGATAATGAAAAATCAGCCCTGGCTCTTAAAGAAGAGATAGAAAAAGAGGGAGGAGAGGTTCTCTATGTTTCATCGGTTTCGACGGCAGTCGGAGTTCATGCGGGTCCCGGAACTCTAATTGTTGCTTTCCACCCCATACAATAAAATTTTGTTGCCAATCTTCAAATTTTCTAGATACCTAATTCGGACAAAGAGTTGACCCCGCACCTTTTCCAGCCGGCATTCTCCAGGATACTATTTTTGTCAAGGCGAAGCCGCCTTACGGCTTATCTTCTCATATGAAAAATGTCTATTTAAGAAAAGGTGCGGGGTTGACAAGAGATTTGAATTTGATAAGATGATAGAAAGGTCCGTTGGAAGCGGACACTTTTAATAAAAGCCAATGGATTTAAAAACTTTTACATCAGCCATTGCTCAAATTGCCGAAGAGAAGGGAATTTCTCAAGAGAAGGTGATTGAAACCATCGAGTCGGCAATTGCCGCTGCCTACAAAAAAGATTATGGCAAAAGAGGTCAGATAATTAAAGCGAGTTTGGACCCGGGAACCGGTCAGGTTAAGTTTTGGCAGGTAAGGCAGGTTTTGTCGGATTCGATGGTTTATTCCGAAGAGGAATTGGAAAAATTAAAAGCTAAAGAAATGGAGTCGATTGAGGGGAAGGTGAAGTTTAATTCCGAAAAACATATTATGCTGGCAGAGGCTAAGAAAATAGACCCAAAAATTGAACCGGGTCAGGAGCTTCAGGAAACCCTTGAAGCCCAGGAGGATTATGGTCGGATTGCCGCCCAGACGGCAAAACAAGTCATTTTGCAAAAAATAAGAGAAGCAGAGAGGGAGACTATTTTCTCGGAGTTAAAACAAAAAGAAGGGGAAATAATTTCTGGAATCTGTCAGAGAGTTGAAGGCGGAAGAGTTTTTTTTGACATTGGAAAAACTTTAGGAATTTTAAACAGAGAGGAGCAAATTCCCGGGGAATTTTACCGACCGGGTTTAAGATTAAAACTTTATATTTTAAGTGTAGAGGAAAGTCCGAAGGGTCCCCTAATTTTTCTGTCTCGAGCTTACCCAAAGTTTGTTTCCAAGCTTTTTGAATTGGAGGTGCCGGAAATCTCAGCTGGCTCTGTTCAAATAAAATCTATTGCCAGGGAAGCCGGTTCTCGAACCAAGATTGCCGTAGTTTCAATCCAAGAGAGAGTGGATCCGATTGGGAGCATTGTTGGCCAGCGGGGAACCAGAATTTCAGCCGTAATCAACGAGTTGGGGGGAGAGAAAATCGATGCGATTGAGTATTCCGATGATCCGGAAAAATATATTGCCAATTCCCTTTCTCCGGCCAAAGTTTTGGAAGTGAAACGTCTGCCAAAAAATAAAGCCTTGGCTATTGTTCCGGAGGATCAACTTTCTTTAGCCATTGGCAAAGAAGGCCAGAATGTAAGATTGGCAGCCAAGCTCACCGGCTGGAAAATAGACGTTAGAGGTCCGGAAACGGCAAAAGAAACAAAAGAAACAGAAAAGGTAAAAGAAGTAAAAAAGACAAAAGAAGTAAAAGAAGTAAAAGAAGTAAAAGAAGTAAAAGAAGCAAAAGAAGTTAAAAAAGAATAAAAGCAATAAAATTTAAAGATTTACCCGCCTAAATTTTGTAGAACAAAATTTTGGTGGGTTTAAGTTTATTATGTTACTCCTTTCCATTGCCATTTCTTTATTTTCCTTGGGCTTTGCCCTTTATTTGGTTTATTGGGTTAAAAAATGTGATGAAGGACCGGAGGGAATGGTCCGAATTTTCAGATTAATTAAAGAAGGGGCTAATGCTTTTTTGAAAAGGCAGTACAAAACCATTGGATTGATCGCTATTTTTTTAGCCCTGGCTCTTTTTGGAGTCTATTATTTTACAGGCAACTTCATTTTAGGAATTCAGACTTCTTTAGCCTTTATTTTTGGAGCGGCCCTGTCAGCTTTATCCGGATTTATTGGGATGTGGATTGCCGTAAGGTCTAATGTGAGAACCGCTAATGCTGCCCAAACAAGTTTGTCAAAAGCCTTAACCATTGCTCTTCGGGGAGGAGCAGTTTCCGGAATTACTATTGTAGCCATGAGCCTGTTAGGAATTTCCAGCCTCTATCTTATTTATATACATTTGGGTTATGAACCCTCTAAAATTCCTTTCTTAATTGTCGGATTTGGGTTTGGCGCCAGCTTAGTTGCTCTTTTTGCTCAACTGGGAGGAGGAATCTATACCAAAGCCGCCGATATTGGGGCAGATTTGGTAGGGAAAATCGAAGCCGGTATTCCCGAAGACGATCCCCGAAATCCGGCCGTCATCGCTGATTTGGTCGGAGATAATGTTGGTGATTGTGCTGGTAGAGGGGCGGATCTTTTTGAATCGACGGCGGCTGAAAATATTGGAGCAATGATTTTGGGAGTAGTTCTTTTCCCCTATTTTGGAATTTCCGGCATCATTTTCCCTCTAATTTTGCGAGCCTTTGGACTTCTTTGTAGCATAGTCGGAGTTTTAGTGGCCACGACCCGCCGCAAGATTGATGACCCGATGAGAGCTTTAAATAAAGGCTATTTTGTTACCAGTTTTCTGGCTGCTATCTCTTTCTATTTTATAACTATGAAAATGCTGGGGAGCATTTGGTTCTTTTTTGCAGCTTTAGTGGGACTTTTCACCAGTATTGTTTTTGTTTATATCACTCAATACTACACTGACGCCAAACATCGACCGGTTCAAGAAATTGTCAAAGGTTCTACTACCGGTCATGCTACCAATGTTATTGCCGGTTTTTCAGTAGGCCTAGAATGTACTGCCGCTACCATTATTACTATTGCTTTAGCCCTCTTGACTTCCTATAAATTTGGGAGTTTAACCGGGCTTCAAGGCGGCGGACTTTATGGAACAGCTGTAGCTACGATGGGGATGCTGGCCACCTGTGCCTATATCTTAGCTATGGATACTTTCGGCCCGATTTGCGATAATGCCGGAGGAATTATTGAAATGTCCGGGGGAAAAGAAGAGGTGCGTAAAATTACCGACAAGCTTGATGCAGCCGGCAATACGACTAAAGCCCTGACCAAAGGATATGCTATGGGGGCAGCCGCCTTAGCTGCCTTTTTGCTTTTTTCCGCTTATTTAACCGAAGTGAAAATTGAAATTGTCGATTTAGCCAAAGTAGAAGTTTTTGTCGGGGGTTTAATTGGAGCAATGTTAATTTTCTTATTTAGTGCTTTTGCTATTAAAGCAGTGGGCAAGACCGCCTCGGTTATTATCAATGAGGTAAGAACTCAATTTAAAGAAGACCCCGGAATTATGGCCGGGAAAACTTTGCCTAATTATGCCCGCTGTGTGGATATTACCACCAAAGGTGCTTTAAAACAGATGGTTTTGCCGGGATCCCTGGCCGTGGTGGTCCCTATCGTAGTTGGACTTACCTTAAGAGCTGAAGCTGAAGCCGGGCTGATAATGGTGGGGACTATTGTTGGTATACTTTTGGCTACCGTACTGAATAACAGCGGCGGGGCCTGGGACAATGCTAAGAAGTTTATTGAGGCCGGAAATTTAGGGGGTAAAGGAAGCCCGGCCCATGCTGCTTCGGTAACCGGCGATACCGTCGGAGACCCATTTAAAGATACGGCTGGCCCATCTTTACACGTTTTAGTCAAACTATTGAGTACCTTAACCCTGGCCCTGGCCGCTTTATTTATTTGATTTAAGAGACCTAGCGACAATAAAAGTTTCATGTGAAACATTTAAAAGTTATTAAAAGCACCGAAATTAACCGGTGCCTACTTTAAAAAAACAAACTCATTCCGGAATAAATAAGAAAAACCACCAGAAAGACATGGGGTATATTTAAACCAAACAAATACCAGATACCGCTTTTTATTCCCCTTAATCTCATTGCAATTACAGATATTGTATCTGACCAGGGAAGGGGCAAAAAGAATACAAGTAGAATTACCCATAAACTTTGCCGATTCAGCCAATTAATAACTTGTCTGTTTTTATTTGACGGTAAATCAACCTTGGTTTCAGATAAAGCAACTTTCATTTTTGAAACTCTCTTTGCCGACAGTATTTTTTTAAAAATAAACTGGACTAAACTCGTTCCGAAATAGACACAAACTATTCCAATATTCCCTGCTCCATAGCAAGCCAAAAAACACTCAAAAAGGTTCTTCCCGGAATAGAACCAAACTCCAGCCATCCCCGGATACGAAAGCCAGAGAGGTAAAACTAAAGAAGGTATTTCCAGAGGATTTCTGACCATTAAAAAAGGAAACAGGACAGATAAAACAATAATTGCAATTAATCCCTTCTTTTCTTTTTTTCCCATCATTTCTCCTTTTAAGATTTTTTATTAAGGTACTAAGCTCAAATTTTAACACAATCGGAAGTAAAATGCAATTCTCAATTCAAAAATTACCAAAATTAAAAGTTGAAATAAAAATTGAGGTGCCAGCTGAAGAGTTTGGCGACTTTTACCAAAAAGCAGTTTTAGATTTGGGAAAAGATTTAGAGATGCCGGGGTTTCGGAAGGGGAAAGTGCCGAAAGAAATTGTTGAGAAAACAATCAGTCAGGAAAAAATTTTGTCGGAAGCTGCCGAAATAGCGGTAAAAGAAAGTTATATTAAAGCAATTAGTCAGTTAATAAAGAGCGACAGAATTGAACCCCTGGGTCAGCCGGAAATTGAAATTTTACCCCCCACCACTTTGAAAAATGATAATAAAGGTGAAACAGAGCTAAAACAGGAGAAGACTTCCTTTGTTGATGGGGGCCAATTTCAAAGTGGTGGGGGGTTGACATTTAAAGCCGTAGTTCAGGTTTTGCCCGAAATAAATTTACCCGATTATAAAGAAATTGCTTCAAAAGTAAAAAGGAAAAAACCGGAGGTCTCGGATAAAGATACTCAGGATGCTCTAAAATGGCTCCAAAAATCAAGAGCAAAGTTTACTCTAAAAAATACTCCCGCTCAAAAAGGCGACTGGGTCGAAATCGAATATAATCTCCAATCCATCGAGAACAGTTCTCGATGGATTAAAGATGCCTTTGTTTTGGGCGAGGGGCACTTTGTTCCTGGCTTTGAAGAGAATTTAATCGGAATGAAAGCCGGAGAAGAAAAAGAATTTCAACTATCAGTCAAGGGCCAACCGATCCGGGATGGCTTCCCGGAGAAACTCCGGGAAGCCATCCCGGAGGTTCCGCAGATAAAAGTAAAATTGAAGTCGATTCAGAAGATGGAGTTGCCGGAATTGAATGATGAATTTGCCAGAAACTTAGGACAGTTTGAAAATTTAACTGCCCTAACGCAATCCGTTCAAGCCGGTTTAAAATTAGAAAAAGAAAATCAAGAAACCCAAAGAGTCCGACAAGAAATTTTAGAAAAAATTGCCCAAAAAACAGAAATGGAAATTCCGGAAATCTTAATTGAAGAACAAAAAAAGAAATTTTTGGAAAATTTAAAAAAGGAGGTTAGTCAAAATCTCCAGATTAGTTTTGAAGACTATTTAAAGAAAATTAGAAAATCCGAGACAGAGATCTTTGAATCTTTTCAGGAACCTGCCAAGACCCAGATTAAAAACTCCCTGATTTTAAGAGAAATTCAAAAAAGAGAAAATATTTTGGTTGGAAAAGAAGAGCTAAACGAAGAGGTGAATAAGATTTTAAAAAGTTTCTCCAGTCCGGAAGAAGCTCAAAAAAAATTTGACCCCGAACAATTAAAAAGTTATACTAAAGAAGTAATAAGACAAGAAAAAACCTTTCAATTGCTAGAGCAATTTTAATTTTATGAATTTAATTCCTACTGTTATTGAAAAAACCCAATACGGTGAGAGGGCTTACGACATTTATTCCCGGCTCTTAAAGGAGAGAATTATTTTTTTGGCCGGTCCCATTGTCGATCCCATGGCCAATTCCATTATTGCCCAGCTTTTGTTTTTAGCCTCTCAAGACCCCAAAAAAGACATCCAGCTTTACATTAATACTCCCGGGGGTTCAGTAACTGCGGGCCTGGCAATTTATGACACAATGCAGTATGTAAAGTGTCCCATTTCAACGGTTTGCGTAGGGATGGCAGCCTCAATGGGGGCTACCCTTTTGGCAGCTGGCACCAAGGGAAAAAGGTTTGCTCTTCCAAATTCCGAGATTTTGCTTCATCAGGTTGCTGGCGGCATAAGCGGAGAGGCGGTGGAAATTGAAATTACGGCAAAGCAAATTATTAAAATTAAAGATAAGCTGAACAAAATTTTAGCCAAACATACCGGCCAGCCCTTAGAAAAAGTAGAAAAAGACACTGACCGCGATTTTTATCTTTCAGCCGAAGAAGCTAAAGAGTACGGAATCATTGATGAGGTGATAAAAGTCAAAGAATAATATGTCTAAAGCAAAATTGCCGGAATCTTTCAGACCGCTTTTGTGGTCTTATCGTTTTTCTGAAATTGACCCGAAAGAAAATGCTGTTAGAATAATTATTAATACTATTAACTATGGAAACTGGAAGCATTGGCAGTGGATTTTAAATTATTATGGGCCGACAGAAGTAAAAAAAATTATCGAAAATGCCCCGGCTAGCGAATTTAGACCGAGTGCTTTAAAACTGATTTGTTTATTATTAAAAATTAAAAAAATAAAATATGCAACTCGAAGCGATAAAATCAGAGCAGAAAAAAATATTTGAAAAATTAAAGAATTTCCCGGAATTTTATTTAGTGGGAGGAACCGCTCTGGCCTTACAAATGGGCCATAGAATTTCTATTGATTTTGATTTATTTTCAGAAAAAGAAATTTCTCCGGTATTTTTGAATAAAGTAAAAAGAATTTTCAAAGAATTTAAAATAGAAACTATTTTAGACCATTCGGAACAGCTGAGCATAAAAGCAAACGGAACAAAAATAGATTTTGTAAAATATAATTTTCCCCCAACGCTGAATCTAACTAAATTTCGGGGAGTAAAAATTCTTTCGGTGCCGGAAATCGCAGCGATGAAGGCCTTTGCCGTAAGCCATAGAGCGACACTAAAGGATTATATCGATTTATATTTTATCTTAAAAGGTGGATACGCGGACCTAAAAAAAATAAAGAGGATAGCTGAAGAAAAATATAAAGATGAATTTAATTTTAGATTATTTTTGGAACAACTAATTTATTTAGAAGATGTTAAAAAAGAGAGGATTCAGTTTTTGAAAAAGAAAATTGGCGAGCAGGAAATGATAAAATTTTTTGAAAAAGAAATAAAAAAGATAAAAATATAAAAAAATTCCGCCTTGCGGAATTTTTTAATCTCCGGCTATTGGCTGCCAATAGCCATTAAAAATCAAAATTGGTTGATAGAAAATGGAAATTTCCAATAACTAATTTCTCCTTTCTTTTGGCCAATAACTACTAACTACTAAATACCGGCCTCAATTGTTTTCTTTATCTGGCTGTCTTTACTCAAATCTGCCCACCAGAGAATCTGGTCTTTATTTAGATACATTACATTTTCCGGTCCGAAAAACATTGAGTTCAGGGGAGCTAATTGAATGCCCGGCCGTTCTCCTTCTTTGGCAGGAACTTGTTGGATGTAATAAACATCAGTCAATTTACAACAGGGGAAGGTTTTCAAATGGCCGTAATAGACATCACTGTTGATTAACTGAACTGCCTGCCATTTTTTCGGCCCGAAAGGAAAATTCTCTTTGCCGTAGGCGTAACCCAGATAAATACAAACCAGAATTAAAGCAACAATCAAGGTATAGATTAAAATTTTTTTACTCGGCTTTTTTATTCTCATACACTTTAATTTTAAATCTTTAATCTTAAATCGTCAACCTGAATTATCCACACCCCCTAGACTTGCCATTATTTTTGGTTTTAGTAAAATAAAACAAGGATTAGGGAAATCACAAGAAGTGATAAACGTAAAAAGTAAAGAAGAAAATATGAACAAAAAGAACAAAAACTTAACCTCCGGGGACATAGAAAAACTTCTTTCCGAGCAAACTTTAGTTATTCTTAGCGCTGTGGATGAAAAGCTCAAAAAGATAGAATACCGTATTGAAAAGATGGAATACCATATTAATCAAAATATCAACGGGCTTACGACTACCTTGGATAACTTTCTAAAAAGAATGACAGATATGGAGGATGAATTTGAAATTCTGAAGCACGATCTTAAAAAAGTGAAAGAGGTAATCAAGGAAAAATTAGGCGTTGATTTAAATCTTTAATCTTATGCCAGCCGATTTTAACCCTCAAATTTTCAAACTTAAATCCAATCTACGGACAATAGTTGTCATCGTCATTGTCATTGTTATTGTCATCGTCGGCCTCGCCGTTTATTTCACCTGGCCCTCAGGAGAAAAGGGAGTTGAGCAGCCGGCGGCTGAAGAAATAGTTCCCGAAGAAACAATCCCCGAGGAAATGCAAAAAGGCGAAGTGGGCGAATTGGAAATAAAAGAAGGCCAGACAATGGAAGAAGCCTTAGGAGAAATGAATCCCGAGGCTCTTGTTCGTCCTCTCCAGTCCCCGGGCACTTCCCTTCCTCAAGTTATTAACAATACTTCTGGTGTTATTATATCTGTTGAAAAAGATGCTATAATAGTAAAAGGAAACGGATCTAATTTTGAAGACCAAATTTCCAGAGAATTAACCATTAAAGTTGTTGCCCAGACGACTATTTTTGAAAAAAATCAGGCCGGGAGATATCAGGGCCCTGAAGGTTTAAAATATTTAGCTCCCGGTGTTAATGTGGCAATAGAATCTTTAGAAAACATCCGCGGCAAAACCGAATTCACCGCCAGTTATATAAATAAAATATAATCGCTAAAACAGACGCCAAAACAAAACGCTAAAACTACGCAATACGCAAGAAAACTGACACAAGCAAGGTAAATGATTGAAAAGTTTCTTTATAAAGAAGTATCATATCTTATTAAAGGAGGAGCCTTTGAAGTTTATCAACAATTTAGAAATAGACATAAAGAAAAATTGTATCAAAGGGCACTAGTCGAGTATTTGCAAGCAAAGGGGCTTACTATTGAAAAAGAAAAACAAATACCGATTTATTTTCAAAATAAAAAAGTTGGAGTATACATTCCGGACATCGTAGTAAATAACATTATTTTTATAGAATTAAAGTGTAAACCATTAATAACCCAGGACGATATTAAACAATTTTGGTATTATCTCAAATCTTCAAATTACAAGGTCGGTTATTTAATAAATTTTGGTTCACCTAAAGGTGTCCAAATAATCCGCAGAATTTATGACACAGCCCGGAGAACCATTTAGCGTCGGTTCCAGCGTAAAGTTTCTGCGTCAGTTCTGCGCACTGTTCTGCGTCTGTTCTGCGCACTGTTCTGCGTCAGTTCTGCGCACTGTTCTGCGTCTGTTCTGCGCACTGTTCTGCGTCAGTTCTGCGATATAACAATATGAGGCTCAAAACCATCTTAATCTCAATCAGCGTCATAATTCTGAGTTTATCTATTGGTATTGCTTTTGCTGCCTGGCAGGAACCAACTGCTTCTCCGCCCGGCGGAAATGTTGAGGCGCCAATCAATGTTAGTTCTACCGGTCAGACCAAAACAGGTAATCTTACTGCCGGAACCGAGGCCCAGGGAGTTTATGCCCCAGTTTTCTATGATTATAATGACAGCCAATGGCAGTTAAATCCTTCCGGAAATAGTTATTTTTCCGGCAACGTCGGCATCGGGACGACGGGGCCACAGTCAAAATTGACCATAAACGCTCCGACATTCACTGGGGCATATGGTTCTTACTCCGATGCACGGGCAAGTTTACTTGTATCTGGAGCTAGCCCCTACCACTCCATTCAGATATCAAGCACTTATAACGACGCGACCTACCCAAATTATGGATTAGTTTTGGTCAACGGGCCGTCTACTACCAATTTTGATGTTTGGGGAATAATGCACGATGGACCGGCGAAGGCCACTGGTGGTTTACAATTTGCCTACCTCGCAGGAACAGGAAGCGGGGCCAATATTCACGCCACA